>OHVS01000497.1_pt1 | contig 17835 bp, 15 predicted proteins | sample 1579531 | NCBI WGS metagenome assembly OHVS01 (sample SAMEA3882531, study PRJEB24775) | human gut metagenome | biome: human-associated habitat; feature: intestine environment; material: feces | place: Netherlands | collected 2009/2010
TCTGCCGCACCTCGCTCGCCGTATCGGCACTTAGAATTATGCGGTATTGCCTTAGGAGTTAGGAATTATAGGGAACGCGGAATTCCAACACAAATAAAAAATGATGGTGGGAAATTGGCTTAGTGTCATTATACCACATCTTTACGAAGTTGGGATAACGGAAAAAAGCAAATTTCGTGCGCGGCGCGGGGCCGCGGCCACCATCATGGTTGGGATGCTATTTAGGTGTCAAACACACCCGTCAGATAAGCGCAGGATCAGACGCGCAGGCTGGTGCCTTCGCCGGTGCCGGGGTTGGAGTCGAACTCGTAATCATTGCCGGGCAGGATGGCGTTCAGCAGGATGCCGGCCAGGGCAGCAATGGCCAGGCCGGACAGGGTAACGCTGACACCGCCGATGCCGAAGGTGATGCCGCCCACGGAGTTAAAGCCCAGAGCGCACACCAGGATAACGGCAGCAATGATCAGGTTACGGCTGTTGGTAAAGTCGACCTGATTTTCCACTACGTTGCGAACACCGATGGCGGAGATCATGCCGTACAGCACAAAGCTGATACCACCGATGATGCCGGAAGGAATGGTGTTGATGATGGCTTCAAACTTGGGGCAGAAGCTCAGGATGCAGGCAAATACAGCGGCAATGCGGATGACCAGGGGATCATAGATCTTGGTCAGGGCCAGAACGCCGGTGTTTTCGCCGTAGGTGGTGTTGGCGGGGCCGCCCAGCAGGCCGGCCATGGCGGTTGCCAGGCCGTCGCCCATCAGGGTGCGGTTCAGGCCGGGGTCACGGATATAGTTGCGGCCGGTGGTGGCGCTGATGGCGGCAATATCGCCGATGTGCTCCATCATGGTTGCAACGGCAATGGGCATGATGGTGAACAGGGCGCTGATGAATTTTTCGCTGCCGTCAATGGAAAACAGACCCATGGCCTCTTTGTGGATGGGGAAACCGATCCAGGAGGCCTCGCCGATGGCGGCAAAGTCAACCGCACCAGTTACCAGGGCAACCGCATAGCTGACCAGAACACCGATCAGAATGGGCAGGATCTTGACCATGCCTTTGCCCCAGATGTTGCAGACGATAACGGCGGCCAGCGCCACAAAAGCCAGCAGCCAGTTGCTCTGGCAGTTGTTGATGGCGGACGGGGCCAGGATCAGGCCAATGGAGATGATGATGGGGCCGGTGACAACAGGCGGGAAGAACCGCATGATGCGGCGGATGCCGAACACCGAGATCAGCCCGCTGACCAGCACATACAGCAGGCCGCTGAACGCAACGGCTGCGCAGGCGTAGGGCAAGTTTTCCGGGTTGGCACCGTCATTGCTGACAATGGCAAAGCCGCCCAGGTAGGCAAAGCTGGAACCCAAAAATGCGGGAACCTTGCCCTTGCAGATGATGTGGAACAGCAGCGTGCCAAGGCCGGCGCACAGCAGCGTGGTGGAAACGCTCAGGCCGGTCAGCAGGGGAACAAGCACGGTTGCGCCAAACATGGCGAACATGTGCTGCGCACCCAGGATCAGCATCCGGGGCGTGCCCAGTTTTTTGGCATCGTAAATGCCCTGGGAATAATCAATGGGATTGCTCATAAAATGAATCCTCCTTACCGTGCATGTGTGTGCGGCCGGCGTGCAGAATGCCGCAAACAGAAACCGGCCGGACAAAAAGACACACATACTTTATCTAGTCTACCAGAAACGACAGTAAAACACAAGTTGAAAAACTGCCAAATACGGCCGCATTTTGTTCGCCGGGAATGTCAGGTTCCACAGCGTGCTTTTTGCCTGGCGGTATGGTATAATTTAAAAATAAAAAGCGGCGAAAGAGAGGCAGCTGAGATGATCCGCCATATTTTGTTCTGGAAATATACCGACGCTGTAAAAGCACAGCATCAAGAAGCTGAAGCTTTGAAGTTTTTACAAAATTCCGTTGCCACCATGTGGGGCAGGATCGACGGCTTGCTGTGCATTGAAATTGGCCTCAACCTGGCCGGAGGGGACTATGACTTGATATTCTATGCAGAACTGCGGGATGAACAGGCGCTGCAATGCTTCCAGCAGCATCCGCTGCACGCTGCCCACCGTGAGCGCTGCAAAGACCTTGTAACGGCGCGCTTGTGCGGTGATGTGAGAGTTGGTACGAATTAAAGGCCAGTTGCGCAAAAAGTGCGGCGGAAAGCCGTGCAAATGTGGTCATTCTCGGCATGTTTTTTGCCGGAATGATATGGTATAATCGTATCATCAAAACAATCCTGCGGGCCTGCCCCAAGCATGGCTGCGGGAATGTAAGGACGTAATATAAAGAGGGATCAATGTGGATAATTTAATGTTCAGCCTGAACGCGACCCTTCCGGTATTTCTGGTGATGGTCATTGGATGGGCGCTGGGGCAAAAAGGCTTTTTGCCAAAGCAGTTCTGCACCGTGGCCGACAAGCTGGTGTTCAAGGTAACGCTGCCGGTCATGCTGTTCTGTGATATGGCAACCCTGGACCTTGCCCACAGCTTTGATGCAAAGTTTGTCTTGTTCTGCTTTGCGGTAACGGCCATTGCCATTGTGGTCATCTGGGTGCTGGCGCGCCGCCTGTTGAAAGATAAAACCCTGGTGGGTGAGTTCGTACAGGCCAGCTACCGCAGCAGCGCGGCCATTCTGGGCGTGGCGTTCATCCAGAACATTTACGGCACTTCCGGCATGGCCCCCCTGATGATTTTGGGCAGTGTGCCGCTGTTCAACATTTTTGCGGTCATTATCCTGACGGTGGAAAGCCCGCAGCAGCATGGCAAAGTGACCCCCTCCAAGCTGCTGTACGGTGTGCTGACCAACCCCATTCTGGACGGCATTATTCTGGGTACGCTGTACAGCCTGCTGCCCTTTGGCCTGCCTACCCTGGCGCAGAAAACCCTGACCAGCCTTTCCAGCCTGACCACCCCGCTGGCGCTGCTTTCCATCGGCGCTTCGTTTGAGGGAGCCAAGGCCATCAAAAAGCTGGCACCCACCCTGGTGGCGGCTTGCTGCAAGCTGATGGTGCTGACCACGATCTTTATCCCCATTGCCGTCAAGCTCGGTTTCCGGGACCAGCAGCTGATTGCCCTGCTCATCATGCTGGGCAGCCCCACCACGCCAAGCTCTTACGTTATGGCCAAGAACATGGGCCATGAGGGTGTGCTGACGGCCAGCTGTGTGGCGGCAACCACGCTGTTCTCGGCGCTATCGCTGACGTTCTGGATCTTTGTTCTGCGTAGCGGCGGCTATATTGCTTAAAAATACAGAATATCTTAACACAAAACGAACCCCCTTTGCATAGTGTGAAATGAGGGCGGGCGGCAAGCCTGCAACACACAGCAAAGGGGGCTTTTTTATGGCAAATGCAATGCCGGAATATGGCGGAACCGTGCTGCGGCCGGGGGCATCCGGCCCGGATATTGCCCTGGTACAGCGCTGGCTGGGCGGACTGAATGTGGATGGACGCTACGGCACCAGCACCGAAACCGCAGTGCGGCGGTTCCAGCGGGAACAGGGGCTGAAAATTGACGGCCACGTGGGCCGCGATACCTGGGATGCCCTGTACCGCGCCTGGGCGGATAAAAACGGGGAAGGGGAGATCTGGCCCGGTGTTACCATGCGCCGCGGCAGCCGGGGCGCAACCGTGAAAAGCGCCCAGCAGAAATTGAAAACCCTGGTGCCGGAACTGACCACCGATGGCCGTTACGGTGCCAGCACGCGGGAAGCGGTTCTGGCCTGGCAGGTAGTGCATGACCTGGAACCGGACGGCATGCTGGGCCGCGCAACCTGGAACAGCCTGTACGGTGTCACTACCAGAAAAGCATAACAAACGCGAAACAGCATCCGCATGGCGGCCCACGGGCAGGGGGCACCATACGGATGCTGTTATTTTGTGAAAAAGCAAAGGCAATACCGCACAATTCCCGCCTGACGGCTTAAGCACTGCTCCGGCGGCTGCGGCACGGCAACTGCGTTGCCAAAATGCTCGATAAGACATCCAGTATTATCTGCGCTTTTGGCTTAGCATCTGCCGCACCTCGCTCGCCGTATCGGCACTTAGAATTATGCGGTATTGCCCAAAGCCGGAACCATCAAGTAAGAAAAAGCGGAAGAACCAGTGCGACGACCCCAAATACCGCAAACAGCACACCGCCGATTTTGGTGTTCAGGATATAGAAGTCCGACGGTCCGTCTGCCGCATAGGACTTCCACTGCTCTGTCAGCGCCCAGAGCCATTCCGGTTTCAGGAAAATCAGGATGCCCCCAACGATAAATGCAATACAGCCGAAAGGGTACCACCATGGCATAACAACGACCTCCCAACAAAATCAAACGGTCTGTGCGGCAAACAGGCGGACGCCCGCTGAGTTATAGCCCCAGCAGTACCGGCACAACATTCAGCACGACCATAACAACAGCAAAAGCAATAAAGCAGCCGTAAATAATCCTGGAGGTTCGACTCGCAGCTTTTTTGATGCAGAACGCCAGAAAAAGGATCCAGACCAGGTATGCCACAACCAGAAACACAAGGTTGTGGGCCAGAAACGCCAAGAAGAACAGCATGTTTACAATTTTAATGCCGTTTTCGGAGAAGAGCAGCTGTTTGAATTTTTCCATGTTTCTCTCACTTTCTGGTCATGTTCCAATGGAATAAGGGGCTTTTTTCCAGTATATCAGATAACTGCCTCCTGCGCCACCCCAAAACAAAAAGCACCCGGAAAAATCCGGGTGCCAGTTCATGATGATATAAGCAGAAATCAGCGCTCTTCCAGCGGCAGGTACTCCTGCGGCTCGCCCAGGTATTTGTAAGCGGGGCGAATGATGCGGTTGGCGTACTCAACTTCTTCTACGCGGTGGGCGCACCAGCCGGGTACACGGGCAATGGCAAACAGCGGGGTGTACAAATCTTCGCTGATGCCCAGCATGCGGTAGATCAGGCCGCTGAACAGGTCCACGTTGGCGCAAACCTTTTTGGGGCCGTGCTTTTCTTCGGCAAAAATCTCCGGGGCCAGGCGCTCAATGCTGCACAGCATGTTATATTCTTCATCGTAGCCTTTTTTGTAGGCAAGGCTGCGGGCGTGGTTTTTCAGGATCTGGGCGCGCGGGTCGCTCAGGGTGTACACCGCGTGGCCCATGCCGTAAATCAGGCCGCTGCCGTCACCGGCTTCCTTGCGGATGATCTTGCGCAGCATCTCGCGCACTTCGCCGTCATCCTCCGGGTGCTCCACATTGGCCAGGATGTAATCCAGCTGGTGCATAACTTTCAGGTTGGCGCCGCCGTGCTTGGGGCCTTTCAGGGCACCGATGGCCGCAGAGATGGCTGCGTATGTATCGGTGCCGGAGGAGGACAGCACACGGGTGGTAAAGGTGGAGCAGTTGCCGCCGCCGTGGTCTGCGTGAACCAGCAGGCACAAATCCAGCAGGCGTGCTTCCTCGTGGGTGAACTTCTGGTCTGCACGGTAGGAGCTCAGAATGTGCTCCGCAGTGCTCTGCCCGGCGATGGGGTAATGGAAGTACATGCTTTCGTGGTCATACACACGGCGCTTGAGCTGGTAGGCGTTCACCATCATGGTGGGCAGCTCGGCAATCAGGTTGATGCTCTGGGTCAGGATGTTGGGCAGGCTCAGATCATCGGCGTGCTCGTCATAGCTGTACATCGAAAGCACGCTGCGCGCCATCTTATTCATAATGTTGGGGGAGGGCGAGTTCATGATCATGTCGTCCGCAAAGCCCTTGGGCAGTTCGCGGTGCTCATCAATCAGCTTGCAGAACCGGGCATACTGTTCCTGGGTGGGCAGTGCGCCAAACAGCAGCAGCCACACCACTTCCTCAAACATGAAGCGGTCGTTCTTGTCGGCTTCGGCGGCCAGAGTGTCAATATCAATGCCGCGGTAAACCAGGCGGCCCGAAATGGGGCGGATGGTGCCTTCGGGCAGCTTTTCGTAACCAATAACGCTGGAAACATTGGTAATGCCCGCCAGAACACCGGTGCCGTCCGGGTTGCGCAGACCGCGCTTAACGCCAAGGCGGTCTGCAATGTGGGGGTCAAGATGCTTGTTGTGCGCAATATACTCATTGCACAAAAGTTCAATATCTTCCGGGTCAAGCGCCGGAACATCCGGGTAATACATCAGATGCGCCCTCCTTACTTTCCTGCAAAAGCGCCGCTGGGGGCTTTTGCCTGCACTCTATTACCAGCACGTGCAAAAAACGGGCACAGCGCCCGCAGTGCGCCCTGCCCGCCGCCATGCGGGCCAAAAACGCTTCAAAGTGCTGAACAGTTACAATTTTATAGTATTTGAGCGCTGTAGTCAAGCATGAATCTTAAAGAATTGTAAATATGAACGAAACATGACTTTATAAAATAAAGTTTGAATCCGCAAAATACAGGTGCAACTTTAATGAATTACGTTGACAAGGCTGACCAAAATGGGTATACTCAAACTGTAATATTATTAAAACAAATTTTTTGCAGGTGTGGTTCAGCTTTTGGCAGGTTTGTCCTGCGTTAAGGCGCGGCCCACCGGCAAAAAGCAGTCCGGCAGGGCGGGGTAAACGGCCACGGCACGCCGCACCCCTGCCGCTTTTTTAGAAAGGGGCAAACCGATATGAAGGCAGTTTTGATTCCTGGTGACGGCATTGGCCGCGAAATTGCGCAGAGCGTGCGCAAAATTTCGGATGTTTTGGCAACCGGTATTGAATGGGAAGAATACGCCGCCGGCGCAGAGTACGCCGCAGAGCATGGTGAGCTTTTGCAGCCCGGCGCACTGGATGCCATTGAAGAATACGGCTGGGCGCTGAAAGGCCCCACCGCAACCCCTATCGGCAAAGGGTTCCGCAGCATCAACGTGCAGCTGCGCCAGCGCTTTAATACCTACGCCAACCTGCGCCCCGTGCGCACCCTGCCCGGTGTGCCCACCCGCTTTGAAAATGTGGACCTTGTTATTGTGCGCGAAAACACCGAGGACCTGTATAAAGGCATTGAGTACATGCTGAACGATGAGATCGCCAACGGCGTAAAGCTCATCACCAAGCCCGCCTGCGAGCGCATCTGCCGTTTTGCCTTTGATTACGCTGCCGCCAACGGCCGTAAAAAGGTGACTGCAGTCCATAAGGCCAACATCATGAAGCTGACCGACGGCATGTTCCTGTCCACCTTCCGCGAGGTCGCCAAGGATTACCCCGCCATTGAAGCAGACGACTGCATTATTGACGCCCTGTGCATGAAGCTGGTGCAGAAGCCGGAGCAGTTTGACGTTCTGGTTGCCCCCAACCTGTACGGTGATATCATCAGCGACCTGTGCGCCGGTCTGGTGGGCGGCCTGGGCTTTGCCCCCTCTGCCAACATTGGCGCCAAGACCCGCATCTATGAGGCTGTCCACGGCTCCGCCCCCGACATTGCAGGCCAGAACAAGGCCAACCCCAGCGCCATCCTGATGGCATTTGCCATGATGCTGAACGACCTGGGCATGACGGATAAGGCCGCCAGGCTGAACGCCGCCATTCTGGCACAGGTTGCCGAGGGTAAGGCTGTTACCGCGGATATTGGCGGTACCGCCACCACCACCGAATTTACTGACGCTGTTGCGGCACGGCTGTAATAAAGCCGTCTTGCAGGAAGGAGCATAAAAATGAAACTGCACGACCACGGCGTGTACCTGGTCAACGGCCAGCTGACCGATACCGCACCGGCCCATGTGACCGAAGCAGAGGCCCGCAAGGGCACCATTGCTTACGGCATTCTGAAAGCCCATAACACTGCGCCGGATATGAAAGACCTGCGCATCAAGTTTGATTCGATGACTTCCCACGATATTACTTATGTGGGCATCATCCAGACGGCGCGCGCCTCCGGCATGGAAAAGTTCCCCCTGCCGTATGTGCTGACCAACTGCCACAACTCTCTGTGTGCGGTGGGCGGCACCATCAACGAGGACGACCATCAGTTTGCCCTTTCCGCTGCGCATAAATACGGCGGCATTTATGTTCCGCCCAACATGGCGGTTATCCACAGCTATAACCGCGAGATGATGGCAGGTTGCGGCCGCATGATCCTGGGCTCTGACTCCCATACCCGCTATGGCGCACTGGGCACTATGGCCGTGGGCGAAGGCGGCGGCGAGCTGGCCAAACAGCTGGTGGGCCGTACCTATGATATGGCCATGCCCGGCGTGATCTGCGTTTACCTGACCGGCAGGCTGAACCCCGGCGTTGGCCCGCATGACGTGGCGCTGGCCCTGGTTGGCGCAACCTATGCCAACGGTTATGTGAAGAATAAGGTCATGGAATTTGTTGGCCCCGGCGTTGCCAGCCTTTCCGCAGACTGCCGCAACGGCATTGACTGTATGACCACCGAGACCACCTGCTGGTCCAGTATCTGGCAGACCGATGGCGTGACCGAGGAATACCTCGCAGGGCATGGCCGTGCCGATGCTTATAAAGAGCTGAAGCCCGCCGATGTTGCCTATTACGATGGCTGCATCGAGCTGGATCTTTCCAAGATCGAGTGCATGATTGCACTGCCCATGCATCCCAGCTATGCTTACCCCATCCGCGAACTGAAGGCAAACGCCAAGGATCTGCTGCATGAGATCGAAACCCGCGCCAATGAGCAGCTGAGCGGCAAGGTCAAGATGGATCTTGTCAGCAAGGTGCGCGCCGACGGCAGCATTTATGTGGATCAGGGCATTGTGGCTGGCTGCTCCGGCGGCACTTATGAGAACCTGTGCGCTGTGGCTGACATCCTGCGCGGCAAGAGCTGCGGCAACGGCGAGTTCAAGTTCAGCGCTTACCCGGACAGCATGCCCACCTACCTGGAGCTGGTCAAGAACGGCGTGGTGGCCGATATCGTTTCCGCTGGCGGCATCTTCCGCGAATGCTTCTGCGGCCCCTGCTTCGGCGCAGGTGATACCCCGGCCAATGGCGAGTTCAGCATCCGCCACACCACCCGCAATTTCCCCAACCGCGAAGGCTCCAAGCCCGGCGAGGGTCAAATCTCCGGCGTGGCGCTGATGGATGCCCGCTCCATTGCGGCTACCGCAGCCAACGGCGGCATTCTGACCGCAGCCAGCGAGGTTTGTGACCACGACTACACCGCACCCAAGTATCACTTTGACCGGGGTGTGTACGATAAGCGTATCTATAACGGCTGGGGCAGCCCCGAACCGGAAACCGCCCTGCGCTTTGGCCCCAACATCAAGGATTGGCCGCAGCAGCCGGAACTGACGGATGACCTGCTGGTCAAGATTGTCAGCTACATCACCGACCCTGTCACCACCACCGATGAGCTGATCCCCTCCGGTGAGACTTCTTCCTTCCGCTCCAACCCGCTGCGCCTGGCAGAGTTCACCCTGTCCCGCAAGGACCCGGCCTATGTCGGCCGCGCCAAGGCAGTCAAGGTTCTGGACGAAGCCCGCACCGCAGGCAATCTGCCGGAAGAAGTACAGGCTGTGTATGCCGCGCTGGAAAAGGCCGGTTACAAGCCGAACGCCGCAGCCACCAACATTGGCTCCGCCATCTTTGCCAATAAGCCCGGCGATGGCTCCGCACGTGAGCAGGCGGCTTCCTGCCAGCGCGTGCTGGGCGGCGCGGCCAACTTTGCCAAGGAGTATGCAACCAAGCGCTACCGCTCCAACTGCATCAACTGGGGCATGTTGCCCTTCCTGGTGGAGGACCCCAGCGTGTTTGAACTGGGCGACTGCATCTACCTGCCCGGCGTGCGCAAGGCTCTGCTGGAAGCTGCCGATACCATGCCCGCCGTGGCTGTTAAGCCCGATGGCAGTGTGAAGGAGTTCACCGTAAAGCTTGGTGCCCTGACCGATGCCGAGCGCCAGATCCTGGCCGATGGCTGCCTGATCAACTACTACAAAAATAACTGATTGATTTAATGGTTCAAAACGCCTCCCGGCGGACCGTGGGTCCAGGCCGGGAGGCGTTTTTCGCTTGGAAAAAGCGTTGAGTTAAAAAAGAATAGTGAATCATTGTGGTGGACCGCGGCACAAACATGCCGCTTAAAAATATTAGGCGATTGAGCCTGAAATGTGAGACGAACAATGAAAAAATGGTAGGGCGCGATGCCCTCATCGCGCCGCAGAGAAACGGAAAGCAGTTGACGCAAACCCGCAAATCATCTGTAGGGGGACGATGACGAGCATCGTCCCGTGGCGGTTTGCCCAATGCGGGATCATTGAAAAAAGTATTGCCTATTTAGGTTGGCGGGCGCACAATGTGCGCCCCTACGGAAAAGAGAATACACGAAATCGGGAGAATAGAGCATCCACAGGGGTTATACCCTTTGGCTGGGTAGGTGCCCCTGCGGAAGAAAAGAATACACAGAGCTGGAAAGATAGGGCACACGAAGCGGGGGATACATTGTGCGGCGTTTGGCACCCAGCAGAGCAGGGGGAGAAAATGAAAGGATTGTAAATTGTGCGCCAAAACAGCACAAAGCGGAAAAAAGCGTGGACAGGCACCGGCTGTTTGTGATATACTTAAAAAATACAAAATAGTTACAAAGTGGGCTGGTGCGCAGCATGTGCCGGCCTATGTGGAGGTGTATGGTTACGGAAGCCATTCGGAGCCGTATGGTGTGGGTCATCACAGGGGTACTGACGCTGCTGGTGCTGCTGGCGCTGCCTGCAAAAGCGGAAAGTGCGGACTATGAAACAACGCTGGACCGCTTGGGCCGCCTGCAAGCGCTGGCGGAACAGTATATTGAAGAAAAGAACAGCGGCGATGACCCCATTGACCTGACTTTGAGCTTTACCCGTGTGGGGGATTATAACACGACCGTCTGGCAGCTGACGGCGGGCACCCGCGATGGCGAATTTGAAAAGTACGCCACCGATGCAGACCCGGACCTGTGGGATTTGCAGGGGATGAACACCGTGGAACTGCCCAACGGGCAGGGCATTGATTTCGGCCACCTGCTGGCGGCCATGAACCTGGTATACCGCGGCATGCCCATTACCGGCAGCTGGGGCGGCGACTGCATGCAGCTGGCGCAGGTGTATGCCGGGCAGGCCAGCGATGCAGACGGCTATGCCAGCCTGATGCAGCAGACCTTTGCCATTGAGGATGACGGCAGTGCTTCCAAATTTGGCGACCAGGACCTGCGCGCTGACCTGGACTCCGTTGTGGCAGGGGCCGAGCTGAAAAGCGGCAGCAACGTTGCCGATGTGCTGCGGGACTATTACACCAACCTGACGGATTACGACCGCTGCTACCAGTTTATTGCCATGAGCTTTGGCAGCATGAACACCAGCGACAGCGAAGCGTTCCGCAACAAGGTGTACAGCACCATGACGGCGGATGCCGGCATGCAGCTGCTGCTGTATATGAACGGCATGTGGTCCAGCAGCGGCTGGCAGGTGGATGCCGATGCAGAACCCGCCCTGCGCGGTGCCTGCAATGAACTGGCTGATTACCTGAGCCGCGCTGTGAACGGCGAAAAGGTCAAAAGTGCATCCAGCACTCTGATGCACACGATGGCTGGGCAGGCCCTTGTGGATGCCCTGAATGCACTGGGAGATGGGGAAGCAGCTTCCGCTGCACAGAGCGCACTGGAAGCGGATTCCGGCGCTACAATATCGACCAGCAGCGGGGACGCTGTGGATGATGCCCTGAACACCGCAACCGAAAAGCTGAAAACGGATTTTAACGCCCAGGCCTTTGAGCTGGGGCTGCTGGTATTGGGCGCTGCCGCCCTGCTGGGCATGGTGGTGTGCATTGCCATGCTGATCAGCCACCGCAGCAAACGCAATCGCTGAGCCGGGCAAACGAAAGAAAAAGGAATGGGGCGCTGCCGGGTGAAACGGCAGCGCCCCATTTTATGTGGAAAGAAAGTAAAAAGTGAATGGCGGAAATCAAAGTTCGCGGTAGGTGACCTGTTCCATCAGCTGTTGGATGGTTTCCAAGCTGGCAGCCTGAGTACCGGTGCACATTACGCTGGCGGCACCGGCGGCAGTGGAAAGGCGCAGCGTTTCTTCCAGCGTCAGGCCGCGCTCTTCGGCAACAGCCAGGGCGGCGATGACGGCATCCCCGGCACCAACGGTATCCTTGACGGGAACACGCAGGCCGGGCACAAAGATGGTCTGCTCCGGCAGAACATGCAGCATACCGCGGCTGCCCATCGAGACGATGACCTTTTGCACGCCGGTCTGCAACAGCTCACGGGCGGCGGCGGTCAGCTCCTGCTGGCTGTCCAGCGCGCGGCCCATCAGGTGGGAAAGCTCCTCGCTATTGGGCTTGATGAGGAACGGCTTTGCCTTAACGCCCTCCACCATGCCGGCACCGTCAGAGTCCAGAATGACCTTGGCACCTTTTTCGCGGCAGGCATCACCCCACACGCGGTAAGTGTCGGCAGGAGCATTCACCGGCAAGCTGCCGGCCAGCACCACGATATCATCGTGGCGCAGCAGCTTCAGCAGGTGGTCCAGCAGGCTTTGCAGGGTAGCCGGGTCCACGGGAACACCGGGTTCGTTGATCTCGGTGCTGGTGTGGGCGATGGGATCCACCACTTTCAGATTGATGCGGGTGTTGCCCTCAACGGGCAAAAAGTCACAGGTCATGTTCAGGCCGGACAGAGCTTCGGAGATCATCTGCCCGGTGCTGCCGCCCAGAATACCAAGGACGCGGCTGGTGCTGCCCAGTGCGGCAACCACCTTGGAGACATTGATGCCTTTACCGCCCGGATCGGTGCGGATGGAAGTAATGCGGTTTACGCCGTCCGTGGTAAAGGAAGGAATTTCAACGGTTTTATCCAGTGCCGGGTTCAGGGTGACAGTATAGATCATGAAAATGAGCCTCCTTATGGGGAGAAATGTCAGAATAAGGGCAGTGGCAAAGGCAATCGATAATTGTCAATCTTTTATCATTATACGCTGAATTGTGAAATATCGCAAGTAAAAGCGCGAAAATCAGAATAATCTTAACAAACTGTTTACACGGAGGAGAACAACATGGCACAGGGAATGGAACTATTGGATAACGGCACCAAGGTGTTTACCGGGCCGGGGGCAGCCTTTGGTACGGATGCCTTGCTGCTGGCCCGGTTTGCCATGCCGCGCCGCAAAGAAACAGCGCTGGACCTGTGCAGCGGGTGCGGGATCGTAGCGCTGGCCTGGCACGATGCCGGGCACCGCGGCCCATGCACAGCGGTGGAGCTGGATGCCGATGCTTCGGCTCTGTGCCGCCGTGCTGTGCAGGAAACGCCGGGTGCAGAGCATATTACCGCTCTTTGCACCGACCTGCGGACGTTCTGCAAAAGCGGACCGGAACAGGGGAAATATGACTTCGCCGCCTGCAACCCGCCCTATTTTACCGGCGGATATGTCAGCCCGGATGCCCGCCGCGCCACGGCCCGGCATGACGGCAGCTGCACGATGCAGGATGTTGCCGCCTGTGCGGCCCGTGCCCTGCACGATGGCGGCAAGCTGGCCCTATGCCACCGCCCGGAACAGATGGCGGCGGTGTTTGCCGCGCTCTGCGCCGTTGGGCTGGAGCCCAAGCGGGTGGCTCTGGTGCGCAAGGATGAACACAGCAAACCCTGGCTGTTTTTGGTGGAAGCCCAGAAAGGAAGAAAGCCGGGGATCCGGTGGGAGGAGGACGTTTTAACGGGGAATGGGGTTAGGTACGGGAGATGATAGTTAGGAGTTAGGAGTCGGCGGCGGGGCGAAGCTGCGACGCGGGGAAAATGAGGAATCGGATTGGGGACGGGTACAAAACGGGATGGAAAAGGTTCCGGGATGCGCAGTGATTCCCTAAGTTCTAAATGGATAGATATAAAAAACCGCCCGTCACACAAAATGTGACGGGCGGTTGAGTTTTAGGGGTTAGGTATCAGGATCAGCCGAACATGTTGATCAGGATGCCGGCGGCGACAGCGGAACCGATAACACCGGCAACGTTGGGACCCATGGCGTGCATGAGCAGGTAGTTGCGGGGGTTGTATTCCTGGCCGACTTTCTGGGAAACACGGGCGGCCATGGGAACAGCGGAAACACCGGCGGAGCCGATCAGCGGGTTAATCTTGCCGTGGGTGACAAAGCACATGACCTTGCCCAGCAGAACGCCGCCTGCGGTGCCGACACCGAAAGCAACAATGCCCAGAACAATGATCTCAACGGTCTGGATGTTCAGGAAGGTTGCGGCATTGGTGGTGCAGCCAACGCTGAAGCCCAGGAAGATGGTGATGATGTTCATCAGTTCGTTGCCGGCGGTCTTTTTGATACGCTCAACAACGCCGCATTCCTTCATCAGGTTGCCCAGCATCAGGCAGCCAACCAGGATGGCGGCATCGGGCAGGGTGAGGGAAACGATGATGGTAACAATGATCGGGAAGAGGATCTTCTCAGTCTTGGAAACCTTGCGCGGGCTTTCCATCACGATTTGACGCTCTTTTTCGGTGGTCAGAACTTTCATGATGGGCGGCTGGATAACAGGCACCAGCGCCATGTAGCAGTACGCGGCAACCGCGATGGAACCCAGCAGGTGCGGGGCCAGGCGGGTGGTGACGAAGATAGCGGTCGGGCCATCGGCACCGCCGATGATGCCGATGGAAGCGGCTTCCTTGTTGGTGAAGCCCAGGATTTTGGCGCCAACGAAGGTGAAGAAGATGCCCAGCTGTGCGGCAGCGCCCAGCAGCAGGCTGGACGGACGTGCGATCAGCGGCTCAAAGTCGGTCATGGTACCGATGCCAAGGAAAATCAGCGGGGGATAGATACCCAGTTTGACGCCTAAGTAAATATAGTCCGCCATGCCGCCGGATGTACCCAGCAGTTCCCAGTTGATGTGCTGCGTTTCGTTGATGAAGATGTCCATATGGAAGATGCCGTCCAGCGGCAGGTTGGTCATCAGCATGCCGAAGCCGATGGGCAGCAGCAGCAAAGGCTCAAACTGGTGGACAATGGCCAGGTACAGCAGCACGCAGGCCACGCCGATCATGACGGCATACTTCCAGCCGCCCTCGGCAAAGAAAATCTGTGCCCAACCGGAGTTGGCAAAGATCTCAGCGATGTTGGTAAAAATTGCTCCCATTGTTTCGTCCCCTTTCCATCACATAAACGGCGTGGTGTTCTGGGTAACGCCGGCGTCGCCCCAGGCGCCGCGGCGGGAACCAGTAGCCGTCTTTTTCTGAACGCGGTGAATGCCGCGGATGGTCAGGTTTTCACCCAGAGAGGCAACGGCTGCAGCAATGGCAGCAACGATCTCGCCGGGGATGGAGCCGTCAGCAGCGGGTGCTGCGGGGGCGGAAGGAGCAGCCTTGGCGATGTTCTGTACGGCCGGTGCAGCGGGCGCTGCAGGGGCGGCAGGTGCCTTGGGGGCGGCTTTGGTGCCATTCTTTTTGTTCTTGATGGCGTCAAAAATCTTGCCTTCCACAGTGATAATGAGGCAAAGCGCAACCAGCATGGCGAACACCAGCGTAATGCTGGTCAGAACCACAGTGCCGTCAGCGGCCTCAAGGGCGAGCAGAGCGATAGAATTGCTCATTGGGCAATATCCTCCTTTAGCTTGCGGTGCACAGCACCGTTGATTTTCCCCCGTACACGGTACAAAAACCGGGCCGGGCAAATTTTACCCAAGTATGGTTTTATTATAACACAGCGGCTCAATTTTTGGTAGCGGGTTTTGAAAAAATGTGACAAAAATATTGTGAAACCGTGTCTTTACGATGAAAAATGTAAATTTGCGCGCAAAGCACCATGCAGAATAAAGTCGACAGCCGGGCAGAAAATGCAGGTTGCACAAACGAGCGGAAGAACAAAACGGGGAACGCTGTGCAAATTGCACATTTTGACAAAAAATGAAAAGTTTTGCTTGACGGCGGGGCTTGCCGGGGTTACAATGTGGACAAATCAAAACCACGGCAATGGCGCCGGGCAGGTACATCCTGCCCGGCGCTTTTGTTATTTAAGCATCTGGCTTAATGCGGCTTAATGCGGCAAGAAAAAATAGAGGAAGCACCGTGGTTTGATCTTGAGAGGAGTGGTTTGAATATGTACAACTCATCAACCGTCATCTGGGTGCTGGTTGCGGCATTCCTGGTGTACTTTATGCAAGCAGGCTTTGCTTTGTGCGAAGCTGGCCTGACCCGTGCAAAGAACACCGGCAACATCCTGATGAAAAATATGATGGACTTCTGCATCGGCACACCGTGCTTCTGGCTGGTCGGCTTCGGCATCATGTTTGCAGGTTCCGGCCCGCTCATCGGCGGCTTTGCCCCCTTTATGAGCGGCGACTACAGCGCCATCCTGCCGGAGGGCGTGCCCCTTTGGGTTTATGCCGTGTTCCAGACCGTGTTCTGTGCAACGGCAGCAACCATTGTTTCCGGCTCCATGGCAGAGCGTACCAAGTTCAGCGCTTACTGCTGCTACTCGGCCGCTATCAGCCTGATCGTTTACCCCATCTCCGGCCACTGGATCTGGGGCGGCGGCTGGCTGGCACAGCTGGGCTTCCATGATTTTGCCGGTTCCACCGCCGTTCACTTTGTTGGCGGCGTTACCGCCTGCCTGGGCGCCTGGATGCTTGGCCCCCGTATTGGTAAGTACGGCAAGGACGGCAAGGCCCGCGCAATCCCCGGCCACAACCTGACCGCCATGGCCTTGGGCGTGTTTATCCTGTGGTTCTGCTGGTTCGGGTTCAACGGTGGCTCCACCGTGGCAATGGCAAGCGATGACGCCATGGTTTCCGCTGGTCTGGTCTGCTTCAATACCAACCTGGCCGCTGCGCTGGCTACCGTTGCCGCGCTGATCACCAGCTGGGTGCGTTACGGCAAACCCGATGTCTCCCTTACCTTTAACGGTGCTCTGGCCGGTCTGGTTGCCATTACCGCAGGCTGCGATATGGTTGATCCGTTCGGCGCTGCCATCATCGGCATCGTTGCCGGTGTGCTCTGCATCTTCTCCGTTGAATTCTTTGATAACGTTGTCAAGATTGATGACCCTGTCGGCGCTGTTTCCGTGCACTGCATGAACGGCATGTGGGGCACCATTGCAACCGGCCTGTTCTCCACCAGTGAGGGCCTGCTGTACGGCCATGGCTTCCGTTTCTTTGGCGTTCAGGTTTTGGGCGTTATCTGCGTGGCTGCCTGGGTGCTGGTTTCCATGACCGTCATCTTTACCATCATCAAAAAGACCATCGGCCTGCGTGTGACCGAAAAAGAAGAAATCGACGGCCTGGATATCCACGAGCACGGCCTGACTTCCGCTTACTCCGGCTTCTCCATCTCTGACCCGACTTACGCCGAGATGAGCGTGAACGAGAACACTGACCTGGGTGAAGACGACATCACCATGGCCAGCGAAGCCAAAATCAATGCCGCCGTCAAGGTCGTCAAGGAAGAACCTCTGCCCGCTGAGCTGGATTCCGGCATGCACAAGGTCGTTATGATCGTGCAGCTGGCCAAGTTTGAAGCTTTGAAAGCTGCCATGAACGCTGTCGGCGTGACCGGCATGACCGTTACCCAGGTTATGGGCTGCGGCCTGCAGAAGGGCAGCGGCGAGAAATACCGTGGTGCTGAGGTCGATGCAACCCTGATTCCCAAGGTCAAGGTTGAAGTTGTTGTCAGCAAGATCCCGGTAGACAAGATCATCGACACCGCCACCAAGGTTCTGTACACCGGCCATATCGGTGATGGCAAGATCTTTGTTTACAATGTGGCCAAGGTGGTCAAGGTCCGCACCGGCGAAGTAAACTACGCCGCTTTGCAGGACGTTGAGTAATTTTCCTACCTTATATATAGCAGCTTGCAAGCGCTGCTGGTATAAGTGGGAAAAGCAATTTTAAGGCATCACCGCACAATTCCCGCCTAACGGCTCAAGCACCGCTCCGGCGGCTGCG
>OHVS01000510.1_pt1 | contig 17419 bp, 20 predicted proteins | sample 1579531 | NCBI WGS metagenome assembly OHVS01 (sample SAMEA3882531, study PRJEB24775) | human gut metagenome | biome: human-associated habitat; feature: intestine environment; material: feces | place: Netherlands | collected 2009/2010
CGGAAGTACGCTTCGCTTCCCTTGTAGCGTGAGCGTAAATGTTCATTGTGGTACTGACATCAGCGTGCCCCAAAAGCTCCTGCACATCCTTCGGCGCAGCTCCGTTAGAGAGCAGGTTGCTTGTGAATGTGTGTCGAAGTTGATGGAAATGGAAGCCCTCCAAGCCGTCAACCTTTCGGCTTGCCGTCCTGCACATAAGCCCCACCGTACTCGGCGCTTCATAAGCGCCGTCCGGTCTAATGCAGACAAAGGATATTTCCTTGTAGCCTTCGGGAGCTTGCTCCGTCCTCGGCAAACTGTAAACCTCATAGTAAGTACGGTCTTTTTCCTTGACTTCACTATAAAAGTTGAGGGTATACAGTTCTCCGTAGCGGAAACGGTTCTTGTGCTGTTCGATCTTGGCTGTCCGTAGGATTTCCGCCAGCGTGTCACAGAAGTCCACGGTGCGGATTTTCTTGCGTTTGGTCGCTCCTATCTCCGTCTTGTGTCTTGCCCCGTTGTATCGCATACTGCGGCGTACCGTGAGGTACTGCTTTTCAAGATTGATGTCTTGCCAAGTCAGCCCGCAGACCTCGCCAATGCGAAGTCCGGTGTAATATGCGATCTGTATGGGGAGAAGTGCAGGATTGTCCTTTGCTCTCAGAAAATCTTCAAGCCTCAGATATTGTTCGTGGGTAAGCGTAGGCGTGGAAGCCGTTTCGCCGTTTTCGACGGAAAACAGTTCATAGCTTTCCTTTTTCCCCCGCCAAACAACATACTGCATTGGATTGAAGGATATTAACCTTTTGGGAAATACCGCAAAACGGAATGCCCCTTGCAGGACGGCGGAGAACAACCGCAAATACCCTTTACTGAGCGCCCTTGCAGTCGTGCCGTCTGGATTTACCCCGCCGAAGCTGAGAAAATCTATGAATGCCTGCAAATGGTCTGCGGTCACGCTTTTCAGCTTTCTGCTGCCGATGGGATATTGCTTGATACGATTAACTGTGCCTTGATACGCCATCACCGTACCGTTGCTCAAATTGCTTGGTTTCAGTTCTTCCTCCACCCACATATCGAGCATCATTGCCACCGTTGCATTTTCGGATTTTGCTACGAATTTCTTTTCTTCGTAATCCTCCATTGCTTTGCGGAGCAAGGCTTCCGTTTCGCTTTTGCTTTCCGTACCCGCAAACTCCCGCTGTACTTGTCTGCCGCTTTCATCTTCGATATAGAAGCGGTAGTACCACTTTTTGCCTTTCTTTCTTACAGAACCTTTTGCCATAGATAAAAATCTCCTTTCTATCCGTGGCAATCGGGACTGTGACATATGGTGTGCGTAAAACGAATAATGTCACTTCTGCCGGTTGTTTTCAATCGGCATTTTTAATTGTCAAGGTGCCACGGAATTTTTCTTTTCGGCAAGCCTATTCTCGGCTTCCGTCACTATCCCGAATAGATCGCCCATCTTTACGGCGGTGCGACCTTCATCGTAGATATGTAAAATCCCGTCAAGGAATCGCTTCATATCTTCGATAGGTAATTCCATTTCTTTGCGATATACTCTTTCGGTAATCGCTCCCGACTCGATAGCATATCTCATAAGCGACTGCTTCAAGCCATCGTCCTCTGCCACACGGTCAACCTCTGTCATAGCATCGGCAAAGTAGTGACAAAGCACAGAGTATAGATCAATCAGCTTTCCGAGAAATGTGGTAAGCAACTGTTGGTGCGGTTCTCCGCTGACCGTTGAGGAAACCGTATCAAGATACTTCTTGATATGCTGTTCTATGTCCTTTTGGCAAAGCGTCCTGCCGTCGTATTCCTTATCATTGGAAAGACCCGTCAGCCATTCGGGAGTGGTAAGAAGTGCGTCGGCAAGACCGTTAATAATCATTGTTCGCTTCGGATCGACACCATCCGCTTCATACCTTTGAATGGTAGACTTGTTCACACCGATACGCTTGCCAAGCTCCGGCATAGAAAGCCCCAGTTCTATTCTGCGCTCCTTAATGCGTTCCCCGACTTGTTTTGGGGTAAACATTGTTTCTTCTTTCAAGGCTTTCACCTCCTGTTTGAGTATAGTATAGCACATACAAACTCAATTTGCAACCACTATTTACGGAAAATATTAAAAATAATTCTTAAAAGGTTGCAAAACGGGTTGACAGGTAATAGCAAAATAAGTATAATGAGAATGCCAAAGTTGCATTTTGAGTATTTTGGAAAGGAGAACAGCATGATGAACGCAATCAAAATGGGAATGACGATCGAAGAAGCGGCTGAAACCAGCGGCATCGGCAGGAACACAATGCGAAAGCTGGTAGACTGGGGCAAGCTGCCTGTTCTGAAGGTCGGGCGAAAAACCATTATCCGCAGGGACGCACTGGAGCACTTTATGACCGTCAATCAGGGCAGAAATCTACTGTGTCAGGATGATGTCCGCAAAGTTGAGTAAACCGTTCTCTAAGCCCTCGGCGTTTGAGAGCGAAATACACCCCTCGCACAAATCTTCGATTTGTACTCTGGGTATTTCGCCCCTGCGGGGAGCCTGTATCACAGCTTGCCGGTCACTACCGCCGCTATGATACAGTGAAAATTGCTGCCGCAATTTTCGTTGGCTGTCCCGTCGGCACTTGCCGCCGAAACAGCCGCAACCGACAAGTCGGTTGCAAAATGAGGACGCACCTTTACAACACAGAACGGAGATGATTTATGACACGCCACAGCTTTATTCAGATGTCGAAGCTGTCCAATGTCAAGGGAAGAATATCGTATATTACAAGCCACGCAAGGCAGGAAAACCTCTATGCCACCTACCGCACCGCAGACAATGCCTTTTGGAGCGACCTCGCAAAAGAGTGTCAGCAGGAGTTTAAGCGAAGCGGAGCAGACGGCAAGTGTATTGAAGCAAGGGAGCTAATTATTGCCTTGCCCGAAGTTTACACCGCCTATGAACCGCAGCAGGTGCTTGAAGATGGCGAGTTTCAAAAGGTATCCACGATCTCGGCCAGCCTGCAAAAGCGGCTTTTGGAAAACGGTATGCCGCCCCGTCTGCTGGAGCGTATCGCTGGTGGCGGTGTAAAACTGGATACTGGAAAGGAGGAAACTGCGTGATTGTATTGATTTTGCTGGCCTTTGTCGGGATGCTGACCGGCATCTTCTTGATTCTGGGCATGACCCCCTTTACATTTGCGGAGGAACTGACCAAGCCGCTTTCTGGGCGGCAACAGCCGATTTCCAAGCGAATCCAGCAGGTCAACCACCCCAAAGAGCCGAAGGGCATCCGTAAAACCGTGCTGGAAGCACGGGAGATGTTGATTCTCACCGGAAAGGGTGGGAAGTTTGCCGCCATTTGTGCTTTCTCTCTGTTCCTGGCGGCAATGGGTGCTGTGATCTGTATTGTGATTCAGAACTACTTTATGCTGCCGGTTTTGGCGGCCGGGATGGGCTTGCTCCCGTTCTGGTATGTCCTGTTCACCTCTCACAGCTATAAAAAGCTGATGAACAACGAGATTGAAACCGGACTGTCTATCATCACAAGTTCCTATCTGCGCAGCGAGAGCATGATAACCGCTGTGGAAGAAAACATTCATTACCTGAACCCGCCTGTGGCAGATGTGTTCCGGGGCTTCTTGGCCGAAACCAATATGATAAGCGCCGATGTGAAACAGGCACTCTCCAACATGAAGCCCAAACTGGACAACTATGTGTTTCGGGAATGGGTGGATGCCGCTATCGCCTGTCAGGACGATAAGAGCCTGAAAAGCACGCTCACCCCGATCATCGGGAAACTCTCGGATATGCGGATTGTTGCGGCGGAACTGGACTACCTGCTTTATGAGCCTTTCAAGGAATTTATCACAATGGCGTTCCTGCTCATTGGCAACATCCCATTGTTATACTTCCTGAATAAAGACTGGTACGATGTGCTTGTAAATACGGGCTTTGGCAAAGGGATTCTGGCGGTGTGTCTGCTGGTGCTGCTGATCTCGTTTGCGGCGGTGATCCGGCTCACCAAGCCCGTAGAATACAAGCGTTGATCTCGTCAGGAGGTGATACCATCGAGAGTGCTACCGATCTCCCTGCGGGATGCCAATGCGTTTGTTCTGGCGCATCACCGGCACAGTGGGCAGGTGCGCGGCTGTAAATTCTGTGTAGCTGTCGTAGATGATTTGGACGCCGTTCATGGAGTTGCGATTGTTGGGCGCCCCGTTGCCCGCCGACTGGATGATGGGAAAACAGCGGAAGTGACCCGGCTTTGCACCGATGGTATTGCCAACGGGTGCAGCTTCCTTTACAGCCGGTGCGCCCGGATTGCGAAACTGATGGGCTATCAGAAAATCATCACCTACACCCTGGCAACCGAAAACGGAGCCAGCCTGCGAGCTTCCGGCTGGCAATGTGCGCCGGGACTGCGAGGCGGCGGGAACTGGAATGTGCCGGGGCGCCCCAGAGCCGACAGCCGCAACACCGGCCCCAAACGGCTCTATTACAAAGAATTGAGGTGACGCGAGTTTTGTATCTCATTTTGCTATGCTTTGGGACGCTCTTTGGCCTGGGAGCGTTCTTTTTGTTGGCCGGACTGCTCCGGCTGCCGACTTCCGCAAGCACAAAGGCGGTTCTGACCGTGACGAGCCGTGGAAAGTCACAGAAAGGCAGCATCAATGCTGTCCTGTTCGATATGGCCGCACGGCTCTCTCCGCTGGTACATCTGGACGGCTATAAGCGGAAGAAGCTGGAGGCACAGTTGAAATCCGCCGAAATTAAAATGTCCCCGGAAACCTATATTGCGGCGGCCTGGGTAAAGGCTGGTCTGATTGCTCTGCTGATAATTCCGGCCCTTCTGATTTTCCCGATCCTTGCGCCGGTCATTGTGTTTCTGGCGGTGGCAGTTTACTTCAAAGAGCAGAAACGAGCGGACGAGATCGTTCAACAGCGCCGGGAAGAAATCGAAGCCGAGCTGCCCAGATTTGTAAACACCATTGAACAGGAACTCAGGGCATCCCGTGATGTGCTGAACATCCTGAAATCCTACCAGAGAAACGCTGGTCATGCCATGAAGCGGGAACTGGAAATCACGATTGCGGATATGGCATCCGGCAACGAGGAAAACGCACTCACCCGCATGGAGAGCCGGATTGGAAGTACCATGCTGTCCGATGTGGTGCGCGGCTTGATCTCGGTCAAGCGCGGTGACAACGGTATCATGTATTTCCAGATGCTTTCTATGACCTTTAAGCAGTTGGAACTTCAAAAACTGAAACTGGAAGCCATGAAGCAGCCGGGAAAAATGCGTAAGTATTCCTTTATGCTGCTGGGCTGTTTCCTGCTGATGTATCTGGGTGTCCTGGGCTATGTGGTGTTGGAAGCCTTTGGCGAACTGTTCTAAAGGAGGTGGAGAAACCGTGAAACGACTTCTGAAGGACAAACGGGGCGAGGGCTTTGTGGATGTGTGTGTCCTGGTTCTGGCGATTGCAATGGTTCTGGCTTTGGTGGTCCGCATTGCACCGGTATTCGTGGCAAAGCAGAACCTTGATGTCTTTGCAGACGAATTAGTTCGGACAGCAGAAATCAATGGGCAGGTTGGCTCTGCCACAAACGCAAAAGCAGCGGATTTGCGGGAGCAAACCGGACTCGACCCCAATATCTCATGGAGCGACACCGGAAAAATCCTGCTCGGCAACGAGGTGGAAGTGACCCTCACAACCACCGTCAATATTGGGCTGTTCGGTGAGTTTGCATCCTTTCCTGTCACTCTGACGGCAAAGGCCAGCGGGACTTCGGAGGTGTATTGGAAGTGAAGAAAATTCAAGAAGTCCTGAAAAACAAATCCGGGCAAGGCGTACCGATGATTTTGGCCGTTGTCCTCTGCTGCCTGATTCTGGCCTGTGTGACCTTTGAGTATATGCGCTTGATGATCGTTGCGCAGGGGGTGCGTGATTCTGTCCAGTCCGCCATTGTAGATGTGGCCACCGAGAATTGGGATGAAGCCTATGCCGGTTTGCGTGAGGGTTACTCCGGTGGCTATCAACTTGCCGGTTCGTCCTGGTCACAGAATGTTACCAGCGGCAATGTATACGCCCGCCTGCAAGATGTTTTGGGCATTGAATACGAGGGCGGGCAGTATGTAAAGTACAGCGGCGAGAATTTGGAGTATCGACTGTACGACCTGCACCTGGATGTAGAAAATGCTCCGCTGGCCCCGTCTGTGCCGGATGGCATTACGCAGCTCAATGTCACAGGGACAATCACTGTTGATGTGCCGCTTTCCTTTGGGTTCGGGCATCTGCCCCCCATGCAGATCACCATGAAACTCAACGCCAAATATGTTCCCAGGTTTTAATTTTGTGTATTTCGCCCTGCCGCTTTTCCATAGCGCAAAAAAATATTTGGCAGGAATCACACCTGGACGCCGTATTTGTGCAAATGGTATAATGATGGCGAGAAATATCACCATAATTTTAATATAAAATCACCGTACAAGGAGGTTTTCAAATGAGTGCAAAAAACAAGAAGCTGTTGGCCGTTCTTGGCGCAGCCGCCGTTGTGGTAATTGTGATTGCCGCAGTGCTGCTGGGCAAGGGCGGGCAGACCACAACCGTTGATCCGGCATCCACCCCCTCGGATGTATCTGCCGAGGATGTGGATAGCAGCAATACCCCGGACAGCAGCTCCAGCGAACCGCTGGTAGTGGTGCCGGACACCTCTAAACCCGAAGCGACTGACAGCCAGAACCAGACCGATGCTGTTTTGAATGTGGAGGAAGAAGATCAGGTAGACGTTAACCTGACCGACAGTGAAAAGAAACCCGAAACCACTCCGCCCCCGGCGCCTTCTCAGGAGGAACAGCAGGCGGCCAGCGAAAAGGATGAGCCGATTGTGCATGAGCCGGACAGCAACCAACCCCAGACCGGCGACACACAGGGCGGTTCCATCTATCTGGAGGGCTTTGGCTGGATCACCGACGAGGGCGGCGGCTCCGTCCAGCACAACATTGACTCTGATGGAGATATAAATAAACAGGTCGGCAACATGGGCTGATAACAAGCCCGGAGAGTACGGTAGCGATACCGTACTCTTTTTTTGTTCTCAACTAATTTGATTGGAGGTGCGTTTTTGAAGCGGATATTTGTGATACTGCTCACATTTGTGCTGCTGTTGGGTATCTGTCCTATGAGCGCCCTGGCAGAAACCGGAGGAAGCGGAAACGTGGATGGCGGTGGCGGCGATATGGGGCAAGGAACCTCGCAGAACTCCTGGAACCCTGGTATGGATGGTGTACGAATTACTGTGGTTGATGCAGAATCCGGTCAGCCTGTGTCGTCCTCTTTTGATCTGACTAATAAAACTCCATCTATCAAGATTCATTTTGGGAAAGTCAGTAAAATTCAATATGCAAATGGGGCAAGTATTTCTCCTACCACGGGGAATTACGACTACTACACCCCCGCAACCCCTATGCCGAGGATCGTCAGCAGTGGCAGCCAGAATGCCAGCATTGAAGCAATCAAGAAATACTTCTGCTCCGAGTATGCGGTAAAACTGGTGGCGCAGCAGACCGGAATCGCATACGAGGAACTGATTGGCGGACAGTACAAGCTGTTTTTGGAGCCAATCGCCTATTTTAAGCACAACGGAATTATGATGGCCATGACTGCCCATGAAGCCGCGCTCTATGATAATCAGGCAGGCGGGTCCTTGCGTAAGACAATGACGAGTTTGACCCATAAAAACCTGCCGCTGGCTATGTTCCTGGAATATGCGGATATGGGATTTCCGGACTATACAGGGGCTACCAATAAGACCTGTTCCAACGATACTATTATCACCTATCTGGGTATGGGTATTGTATGGTTTACCGACCCGCCCGAACAGCCGGAGCCAACCGACTATGACTACGAGTATCGTGTGGATACAGATGTCATCACGCCGGTAACGCTTTATGCGGGATCGGAGATCAATCCTGATAGCCCTGCTACGGTATCCTTTAGTATCAACGGCAGCACCTACCGGATGAACAATATTGTGATTCCATCGGGAGATAGTCAGATTGCCTGGGTAAAGTGGCATACACCGTCGGAGCCGCAGGATATTACCATCTATGTCAGCACTAACAAAGGTTCGTTAAGCCAAAGCACCATTCACGCAAAGGTGGTAGATCTCTCCGGCAACGACCCGCCCGATCCGAAAGCCACCGATACAATGGGAAGCTGGTCGGCCAGCAGCATTCCCAGCCGAGAAACCAAGACCTATGCAGCATGGAGTGTCTGGTGGGCGAAATGGCACCCCTATTGGGTGTGGCACAGCACAGGGAAAAACACAGGATATTGGGTAGACGATGGATGGTATGATTACTTCCGGGACAATTACTCGGCCAGCATGACCGCCACCACCCGAATCGAGCCGGACGAAAAGGTTCCCACCGCTTCGGGCGATTTGATGAAATCAGGCTATGGCGTAACAAACACTGTAACGGCAACCGTCAGCACCTCTGCCCCGCTATCGCACTATACCTACGGGCAGACAGCCGTATCCTACTTCCCGGAGTTTGGCTATGGAACCTACTGGCGGCTGTTGGAGCGGCTCACCAGCGGAACAACGGCGCGGTTCCAGTTTGCCAAAAACATTTACAGCACCTATAACCAGCGGGTGCATTTTTCGCCAGTTTGGTTCCCGGACGGGAGCTACACAGTCAATACTCATGTGATGGATATTTGGACGCCTGCGGGGATGCTTGCCATGAATCTCACCGATGATGTAACGATCAGCGGCTCCCTCTATGATGATTGGCATATCGCACCGGGCAATCCGTAAAGAAAAGGAGAATGGATATGAACGACAACAGAATGATTCGGATTATGGTGTTTGAACCTGGGCGGGCGCCTTATACGACCATGCTGGAGGATTCTCTGGAACACCGGCAGGAACTTGTGGGCGGGGACATTGAGTGTATTCCTCTGCCCTGCGAAACGGTTCTCTGCTGCAATGCGTCCGGGAAACTGACAGGTCTGCCGGAGAACCGACAGTACGGGCCGGATATCCTTCACGGAACTTTTTTCCTCTATTGCGATACCCCGGAAGGACGGGGCGTTTCTTTGACCGATGAACAGATTGCCATGTATCAGGAGTATTTTCCGCAGCCGGTCCCCGCAGCGGTATCCTTTGAAGTACGGTCCGCCGCCGACATGAAAGAGTTTATGAACCTCATGTTCGGCAAGGGATGGGACATGGACACCGGAGCCGGAGAGGATATGGAGGCAGGCCGATGAGCAAAATGTTTTCGGTGGTGACTCTGGATGCCTCCCACTCTCTGATGACGGAGCATTTTGTCCCCGGTAGCCCTGATGGGCTGGATGAACTGCTGGACTGTGATGAAATCTCTGAGGTTCTTGCCGAATGGCCCCTGGGGGATACCATCGAAGCGAAAATTCAGACCTATCTCTATGGAGATGGCGAAACCGTGCGCGCTGACGAGGAGGATTTGGCTTTCTTCCGAGAGCATTTTGACGAGCTGGACGCCAGCGATGCCCTGGACTGCATCTCAGACCACAGCTTTTCTTTTGAATCGGACGAGTTGGATTTTGGGTACGGCGAAGAAAGCGAAGATGAAGAAGATTTGGAACTATAAGACACGGCTCTGCTGAAAAGCAGGGCCTATTTTTATGGCAAAGAAAGCGAGGTCGATAAATTGCTTTTGCCGATTATTATGATCTGCGTCTGTGCGCTGCTGGGCGGTGGGACGCTGATTTTTCTGAAGTTGTCGGCCAAACACAAAAAATCGAAGAACAAGGACAAGGAAGAACTGGCCCAGATCACCGCCAATGAGTTTGTGAATGTGAAAGATATTCGGGGGAACTTCCTCTATACCCGTGACAATCTGGCTCTGGCGTATCTGAAGATCTACCCGATCAGCACAGAACTGTTCAGCAAAAACGAAAAGCGGCTGATTGCCAAGCAGCTTACGGTGAGCCTGTCCAGCGCACAGTACCCGTTTCAGCTTCTTGCCGTATCCCGCCCGGTAGATATTTCTCCGCTGTTGTCGGAGCTATCTGCCACACTCACTTCTTCTTCCGATGTGAAGCAAAAGGAACTGCTGAAGCAGGAAATCGTGGAAATGGGCGCCTTTGCTCTTTCCGGCGAGGTTGTGGAACGGCAATTCTACATCAAGATTTGGGATAGGGTAAGCGATGGCGTTGAGCGCGATCTGCTTCAGAAGCTCAAGCTGCTCGGCGGATATTTTTCGGACAGCGGCATTCAGACCGAGATTTTAGAGCAGCAGGATATTGTCCGGCTGTGCAACCTGGTCAACAACCCCGCCTATGTGCATTTGGAGGATTCCGGCATCAATGCTGCGATCCCGATTTTGGAAAGTGTAGGTGTTGCCTAAGTATGAAGCACACCCGGCAGGATTTGAAAATCATGCAGGGTTGGAGCCTCGAAAGAAAAATCAGAGTTACGCAGACGAGAATCATGGAATGGTATATGCGGTACGATGGGCAGGTCTTTATCAGCTTTTCGGGCGGTAAAGACTCCACCGTGCTGCTTGATCTGGCACGGCGGGTCTACCCTGATATTCCTGCTGTGTATGTTGACACGGGGTTGGAATACCCCGAACTGCGCGATTTCGTAAAAACGAAGGACAATGTTATTTGGCTTCGCCCGCGCTATCCGTTCACTCAGATTCTTGAGAAGTACGGCTATCCGATCATCTCCAAAGAGGTTTCGGATGTTATCAACGGCGCAAGAAAGGGACAACCTTACCGTCTGGCACGACTCAATGGAGAACTGCTGGACAAGAACGGAAAGAAGTCGATCTACAACTGTGAGAAGTACAAGTATCTTCTGGACGCCCCCTTTGCGGTTTCAGCCCGGTGCTGTTACCACATGAAAAAGGCCCCGTTGAACAAGTTTGAACGGCAGTCCGGGCGGCATCCCATTACGGGAGTGCTGGCCTGTGAGAGCAAGTTGCGGGAGCAGTCTTACCTTAGATTTGGCTGCAACGGCTATGAACGCAGGCGCCCCCTCAGCCAGCCCCTTGCGTTCTGGCTGGAAGAAGATATTTTGCGGTATCTGAAAATGACCGGCATTCCCTATGCCCCCATCTATGGGGACATTGTTGAAAGCCGCAAGAAGAACGGCACCCCGATTCTGAAAACCACCGGTGTTTCCAGATCGGGGTGTATGTATTGTATGTACGGCGTTCATCTGGAGCATGAGCCGAACCGATTTCAGCTTATGCAGGTGACGCATCCCCAGCAGTATGATTACTGCATCAATAAATTGGGGTGCGGCGCTGTGCTGGACTACATTGGGGTGCCTTACCGCAATCAACAGTTGGAGGTGGATCATTGTTAGGTTCTAAGAAAAAAGAAGAAGCGTTTCCCGTCAATGAAGCGCTGTTAAATGTCATTACCCCGATGGGGCTGGAAATCAAGCGAAACAGTTTGGTCATCGGTGAAAATCTGGGTAAGGTGTACGGCGCCGTCCGCTATCCGCAGAAGGTGGATATGGGGTGGCTTTCCAAGATCACCAACATCCCCAGCACCATTGTTTCGGTGGGGATTACCCCCATTGACAATGGTTCGCTCATTTCCGCAATCTCCAAAAGCATTGTCCAACAGCGCGGCGCCGCTGACAGTGCCAAAGACCCGCTGACCCGGCAGCGCGCCGAGAAAGCCGCCGAGGACGGCGAGAAAATCATGCAGCGGATCGACCAAGAGGGCGAAACGGTTGCCATGATGTCGCTGACCGTGATGCCGATTGCACAGGATGAGGTCAACTTCACAAAGGTCTGCCGCCGTGTGGAGAGCGCCTTCAACATCCAGAAGTGCAAGGTGCGCACCCTCGCCAATCTCCAAAAGGAAGGGTTCCAGAGCATTTCTCCCACCTATCCGGCCAACTCCACGGTGGACAGCATTGTGTCCCGTATTATTCCCATGAGTACCTTTGTGGGCGGATTCCCGTTTGCCAGCTCCGGTTACAACGATGGTCGGGGCTATTATTTTGCAAAGGACAGCAACGGCGGCCTGGTGATTCTGGATACCTGGGAGCGCGGAAACGACCGCACCAATAGTAGCTTCGTGATTATGGGTGTGGCCGGTATCGGCAAGAGTACCGTTGTGAAGCACATCATGCTTTCGGAATACATGAAGGGGACGAAAATCCTGTGCATCGACCCGGAATCCGAATATAAGGATATGTGCCGGAACCTGAACGGAAGCTGGCTCAATGCTGGCGGCGGAAAAAACGGCCGCTCCAACCTTTTGCAGATCAGACCGGCGCCCCGTGACGATGACGATGAAACCGACAAACTCTATACCGATGAAGGAAACGGAATGTCTGATATGGCGCTGCACATGAAAACACTGGAGATTGAATTTTCCCTGTATCTGCCCAGCCTGACGGATATGCAGAAAGCAATCCTCAAGCAGACGATCATTGAACTCTACAATCAGTTCGGCATCTTCTGGGAAACGGATATTCGGCAGCTCAAGGCCACGGATTTTCCCATTCTGTCCGACCTTCACGCCCTGCTGGAAAAGAAAGCGGAGGCCAACAAGGAGAATCCGGTATATCGTGATCTGGCAATGCTGCTGTACGACGCCGCAGCGGGCAGCGACAGCTTTCTGTGGAACGGCCACACCACGCTGGAGGCTAATTCCCGGTTTATTTGCCTGGATACCCACGACCTGCAAAATGCGTCGGATAATGTCAAACGCACGCAGTATCTGAACCTGTTGAGCTGGTGCTGGGAGGAAATGAGCCGCGACCGGAATGAGCGTTGCCTGCTGGTATGTGACGAGGCATATCTGATGATTGACCCGCAGGTCCCGCAATCCCTGGTGTTCCTGCGTAATGTGGAGAAGCGGGCAAGAAAGTATGAAGCTGGACTGGCAATCATTTCTCATTCCGTGGTGGATTTCCTGGCCCCGGAGGTCAAAATGTACGGGCAGGCCCTTTTGGATATTCCGTGCTATAAAATCCTGATGGGCTGCGACGGCAAAAACCTTCAGGAAACCAAAGACCTCTACAACCTGACGGACGCGGAGCAGGAATTGTTGGAGAGCAAGCGGCGTGGACACGCGCTCTTTATCATTGGGTCCAAGCGGCTTCATGTAAACTTTGAGATTCCGGCTTACAAGTTTTCCTATATGGGCAAGGCTGGCGGCCGGTAATTCGGTGGCGGCCGGGAGCAATCCCGGTCGCCTTACTTATTCCACACAGGAGGTTTTCAGATGAATCATGCGGAACGATACGAATACCTGGTCAACAAGATGGCTGCCATACGTTGGAGGGGCAGTGATTTGGACGCTTCCTACCATGCCGCCCTTTTCCTGATGGCTTCCCATCCGGCTCTCTTTCAGAAGATGGATCGTTACCTCTGCCCGGAGGGAATCGACTTTACCAAGATGATGCGGAAAGAGGAGTTTGAATATGACTGGATGAAGATTACGGCGGATGCCGCCCGCAACCTCTTTTCCTGGAACAGCAAGTGTGCTGCTACTCCTTTTGAGATTTCGCGGATGCCTGCCCCGGCGATTCGGGCGCTCTTTACGGCCTGCTTCATCGCCAATGGGGACTACATGGTATCTGTCCGGAAAAATGACAAAGGAGAAAAGGTGTTTGAAATTGACGACAGCGCCGGTAAACGGCGGGAGGCGTTCAATCTGCAAATGGAGCAGATGATGGAAGCCCCCGGTATGGAACCGGACTGATTATGGAGGTGATTTTTTGGCTGTTGATCCGTTGACTGCAAAAATTCTGGCAAAGGTAGCTGTGCAGGCGGCTACCGACTCCGAGAGCCGGAAAAGAATCCTGTTTATGATCCTGGCCCCGGTTCTGGGGCTTTTGCTTTTAATTGCCTTCATCCTGTACCTCATTACCAGCCCCTTTTCCGTGCTGTCCCAATGGTTGATTGGTGATGAGGTAAACGTGGTAGAGGATTTTCAGAAGCAATATGGTTACAACCAGCAGCTCGGCATTTATGAGAAAGACTATATAGACGGTAGTGGTCAGAGCTATGAGGGCGTCATCTTTACGGATGGGGCAACCGAAGTTGTCTACTACAATCAGTTGGATGAGCGTTGGGCCGATCTTCCGTATGGAACCGATAATATCGGCGGTTATGGATGTGGCCCGACCTCTATGGCGATTGTGGTATCCAGCCTGACAGACCAGACTGTTGATCCCCCCACAATGGCAGAATGGGCGTATCAGAATGGCTATTGGTGTTCCGGCAACGGTTCCTATCACTCGTTGATACCGGGGGCTGCGGAGGGCTTTGGGCTTCAATGGGAAAGCATCAGCACCGATGACCCGCAGGCCGTGGTGGATGCTTTGGCATCCGGGAAATTGATTGTGGCACTTATGTCAAAAGGCCACTTCACATCCAGCGGTCACTTTATGGTGCTGCGTGGAGTGACCTCTGAAGGAAAAATCCTGGTGGCCGATCCTGCCAGTAAAAAACGAAGCGAACAGGAATGGGATATATCAATCATTCTGGATGAGGCCAGAAAGGGCGCCGCAGCAGGCGGTCCCTTGTGGGCGATCTACTAAAGGGGTGCGATATGAATAACCGAAACAAGCTGATTGAACTGTTTATCTACATCGTGATCGTAGTGGTGGGCATCGTCCTCTTGCTGACCGGTGGGGCGGATGACAAAACCAGTGCTGAAAATATGGGAGGTGAATCCTATGCTGTTGTACTTGACGAGTAACCAGAAAAGCAACCTGATCGACCCCGCCGTGCGGAATATGACTCTGCCCGCCAAGAAGCTGGTCGGCCGGTTCAGCCTGAAAAGTTTCGTTACCAAAGATATGCGCAATTATGCCAACGCCAAATTCTTTGTGGTGGATGCGGCGTGTATCGAGGAAAGCGGCAATGATTTCACCCTTGCCCTGCAATCCTTTCAGATGATGTTCTCCGCCCGGATCATCGTCATCCTCTCCGGCTACGAGGATGTGAACGACGAGGTACAACGGCTACTGTCCATCGGCGTTGTGAATCTGGTTACGGGTGAAACGATGGAGGACGCCCTGGACGAGCTGACAGAAGCGCTTTCCGAAGATGGGATGCAGCGGTATGTGGTAAAGGCTCCCGTCTACGAACAGCCAGCTACTCAGCGTGAGAAGGCACCGGAGCCGGATGAGATTATTCCGTACCGCTGGAACGCCCGGAATATCCGTATTGCCGTGGCCGGTTCGCAGCGCAGGAGCGGCGTGACAGTGACGGCCTTTAACCTGGCATCTTGGCTGGCGGCCAGAGGTGCGGAGGTGGCGTATATCGAAGTCAATCAGAACCGCCACCTGCAGCTCCTGCTGAACATCTACGAAGCGGCGCCGGATGGGGAGCATTACACCATTGATGGGATCGACTGCTACCTGACCAACGAGCCGGATAAGGCGTATCAGTTTATCATCTATGATTGCGGCGTGATGCAGACGCCCACCTCTATTTTCCGTGACGCGGATCACCGGCTCCTGTGCGGAAGTGTCCTGCCCTATGAGATTCCGGTGTTCCACAAGGCATTGTCCGAGTGCGGCTCATTGGAGGTGCGCCCGGTAGCGATCTGTGTGCCGCAGGAAATTCAGGAATACTGTATGGAACTCTTTGGGGAAAATGTGCAGATTGCGGCGGCATCCCACGACCTGTTTGCGAAACGGGTCAATGGGCAGATCTACCGGCCGCTTGTGGAGAAGTATATTGCAGGAGAAAAGCGCCTGTAACAGTATGACATGATTGGGAGGATTGGAATATGGCAAAGTTTGAGTATATGCAGCGGGCATTTTCTTCTGAACTGAAGCCCAGAGCACGGCTTGTGCTGCAAGTCCTGGTTCTGCATTGCAACAAAGAGGGCGAGTGCTTCCCCTCTATCAAGACCATAGCCGCCAAGTGTGGCTATGGGGTGTCCACCGTAAAGCGAGCGCTGGATGAGCTGGTGAAGGCGGGATATATCGTCAAACAGGCCCGGTTTGACGAGCGTAAGAACGGCGGCCAGACCAGCAACCTCTATACTTTATGCTCTGACTTACTCTGCCCTGACGAGCCGGAAAACGCCCCTGTGCTGGAAGATGATGCGTCTGATGAATCCCCGGCAGTGCAGCCGGAAAGCGCCCCTGCGGATGCCTGTAATGCCTCTGATCCCACACCTGGGGAACAGTCTGCCACTTTGCCAACAGCGGATTCCTACTCCTTTGCAGATGGCTTTGAAACCAAAATCGGGCGGCAATTCTGCCGCCCGATTCGTATGTGGACTGGGGGGCAGTCCATTTTTATACCCCCTTGAACCGTACAGGTGAACAGATACTTACGGATGAGGCGGATTGTCAAGTGAAGTGCAACGGTTTGTGAAAAAAGAGTTCAAGAGGAGATTTCCAGCCTAGGCATTTGCGGGGGCGACGATTTAGCTTATCAGTAAATGAAGCCAGAAGGGATGGAGAAAAAGGAACCTTATAGGTGTCCTTTGGAATGTATTGTCGCAGCAAACCATTGGTATTTTCGTTTGTACCTCGTTCCCAGGGGGCATGAGGATGCGCAAAATAGAAGACTGCGTTTGGAATTATTTTTGTAATGTTGGCATGATGGGCAAACTCCAATCCCCGATCCAGGGTAATGGAGCGAAGCTTTCCCTTGGGTAAAGTGTCCAGCATGGAGGCCATGACCCGTGCGACTTCTTCTGGTTTTCTACTCTGGCAAATACCAGTCAGCAGGTATCGAGACCGTCGATCTACAAGTGTGACCACATAAAGCTTGTGGAAGCTGCTATATACAAGATCACCTTCAAAATGTCCGAATTGGCTCCGCCTATCTGCCGCTTTGGGCCGCTGTTCAATGGTTTGATGCACAAAGGCTGCGGTTTTTCTCAGCTTCTTTACCCCACGCCAGCCTTTGCGTCTGAGATGTTTCTGCATGGGGTAACGGCCGTGCCGGTTTTTGCGTGTTCCCTTCGGCTCCATATACCCATCCTTCAAGGCGCGATAAATGGTGCTGTAACTGACTAGCCGTTTCCCGTGCTCCATCGCCATCCGCTCTGAGATCTGCTCAGGAGACCACTGCTGCTGGGTTAGCAGGCGGACCACAGTAGCCCGAAGGGGGCCAGGGGCTAAGAGCCGGTGCCTGCGACATTGCTTTCTCCGGTGATGATACTGTTTTTGCGCATCCGATGGGCGGTATCCTTGCTTGCATTGATTCCGCTTCAATTCCCGGCTGATGGTGGAGGCGCTCCGCCCCAGCTCTGCGGCAATTCTCCGTACACTTTCCCCTTTTATTTGTTTTTCCCATATACTTTCCCGTTCTTCTATGCTAAGATGTTGGTAGTGGCTCATTGAGGAACGCCTCCTTATGGTTGGCTCGCAACTACCATTTTACTGGCTTTTCCTCTTTGAGTCACTCTTTTTATTTACTGTTGCACTTGCATTGTAAATCGGCATCCAGGGA
>OHVS01000512.1_pt1 | contig 17406 bp, 17 predicted proteins | sample 1579531 | NCBI WGS metagenome assembly OHVS01 (sample SAMEA3882531, study PRJEB24775) | human gut metagenome | biome: human-associated habitat; feature: intestine environment; material: feces | place: Netherlands | collected 2009/2010
CCTGCGGCGGCTGCACAGCGTCAGCGGTGGGTGCGGGCGTCGCCGCGGCCTCGGCTGTTTCCCCGGTCTCCGTAGCGGCGGGGGTGGGTACAGCAGTGGGCGTTACGCTGCCGGGCACATCCGTCCCGGCGGTACAGCCCGCCAACAGCAGGGCAGACAGAATGCAGAGCCAAAGCTTCATAGCAGCACACCGCCTTTATTATTCCGCTGAAATCAAATACGCCGTACTGACCCAGCCAAACTGCGGCACATCGTACAGCGGGTCATACCGCACCAGTGCCCAGCCGGGGGCGGCGGAGGAATACCCGTACACGCGCAGGGTGGAGGAAGAAATTTTGCCGAGGATGTCGTACGCAAGCCCGGGTCCGGCGCGCAGATTCAGGCGGTTGGTGCTGTTGGCATCCGCCATGAAAAACACCGCGTCCGTCCGCGCGGGGTAGGTGTCGGGGGCTGTAACGCTGTCGGGCAGGTCGGCCAGCGGGTCGGGCTTTGTTACGCCGGGAATTGTGTACTCGTGCCAGCCGTCGGCCAGCTTGACCCAGGCCGTGCCGCCGTCCCACGCAAGGCCGTCGTAGACGCAGGGCACAAGCTCTACGCCGGTGTTGTCCAGCAGACCGAACTTTCCGTCCCGGCTGACGACTGCATAGCCGCTCAGCAGCGGCGCGGCGCGGGCAAAGACCAACGGCTCGTCTGTATAGTGGTTGGGCCGGTATATGCCGTCGTAGCAGGGGGCGGTCACTTCATGGCCCGCTGTGTCCAGATACACCCATTTGCCCTCGCGCTGGGCGGCGGCCAGCGGCGCGTCAAAGAAGCAGTCAGCCGCGGTGTATACAAAATTGTTGGCTGCACCGCTGTTCCGGCAGCGATACACGTACAGCCCGTCGCCAACGAAGTTGTACCATTCGTCGCTTTCGTGCGTGGTGGTGCCGCTCTGCGCGGGCACAAGGCCGTTGGTGCTGCCGCTGAACAGCCGCAGGATGTCGTCGGTGAGCGTAATGAACTGGCCCGGCCCCATGCTGCCGCTGTACAGGTAGGTTTTATCGTCCTGCAAAAAGACAAACTGCCGGTAGCCGCCGCCGTCGTGTTCTGCACAAAGGCGTCCGTCGCCGCTCTCTGTCAGCGTTTGTGAGGCTGCTTTATACGCGGCTTCATAGTCCGGTGAGCCGAACAGGTCGTCCAGGTACCCGTGCCAATGGTGGGCGTTCCAGCTGCATTCAAAAAGCGGCTCGGACGCGCGGCAGGGCAGTACCTCGGTGCCGTCGCTGCGCATCAGCCCCCACTTGCCGTCTCTGCACATCGTATAGTAATCGGTGTCGGGGTAGGGCTGATATTCGCGAAAATAGTCGATCAGCCGTATCTCATCGTAGTCCAGCACCGCCGCGCCGGTCTCCACGAGTCCCTGCGGCGGCTGCACAGCGTCAGCGGTGGGTGCGGGCGTCGCCGCGGCCTCGGCGGTTCCGGCGGGCTGCGGTGTCCCGGCAGTCTCCGCAGTTCCGGGCAGAGGGGCAGCCGTGGATGGCACAGCCGCCGAGGAAACCGCCCCGGCGGCACAGCCTGTCAAAAAAAGCATCGACAAAACGGGAAACAAAGATCTTTTCACGGTCACACACCGCCCTTCCTTTTTATAATACCAGTATAGCATAACGCCCCGCACCGGGAAATACGGTGCGGGGCGTTCGCGCAAATTTTACAAATTTATCCGTAGATATGCCGCCCGGCAAAGACGCACAGGGGGCGCTTGGCCTTGCCCATGCCCAGCAGCTGCACGGCAGCGGCGAGCGTCGCCCCGGCGCTGGTGCAGGCGGGCACGCCGTCAAAGAACAGCACCTCCCGCGCGGCGCGCTCGGCGTCGGCGGTGGTCACGGTCAATACGGTGTCCACGACATAAGGGTTGTAGTTCTCCGGCACAAAGCCCGGCCCGATGCCCGAAATGCCGTGCTGGCCGATGAATCCGCCCGAGATGGCGGCACACTCGGCAGGCTCCACGGCGACGATGCGCACCATGCTGTTCCATGCCTTGATGTACTCGGCCACGCCGGTGATCGTGCCGCCGCTGCCCACGCCGATGACGATGGCGTCTATGGCATCCCCTGCGTTTTTATAAATCTGCGGCCCCGTCACGCGGCGGTGGTACTCGGGGTTGTCGTCGTTGGAAAAATAGTGGGTGTAATATCCGCCGTAGCGCTTGGCGGTGTCCTCGGCCACGCGCTCCATGGCGCGGCGCCCGCTGCTGCTGCAGGCGATGATATGCGCACCCAGGTCCTGCAGCCGCTTGCGCTGGGCAATGGGCAGGTTGCTGGGGACGACCAGGATGCAGGGGTGCCCCGTTGTGGCACAGCTGACGGCCAGCGCCGCGCCGAAGCTGCCGGAGCTGGCCTCCACCACAGGCATGCCGGGCTGCAGCGTGCCGCGCTCGGTGGCAAAGGCAAGCATCGTCTCGGCCAGGCCGTCCTTGGAGGAACCCGTCGCGCCGCCAAAATCGAGATACGCGAGGATACCGGTACTCAGCCCGTGCTGCGCGGAATAGCCGTCCAGCCGCACGATGGGGCAGCGGTAGACGTCCTGATAATAGCTGTGCAGGATGGGCATAGCGGGGCACCTCACTTTCCGTAAACAAAAGTATTCTTATTATAGCATAGTTCGGCAGGGTTTGCCACGGGTCTGGCAAAATATTGTGGGGCAATGTTGTAGGGGCCGGGCATACCCGGCCCCTACAAGGCCGCTGCGGAAGGTCCGCGGATTTCCTCAAAAAATCGCAGGAAATCGGCACAAAATCCGCCCGGACCCCTTGACTTTTCTCCCTGCGCCTGTTATAATTCAAAGGCTGATGTAAAGAAAAATACTTTACACGGCCTTCACAAGCAGCAAAGGGGGCGCGGGCATGGCCGGCAAGCCGCAGAAAAACCTTGCCTACTCCGTCCTGCTGGACTTCTACGGTCCGGTCTTGACGGACAAGCAGCGCGTCATCCTGACGGAATACTATGATGAGGATCTGTCCCTGGCCGAAATTGCCGAGAACCTCGGCATCACGCGGCAGGGGGTGCGGGACGCCATCAAGCACGGTGAGGCCGCGCTCGACGAGCTGGAGCAAAAGCTCGGCAACGCCCGCCGCCACACCCGGATGCAGGCCGACTTAGACCGCCTGCGGCTGCTCGTCACAGAGATCCGCTGCTCGAACTCCGGCTCCTTCACGCCGGACCCGCGGATCACGAACGACACCGCGGAGATGCTCACGATCTTACACCGCTTGGACACGCAGGAGGATGCCGATGGCCTTTGAGTCTTTAACAGAGCGCTTGAATGGCGTTTTCAAGAAGCTGCGCGGCAAGGGCAAGCTGAACGAGGCCGACATCAAGGCCGCGATGCGCGAGGTGCGCATGGCCCTGCTCGAGGCCGACGTCAACTATAAAGTCGCCAAGGACTTCTGCGCCCAGGTTTCGGAACGTGCCATGGGGCAGGAGGTCATGGAGAGCCTGACCCCCGCCCAGCAGGTCGTCAAGATCGTCAACGAAGAGCTGACCAATCTCATGGGCGGCAACGAGCCGAAGTACCTGCGCCTGAAAAACAAGGGTCAGACCGTGCTGATGATGTGCGGCCTGCAGGGCAACGGCAAGACCACCCACGCCGCCAAGCTCGGCAAATATTACCGCAGCCAGGGCCGCCGCCCGCTGCTGGTCGCCTGCGATATTTACCGTCCCGCCGCCATTGAGCAGTTGAAGGTCGTCGGTGAGCAGGCCGGTGTCCCGGTCTTTACGCTGGGCACCGAAAAGCCCGAAATCATCGCGCAGAAGGCACTTGCCTACGCGAAGGATCACGGCAATGACATTGTTATTCTCGATACCGCAGGCCGTCTGCAGATCGATGACCAGCTCATGGATGAGCTGGTGCGCATCAAGCAGGCTGTCGAGGTCGATGAAACGCTGCTGGTCGTGGACGCCATGGCCGGTCAGGAAGCCGTCAACGTGGCCAAGACCTTTAATGAAAAGGTCGGCATCAGCGGCGTCATCCTGACCAAGACCGACGGCGACACCCGCGGCGGTGCGGCACTCTCGGTGCTGGCCGTCACCGGCATGCCGATCTACTTCCAGGGCACGGGCGAGAAGCTCGAGGATCTGGAGCCGTTCTACCCGGCGCGGATGGCGAACCGCATCCTTGGCATGGGCGATGTGCTTTCCCTGATCGAGAAGGCGCAGACGCTCCAGAACGACAAGGAGGCCGAGGCCGCCGCCAAGCGCCTGATGGAGAACAAGTTCGACATGAACGATTTGCTCGCCCAGTTCCAGCAGGTCAAAAAGATGGGCGGTGCGTCGGCGCTGCTGGCCATGATGCCCGGCGGCGGCCAGATCGACGCCGATTCCCTTGACGAAAAGGCACTGCCCCGCATCGAGGCCATCATCTACTCGATGACCCCGGCAGAGCGCGCCAAGCCCGACATCATCAACCCCAAGCGCAAGCGCCGCATTGCAGCAGGCTCCGGCACCACGGTGGAGGACGTCAACAAGCTGCTGCGCCAGTTTGAGATGATGCAGAAGATGATGAAAAAGGTCAAGCGCAACCCCAAGGGCTTTATGCGCAGCCTGGGCAGCTTAGGCGGCAGGGGCGGCGGCTTCCGCGGCTTTGGCCGCTGACACAATTTCGGTATGACCCGCTCGGCTTTACGGCCCACGGGATGTACAATATAAATCAGATGCCCCGCAAGGGCCGTAAACAATTTTTGGAGGAATATTACTATGGTTAAGATTCGTCTGCGCCGCATGGGCGCCAAGAAGGCTCCTTTCTACCGCGTTGTTGTCGCTGACAGCCGCTTCGCTCGTGATGGCCGCTTCATCGAGGAGATCGGCTACTACGATCCGACCAAGGAGCCCTCTGTCGTCAAGATCGACGCTGAGAAGGCTAAGCAGTGGCTGGACAACGGCGCTCAGCCCACTGACACCGTCCGTGAGATCCTGAAGAAGGCCGCTGTTCTGTAATTTGTTCGCTTTTCAGGGAGGGAACGCCACATGCAGGAACTCTTATTAGCCGTTGCCCGCGGCCTTGTCGAAGACAAGGAGGCCGTGCAGGTGACTGTTGATCCCATGCGTGAGGACGGCACTGTTGTGTACCACCTCAAGGTGGCCGAGGCCGATATGGGCCGCGTCATCGGCAAGCAGGGCCGTATCGCCAAGGCGATCCGCGTTGTCGTGCGTGCCGCTGCCGTCCGTCAGGGCGAGAAAGTCATCGTTGAGATCGACTAAGACCCGTTACAAAGCACTTTGCCGCAGGGTAAAGTGCTTTTTTCAATGTAGGGGCGAACATTGTTCGCCCGCTGCAGCCTTGCGGCAGCGGAGACTTCCGCGGGTAGATGCCGAGCATCGACCCTACACCGTAGGGGCGGATTCTGTATCCGTCCGGGGTGTTTCCGCTGCCGCAAACAGACCTCTACAACACATCAGGAGGAACTATGCAAAACTATCTTCCCGCCTGCAAGATCGTGTCCACCCACGGCGTGCGCGGCGAAATGAAAGCCCTGCCGCTCTGCGACGGTGCGGCGTTTCTGGCAAAATTCAAGCGCCTGTTCACCACCGCCGACGGCGCAGGGGAGACCCGCGTGCTGGGCGTGCGTGCTCAGGGCAATGTGATTTTACTGCGCCTCGACGGCGTCAACGATATGGACGCCGCCCGCGCCCAGGTGGGCCGGGTGTACTATCTGGCTAAGGCGGACGCACGCCTGCCCAAGGGCCGCTTCTTCATTGACGACCTGCTGGACTGCGAGGTCGTCGATGCCGAAACCGGCCACGTGTACGGCAGACTGACGAACGTGGACCGCCCCGCCGCGCAGGACATCTATACCGTCACCGACACCGCTGGCGAGGAGCACATGCTGCCCGCCGTGCCGGAATTTGTCAAAAATATCGACATAGAGGCGCGCAAAATTCTGGTGACGCCCATCGAGGGCATGTTCACCGAGGCCGTCAACGGCGACGAGGACTGAACCGATGCGCATTGACATTGTAACGCTTTTTCCGGAGCTGTGCGACAGCTTTCTCTCGGCCAGCATCTTGGGCCGCGCCCGCGCCAAAAATCTGTTTGAGGCGCACTGCCACCAGATCCGCGACTATACGAAAAACAAGCAGAAGCAGACTGACGACTACCCCTACGGTGGCGGCTGCGGCATGGTACTCTACGCCCAGCCGATTGCCGACTGCCTGCGCGCCGTGCAGGCCCAGTGTGCTGCGCAGGGCCGCGCGAAGCCGCACGTCGTCTTTCTGACCGCCGCAGGCCGCCCCTACAATGAGGAAAAGGCCCGCGAGCTGGCCGGCTATGACGCGGTGACGCTGGTCTGCGGCCACTATGAGGGCATCGACCAGCGCGTCATCGATGCGTTCGGCGATGAGGAAATTTCCATCGGAGACTATGTGCTGACCGGCGGTGAGCTGGCAAGCCTGGTCGTGGCCGACAGCGTCCTGCGCCTGCAGCCCGGCGTCCTGGCCGAGGAAAAGGGCTATCAGGACGAGAGCTATTGGGACGGCCTGCTGGAATACCCCCAGTTTACCCGCCCCGAGGTCTGGGAGGGCCGCGCCGTGCCGCCCGTACTGCTGACCGGCGACCACAAAAAAATTGACGAATGGCGCGGAGCCCAAAGCCGGGAGCGCACCCGCGAGCGCCGCCCCGATTTGTACGACGCCTGGTGCGAGAGCCACCCGCTGACCGAGCTGCCCAAGTGGAAGCGCGGCGAAAATATGCGCCTTGTGAAAAATGACGAACAGCTCGCCCTCTGCGCCGCCCTCATGGCCGAGGGCCGCCGCACGGTCTATGCGCCGGTCTGCGACGAGGAATATCTCGAAAAAATGACGCCGGACTTCTGGCTGCCGGACCTGACAGACGAGAAAAAGAACGGCTGGGCGTTCTATCTGCACTACACGAAGGACGCTGCCGACGGTATGGTCGGCGTCCGCCACAAAACCGGCGAGATCGGCCATCTGTTTGTGACCGAGGCTGCCCGCGGCAGGGGGTACGGTGCGAAAATGCTGGACTTTGCCCGCAAAAAGCTGCCGGAGCACGACCACCCGACGATGGGGGTCATAAACACGAACACCCGCGCCATCGCGCTGTACAAGCGGATGGGCTGGCGGCTGACGGGCACAGTGCTGCACCGCTACGACCCCGCCGAGGAAGGCACCTTTGCAGCGGTATATTGTGAGGAATTGGAGATGCAGTATCGGGGCTGACCGTTGTTTTTGTCGTCAATCCACAATCCTGTTGAAAATAAACTGGCAATATTGCACAAACGAGAGAACGTAGATTTGGCGGAATTACAGAATCCTGCCAAAATTGCAATTTTCCACTGTACAAAATCGACTAAATAGGATAAAATAGAGACAATCAAGGCGGCGTATTAACACGCAATAGACCGCCTGGAAGTCGCCCACGGTAGATACGCAGGGGCATATTATTTTCAAAAGTAGGAGAGAATAACTATGTACGTTAAAGAAGTTACCGTTGAGAATCAGGTTGGTCTGCACGCACGTCCGGCTACCTTCTTCATCCAGAAGGCGAACGAGTATAAGTCTTCCATCTGGGTCGAGAAGGAGGAGCGCCGCGTTAATGCGAAGTCTCTGCTCGGCGTCCTGAGCCTGGGCATCGTCGGCGGCACCACCATCCGCATCATTGCTGATGGCGCCGATGAGCAGGCTGCAGTTGACGGCCTGGTCAAGCTGGTCAGCTCCGGCTTTGCCGAGTAATCTATTCCAGAACAATCAGCGGTGGGGTGACCCGCCGCTTTTTTTGTATAGGAAAGGCAACACCCCATGACAAAAGCTGAACTTTATAAAAAGGCCTGTATGCTGCCGCTGCTGCCCGGCGTCTACATCATCCGGGACAAGTCGGACACGATCATCTATATCGGCAAGGCCAAGCGCCTGAAAACCCGCGTGTCGCAGTATTTCCGGGAGGGCGTGCCCCACGACGCCAAGGTCAGCCAGATGATCGCCCACGCCTTCACGTTTGACGTCATTGTCTGTCAGTCGGAATTTGAGGCGCTCGTCCTCGAGGCCAGCCAGATCAAGGCCCATACGCCGAAGTACAATATTTTGCTGAAAGACGACAAGGGCTACAGCTATGTCAAGGTCACGCGCGGGGCCTGGCCGCGCATCTCCGCCGCGCTGCAGAAGGATGACGACGACGCCGACTACATCGGCCCGTTCACTTCGTCGTTTGCTGTGCGGGAGATGGTGGAAACGGCGCAGGACTGCTTCCTGCTGCCGCGGTGCAATAAGAGCTTTCCGCAGGATTTCGGCAAGGGCCGCCCCTGCCTCAACGCCCACATCGGCAAGTGCATGGCCGTGTGCAGCGGCAAAATCACCTGTGCTGCTTACAACGACGCTGTGCAGGGCGCACTGCGGATGATCCGCTACGGCAAAAAGGACATTGTCAAGCAGCTGCGGGAGAAGATGGAGGCTGCGTCGGAGCGGCTTGACTTTGAGACGGCGGCGCTGCTGCGCGACCAGATCATGGCCATTGACCGCGTGGCAGCCGGGCAGAAGGTCGTCATGGAGAGCGACACCGAGATGGACGTCATCGCACTGGCGGGCACGACCCACGCGGTCTGCGCCGCCGTGCTGCGCTACCGCGACGGACGCCTGACCGACAAGCGGGAGTTCCTGTTCCGCGACACGACGGACATCGACGCCGTGCGGGAGGAATTTCTGCCGCAGTATTACCTCGACGGCGAGACGATCCCTAAAACGATTGCCGTGGACGCCCTGCCGCCCGACGCGGAGGCACTGAATGAAGCTCTGAACCAGGCGCGCGGCACGAAGGTGGAGTTGTACGTGCCCCAGCGCGGCGACGTCGCGAAGCTCGTCACGATGGCCTATACAAACGCTGTCGAGCGTCTGGGCCGCGAGAGCGGGCGCTATACCCGCGAGGAAAAGCTGCTTGAGGAGGCTGCGCAGGTGCTGGGCCTGAAAAAGCCGCCCCGCGTGATTGAAAGCTACGATATTTCCAACTGGGGCGACGGGTCGAGCGTCTGCGGCATGGTCGTCTTTCAGGATGGCAAGCCCCACCGCGCGGGCTACCGCCGCTTTAAGATGAAAACCGTCGCGGGCACCGATGACTACGCCTCGCTGGCAGAGACGCTCTCCCGCCGCGCGGCGGAGTACGAGATGGCCCGCCGCGGCGAGAAGCCGGACGGCCCGCAGAACCAGTTTGCGACGCTGCCCGACCTGCTGCTCATCGACGGCGGCAGGGGACAGGTCGGCGCGGTCAGGCAGGCCCTGCGCGGCACAGCGCTGGAGCATGTGCCGACCTTCGGCATGGTCAAGGATGACCACCACCGCACCCGCGCCATTGTGGACGACGAGGGCGGCGAGATCGCCATCAACCGCCACCGCAATATCTTTACGTTTGTCACAAACATTCAGGACGAGACCCACCGCTACGCCAACGACTACCGTAAGCGCGCAATGAAGAAAAAGTCCTACGCCGCAACCCTGACCGCCATTCCCGGCGTCGGTGAAAAGACGAGCGCCGCGCTGCTGGCGCACTTCAAGACCGTCGCCGCCGTCAAGGCTGCCTCCATCTCCGATCTCGAGGAGGTAAAGGGCATCAGCCATGCCAAAGCGGAAATGCTGTACAACGCGCTGCGGAATGGTATATAATGAAAATGTAATCGCCGCGCTGTAGGGGCCGGGCATGCCCGGCCCGCGGCCCCCCGGAACCGCCCGTTTACGGTTGACCCGCAGGGGAGGGATTCATCCCTCCCGCGCCGTATGCCTCCGCCGCCCAAACAAAAACCGCGCAAGGCTTTTCGCCCTGCGCGGTCATAAAAAACGTTACGCCGTTTTCTCGCCGTTCTGTTTTTTCAGCTCGACCAGAATCTCGGCCAGCAGCTCTTCCTGCGTGGGGCCGGCGGGGGCGGCAGGCTCCTCCGCGGCGGGCTCCTCATGCTTGCCCATCTCCATCAGCTTGTTCATAGCCTTGACGATGCAGAACAGCACGAACGCCATGATCAGGAAGTTGATGACGGCGGTGATGAACGCGCCGTACTTAAAGACCAGCTTGCCGTCGCCAAAGACATCCCACATCATGGCGTCAAAGTTGACCTTGCCCAGAATACCCAAAATCGGGCTGATGAGGTTGTCTGTCAGGGAGGTGACCAGCGTGGAGAACGCACCGCCGATGATAACACCGATGGCCATGTCCATCATGTTGCCCTTCAGGGCGAAAGCTTTGAATTCCTCAAAGAACTTTTTCATAAGTAACCTCCTCAAAACTTAAAATGCCGATGCAGCGTTTTACTTTTTCAGCAGCTTTGCCACGGTCTGGGCCGCATTGTCCAGATAGTCGCCCGCGAACATCTCGATCATGCCCGCATCGGCCTCCTTGGCCAGTTCGGGGTCGATGGGCATCTTCGCCAGCACCGGCAGCTTGTATTTGTCGGCGATCTCGTCCACATGGCTGTCGCCAAAGACGTTGATGTGCTTGCCGCAGTCGGGGCAGACGGCGTAGCTCATGTTCTCGACCAGGCCGAGGATGGGCACATGCATCATCTGGGCCATCTGGACAGCCTTGCCGACGATCATGCCGACCAGCTCCTGCGGGCTGGACACGATGACGATGCCGTCCACCGGCAGCGTCTGGAACACGGTCAGCGGCACGTCGCCGGTGCCCGGGGGCATGTCAACGAACAGGAAATCAACGTCCCACACGACCTCCTGCCAGAACTGCTTGACCGCGCCCGCAATGACGGGGCCGCGCCAGACAACGGGGGCCTCGGGGTCGTCGAGCAGCAGGTTGATGCTCATGATTTCCACGCCGGTACGGCTGGAAACCGGGTTGATGCTCTCGCCGTCACCAGTGGCCGGGCCCTTCACGCCGAACAGGCGGGGGATGGACGGGCCGGTGATGTCGGCGTCCAGCACGCCGGCCTTAAAGCCAAGGCGGCGCATCGAGACAGCCAGCATGGCGCTGGTCATGCTTTTGCCGACGCCGCCCTTGCCGGAAACGACGCCGATGACTTTTTGGATACGGCTTCTTGCGTGCGGCGGCTCATGCTGCGGCGCGCGGTGATCGCAGTTGGACTTGCAGCTGCTGCAATCGTGGGTACAGGCTTCGCTCATGGTATATTTGCTCCTTTAAAAATTGCTCTTTCTTCAGTTTACCAAAAATCGCGCCGGAATGCAAGACACTGGTCAATTTAAAAGCGCCCCAGCGGTGTCTCTATTTTACCGTGTGCATCCCTCTCCCGCAAGTCATACCGCGCCGCCCGCCCGCATACCCATCAGCAGGGGAAGGGGGCGGCGTATGAGCAAACGCAGAACGTACCTACACAATGCGGCGCTGCTCACCGGGTCGGGGCTGGTGCTGCGGGCGCTGGGCATGGGGTTCCGGGTCGTGCTGGCGGCGTATCTGGGCAGCGAGGGCATGGGTCTTTACCAGCTGATTCTGGCGCTGTACATGGTGTTTGTCTCGTTCGCCACGGCGGGCGTTAATGTGGCGTCGGCGCGGCTGGCGGCGCAGAGCCTGGCCCGCGGCAGCGGCATGGCCGAGACCCTGCGCGGGCTGTGCATCACGGCGCTGGGCTTCGGCACGGCAGCCATGCTGGCCCAAAGCGTATTGGCCGGGCCGTGCGCGCGGTATCTGCTGCACGACGTCCGGGCCGAGACCGCGCTGCTGATTTTGGCCCCCAGTCTGCCGTTTATGGCCGTGTCGGGCGCGGTGCGTGGGTGCTTTTTGGCCGCGCGGCGGGTGCAGCCGAACATCACGGCGCAGCTCATCGAACAGCTGGTGCGGATGGCCGTCGCCGCGGCGGGTCTGCGGGTGCTGGCGCAGTGGGGCGCGGGCTACGGCTGCGCCGCCGTGCTGCTGGGCAACACGGTCAGCGAGAGCGTCTCCTGCGGCATTATGCTGGCTTTTGCCGCACGCACGCCGGAATTTGCACCACGGCCCGGTGCGCCGCTGCACCCCTACACCCGCAAAGAGCTGTACGACATCCTGTGGCCCGTCGAGGGCAGCCGTCTGCTGGCCAGCGCCCTGCAGGCGGCGGAAAGCAGCCTGATCCCCTACACGCTGGCGATTTACACGGGCAGCCGCGCCGAGGCCGTGGCCCAGTACGGCAGCTTAAAGGGTATGGCGCTGCCGCTGCTGTTTTTCCCGTTTTCGGTGCTGGGGGCGCTGTCCGGCCTGCTGATGCCCGAGATCACCCGCGCCCACACAAAGGGCGACACCGCCGCCATGCGCCGCCTGATTTTTACGATGCTGCGCATGACCGGCGCATTCTCGCTGGCGGCGGGGGTCGGGTTTGTGCTGCTCGGTGCGCCGCTGGCCGGGTTCATCTACCGGGATGCCAAGGTTGGGCGGTATGTGCAGCTTTTGGGCTTCGTCGCGCCGTTCATGTATCTGGAGAGTATGGTGGACGGCGTGTTAAAGGGTCTGGGGGAGCAGCTTGCAACATTCCGATATTCGCTGTTTGACTCGGTGTTCCGCATTGCGGCGATTTGGCTTGTCGTGCCGCAGTACGGCATGATGGGGTTTCTGGGGGTCATGGCCGTGTCGAATCTGATGACCTGCGGGCTGAATATGAGGAGGATGATGGAACAAATAAAAAAGCCTTCCCCCTAGGGGGGAAGGTGGCCGAGGCTCCGTCCGAGGTCGGGGACAGCTTCTCCCCGGGGGGAGAAGCCTTTGGCGCGGGTTACAGCGTTTCCCCGCTCACCAGTCCGTTCCACAGCCGGTAATATACGCCCTGTTTCGCCAGCAGCTCGTCGTGGCTGCCCTCCTCCTCGATGCCGTCGCGGCCCAGCACCAGAATGCGGTCCGCATTTTTGATCGTCGTCAGGCGGTGGGCAATCGTCAGGGTCGTGCGGCCCTTTGCCAGCTTGTCAAGGCTCTGGCCCACCAAAATCTCGCTCTCGTTGTCCAGGGCACTTGTGGCCTCGTCCAGCAGCAGGATGCGCGGGTTCTTCAAAAAGACGCGGGCAATCGCCAAACGCTGCTTCTGCCCGCCGGACAGCTTGACGCCGCGCTCACCGACGTAGGTGTCGTAGCCGTCCTTCAAAGCGCGGACAAAGGCATCGGCTCCGGCCAGGCGGGCAGCCTCCTCAATTTCGGCGCGTGTCGCGCCGGGGCGGCCATAGGCGATGTTCTCCGCCACCGTGCCGCTGAACAGGTAAACGTCCTGCTGCACGACGCCGATGGCCCCGCGCAGGCTGTGCAGCGTCACGCCGCGCACGTCCTGGCCGTCAATCAGGATCTTGCCGCCCGTCACATCATAGAAACGGGGGATCAGGTTGCACAGCGTCGTCTTGCCGCCGCCGGAAGGCCCGACGAGCGCGACATTCTCGCCCGGGCGGATATGCAGATCAACGTGGCGCAGGACCTTGTTGTGGTCGTCGGGGTACTCAAAGCTGACATCGTCAAAGTCGATGCTGCCGTCCTTCACGACCAGCGGCTTCGCGTCGGGGGCATCGGCGATGGTGACGGGCGTATCCATGATCTCGGCAAAGCGCTCGATGCCGGTCATGCCGCGCTGGAACTGCTCGGCAAATTCGACGATACGGCGGATGGTCGCGATCAGCGTCGAGACATACAGCACATACGCGACAAGGTCGCCCGCGCTGATGGCCCCGTACACAAGGGACAATCCGCCCGCCAGAATGACAACAAAGTACATCAGACCGTCAAAAAGGCGCGTGGACGTGTTGAACGCCGCCATGGCGTGGTAGCTTAAGGTCTTGATCTGTTCAAAATCCCGGTTGCCCTGCGCGAACTTCTCGCGCTCCATGTCCTCGGCGGCAAACGCCTTGACGACGCGCTGCCCCAGCAGGCTGTCCTCGATCGTGGCGTTCAGCTCACCTATCTGAAAGCGCTGCTGGCGGAACCGCTCCCGCAGCTTGCGGTTGAGCTTGACCGAGACCACGCCCATCAGCGGCACGCAGGCAAAGACGACGAGCGTCAGCGGCACGTTGGCTTGGCAGAGGATAACGAACGATGCTGCAATCTTTATTCCTGCAATGAAGAACTCCTCCGGGCAGTGGTGGGCAAACTCGGTCACATCGAACAGGTCGTTGGTGATGCGGCCCATGATCTGGCCGACCTTCGTGTTGTTGTAGTAGGTGTGGTCGAGCCGCAGCAGGTGGTCAAAGGCGTCGCGGCGCATGTCGGTCTCGATGTGTACGCCCATGATGTGCCCGATGCCGGACATAAAGTAGCTTGCCGCGCCGTCGATGATGCGCAGCACAAAGTAGAGCGCCGCCAGCTTCAGCACGATGCCCGCCGTCAGGGTGATGCCCACCCCCATGGCGGAGTTTGTGATGGTGCTCATGATCTTGGGCAGCACGATATCGCACAGAGTCGTCAGTGCTGCGCAGAACAGATCAAGGCACAGCACCATCTTATAGTTTGCCAGATACGGCAGAAAACGCCGGATCAGCGCACCGCTGCTTGCGTGGTGCGCCCCGGGGTCATTGGTCTTAGTTTTCGACATGGTTCCTCCGTTTTTATCGTTACTTTTTACTGTAATCCCGCGCGCCGTAGATGGCGGTGCCAATGCGCACAAGGGTAGCACCCTCCCGGATAGCGTTTTCAAAATCACCGCTCATGCCCATGGAAAGGGTCTGCATCTCCACATTGCGGTAGCCCCGCTCCCCTGCCCGGACGAACAGCTGATACACCTGCGCCAGATACCGGCGGTTCTGGGCATCGTCATCGTTCACAGGCGGGATGGCCATCAGACCCTTGACCCGGATATGCTGTTGTGCAGCGGCGGTATCCAGCAGCGGCCAGAGCAGCTCCGGCGCAGCGCCGGTCTTGCTCTCTTCCCCGCCGATGTTCACTTCCAGCAGGATATCCTGTACGATGCCGGCCTTGGCGGCTTCCTTCTCGATGGCAAGCAGCAGATGCTCACTGTCCACGCTCTGGATCAGGCTTGCCCGCCCCAGTACCTTTTTGATCAAATGGCTGGGCTTACCGCAGTAAGCTCCGGCATCGTAGTTTGCGCACAGCTCCTGCACATGGTTTTCACCGAACACATCAATGGGCAAAGCCGCACTGGCTGCAATGGTCTGCGCCGTGCGGGTCTTGCAGGCGGCGCACAGCTGCACCGCTGCCGGGTCGCGCCCGGCTTCCCGGGCGGCGGCTGCCATCTTTTCCCGGATCTCGGCCACGGCCTGCCGCATTTCTTCCAACGTTTTTTCTGCCATGTCGCTCAATCCTCCTCGGTATAGCGGGCACGCTCGCCGCCAATCAGCTTCGGGCGGGTGTAGGCGCACAGAATGTTTGCTTCGCCGATCTTATTAAGGCTCAGCCGCACCGGCACTGCCACCCGCTTCAGATGCATTCCGATCAGGGTGCCGCCGATATCCATGCCCGCGTTGGCGCGGATCTCCTCCACCGCCACCGGGTCTTTGAAGTTTTTCCAGCAGGTAGTGGCCCAGCTGCCGCCCGCATGGGGACGGGGCACGACGCACACTTCCTCCCAGCCGTACTTTTCTGCGGCTTCCCGCTCAAGGATAAGTGCGCGGTTCAGGTGCTCGCAGCACTGGGCTGCCAGCCAGATGCCTTTTTCCGCCAGCACCGGCGCAGCGCCCGCGTACAGCGCCCGGGCGGCTTCTATGTTGGAATCCTTGCCGATGTGTCCGCCCACCATCTCACTGGAGGAGCAGCCCACCACGAGCACATCTCCCTTTTTCAGCTTTGCCGCAGCCACCAGCTCGGTCATTGCCTGCCGTGCCTCGGTCTCGATCTGTTTTGCAAATGCTTCGGTCATACAAAAAACACCTCGCTTATCGGTTTGCAGCCAGCAGGCTGTCTGCCCCTGCTGCACCGAAATATACTTTACTTTCCACCGGACACACCGCCGCGCAGCTGTCCTGTGCAAGGCCGGTAAAGGTCTGCTCCCAAGTCCCTGTGGCAAGGCTCACCGCCTCGGCGCAGGGGGCGTCTGCGGTGCACCGGAACAGCCGCTCCTGCGTATTCTGCCCCGCCCGCAGGGCGATGCCCCGCAGCAGGGTGCTGTCCGCGTTCTTTTCCAGCCAGCCGCTGCGCGCCCAGCGGTAGCTGATGTACAGCGTACCGTCCGTGTCCACAGCCAGCGCTCCGGGATAGCCCGGCAGACCGGCAAAGGCAGCGGTGCAGCCCCGTCCCCCGGCGGTCAGCTCCCGGGCAGCGGCATCCACCGCCCAGATGCAGCGGCTGCCGAGGTCGGAGACATACAGGGTGCTGCCGTCCGGGCTGAGCGCCAGACCCGCAGCGCCTGCCACCCCGCCCAGCACCTTTTCCACCGTGCGGGCGGCGGGGTCGTACACATACACGCAGCCGGTGGCGGTGTGCGCCAGCAGCTCGGTGCGCAGGGCGCTTTCCAGCCCGTTCTCCGCGCCTGCCGCCGCTGCCACTGCAAAGTACACCTTACCCGCCGGGCTTACCTCCACGGCAGATACCGCCCCCAGTGGCGCACCGTCCAGCTGGGTGACCACCTGCTCCACCGCTGCGCCCCAGCTGTCGTGCTTAGCGCGGCACAAGGTGCCCCCGGCGGTGGTCAGCTGGGTCAGCCACACATCCCCGGCGGCATCAAAGGCAAAGCCGGTCAGCTCGCCCTCCACGCTCAGGATGGCGGCAGCGTGCCCGCCATCGGTGCGCACAAGATCGCTGGTGCGCTTTTTCAGCGCAGCACCGTTCCACGCAGCGGCATATAACAGGCCGTCCTTGGCGCGGATGCAGTCCACGCCTTGATACTCCCCCAGCTCCAGCTGGGTCTTGCGGTCGGTGGAAACTGCCGTCTGCATCGCGCCCGTCTCCTGCCGGAGGTCGGGGGCTTTATAGGTCTGCGGCGGGGTGTCGATGGGACGGAAACCCAGCGCGTACACCAGCACCAGCAAAATGCCCACCCCGAACACGGTGCTGGCGGTGCGGAACCGCTTGAGCATGGCGTCCCGTTCTGCGGCCATCTGGGCGGCATACTCTGCCCGGCGGCGCGCCGCCATGGCGTTGGCGCGGTTGGCACGGCGCATCCACCGGTCCACGAACAAAGCCACCCGCGGCCCAACCGTGAGGGACGCAATGGCCAGTATGAGCAAAAATTCGATCAGTCCGATTCGCATAAGCGCTTTTCCTTATCTCCGAAAAACCTGCGGACAGTACACTGTCCTTTATCGCTAAAGTATAGCATTCCTGCGCAAAAAGGGCAAGCGGGACAAAAAAAACTGCCGCACAGCATCGTGCAGCAGCTCCTCTAAGAACAACGATTTCAGATGGCCTCCGCGTTGCTCTGGCCATGCGCAGCGGAATGATTTTTTTAAATTTGAGTGTTCATCGCGGCCTGCGGGCCGCGATGAACACATCTTTACGAGAGGGGATGCCTTATCTTGTCTCGATTGGCCGGGTGGTCTGCTCCCCACTGCGGGTCACGAGGGAACCGGCGGGCACTTTCCC
>OHVS01000515.1_pt1 | contig 17310 bp, 14 predicted proteins | sample 1579531 | NCBI WGS metagenome assembly OHVS01 (sample SAMEA3882531, study PRJEB24775) | human gut metagenome | biome: human-associated habitat; feature: intestine environment; material: feces | place: Netherlands | collected 2009/2010
GCTGCCGGAGCGGTGCTTAAGCCGCAAGGCGGGAATTGTGCGGTGTTGCCTTAAATTTCAGGCAACAAAACAGGGGGATTGCGCATGATATATCTGGATTATTCGGCCAACACGCCGGTGGACCCCCGTGTGCTGGAAGTATACTGCCGCACCGAGCAGAATTTTATCGGCAACCCCAATTCCACCCACTGCGCCGGGCAGGCCGCCCGGCAGGAGATGAACCGTGTGACCGGCCTGATTGCGGCACAGCTGGGGGTGCTGCCGGAGGAAATCATTTATACATCCGGCGCAACGGAAGCCAATAACCTTGCCTTAAAGGGCACGGCCCGCGCGGCCCGGCATGTGGGGCAGCATATCATCTCCACCCCGCTGGAGCATTCCAGCGTGGGGGCAACATTGACGGCCTTGCAGCAGCAGGGGTACGAGATCGATCTGCTGAATATTGGCCGGGATGGCAGAATTGACCTGGAACAGCTGGAAGAGCTGTTGCGCAAGGATACCGTACTGGTTTCCATCTGCGGGGTGGACAGTGAGCTGGGCACCGTGCAGCCGGTGCGGGAGATCGCCGCGCTGGTGCACCGCTGCCCCAACTGCCGCCTGCATGTGGATGCCACCCAGGCCGTGGGTAAAACGGCCCTCTGGCTGGACTGCGTGGATGCCATGAGCTTTACCGCCCACAAGTTTTACGGCCCCAACGGCATTGGCGTGCTGTACAAGCGCAAAGGGCTAGTGATCGAACCTCAGATGAACGGCGGGGCCAGCACTACCATTTACCGCAGCGGCACCCCCACCCTGGGTCTTGCCGCGGCTTTGCAGGCGGCGCTGGCCCTTGCGCTGGATGAACAGCCCCAGCGCTGCGCCTGTGTACAGGTACTGCATGATACTTTGTGCGCAGAGCTGCAAAAGCGCCCCGGCGTGCGCATCAACAGCCCGGCGGGTGCGGTGCCGCACATTGTAAATGTGAGCGTGGCGGGCATCAAGGCCGGGGTGTTCCAGCAGGCGTTGAGCGGGCAGGGGGTATGTGTGTCCGTCAAATCGGCCTGTTCCACCGACGGCACACCGTCCAAGGCGGTGTTTGCCGTCAGCCGGGATCGCAAAAATGCGCTCAGCTCATGGCGCATCAGCCTGAGCCACCTGACCACCGAAGAAGAACGGAACGGATTTTTGGCAGCATTTGACCGCTGCCTGAAGGATTTGCAAAAGGAGAAATGACCATTGGAACGCCAGATGGAACCCTGCCAGCTGATTGAACGCAGCATTATCAAAAAATACCGCAAAGAGTTGTGGACCCCTTTTATTGTGGCGGTCAAGCGCTATGAACTGGTGCAGGCGGGAGATAAAATTGCCGTGTGCATTTCCGGCGGCAAGGACAGCATGCTGATGGCTAAACTGATGCAGGAGCTGCAGCGCCACAGCGATGTGCCCTTTGAGTTGGTGTTTTTGGTGATGGACCCCGGCTATAATGAGATCAACCGCCAGAAGATCGAAAGCAACGCCGCACTGCTGAATATCCCCATCACAATTTTTGAGACGGATGTGTTTGCGGTCGCCAACAACAGCGATAAATCCCCCTGTTACCTGTGCGCCCGCATGCGTCGCGGCTACCTGTACAAGAAGGCTCAGGAGCTGGGCTGCAACAAAATTGCACTGGGGCACCATTTTAATGATGTGATCGAAACAACCGTGATGAGCATGTTCTATGGCTCCCAGCTGCAGGCTATGCCGCCCAAGCTGCACAGCACCAACTTTCCCGGCATGGTGCTGATCCGTCCGCTGTACTGCGTGCGGGAGGAAGATATCATTGCCTGGAAACGCTATAACGACCTGGAATTCATCCAGTGCGCCTGCCGCTTTACCGAAAACTGCACCACCTGCGACAACGGCGGCGGTGGCTCCAAGCGGCAGGAAGTCAAGGTGCTGCTGCGCCGCCTAAAGCGGGATAACCCCAACATTGAGAACAGCATTTTCCGCAGCATCCACGGCGTTGCGCTGGATACCATGCCCGGCTACAAGACCGAAGGGCAGGAACATAGCTTTTTGGAGCGCTTTGACCGCGTGGAAGCGGAGCTGCAAAAAGAGTTAAAAGAAAAGCAGAAGCAGGAAGCAGATAAAACCGAATAAAAGCAAAACACATCCCCCGGCGGGCCGCCCAATACGGCGCTGCCGAGGGATGTGCTTGTTTATAAAGATATAAAATCAGATAAATTTGCCGGTCTGGCTGGCGGGGGTGTGGCGGATAACGTCCGGCGTGCCGGCGGCCACCACCGTGCCGCCCTGGGCACCGCCGCCCGGGCCCATATCAATGATGTAGTCTGCGTTGCGGATCACATCCAGGTCATGCTCAATGACGATGACGGTGGCGCCGTGCTCGATCAGGGTCTGGAACACGCCGAGCAGAACCTGCACATCGGCGGGGTGCAGGCCGATGGTGGGCTCATCAAAGACAAACAGAGAGTCCGACTGGGCTTTGCCCATCTCGCTGGCCAGCTTCAGGCGCTGGGCCTCGCCGCCGGAAAGGCCGGGCGTTTCCTCGCCGAGGGTCAGGTAGCCAAGGCCGAGTTCCTGTAAAACAGTCAGCCGCTGGCGCACCACCGGCCAGTCGGCACAGGCGGTCAGGGCAGTGTTCACATCCATATCCATCAGCTGCGGCAGGGAATATCTGGTTCCGGACTTGCTGGTGTAAAAAATATGCCCGGCCTCCTTGGCATAGCGGGAACCGCGGCATTCGGGGCAGGGAATCTCCACATCCGGCAAAAACTGTACATCCAGGCTGATGCTGCCGGTGCCATCGCACACGGGGCAGCGCAGCTTGCCCGTGTTGTAGGAAAAATCGCCCGCTTTATACCCGGCCTGCCTGGCATCCGGGGTGGCGGCAAACTTTTTGCGCAGCTCATCATGCACATTGGCATAGGTGGCCACGGTGGAGCGCACATTGATGCCAATGGGTGCGGCATCGATCAGCTTGACCTGGGTGATGCCGTCCGGCACAATAGAGCGTATATGCTCCGGCAGCTTTTGGCCGTGGATGGCGGCGTTCAGGCCGGGAACCAGGCTTTCCAGCACAAGGGTGGTCTTGCCGGAGCCGGAAACCCCGGTCACCACAGTCAGCCGCCCCTTGGGAATTTCGATGTCCAGCGGCTTTACGGTGTGGATGGCGTTGGTGGAAAGCTGAATGCGCCCCAGCGCGAACAACTCGCTTTGCGGGGCCTGGGGGCGCAGGCACTGCGCTTTGCCCGCCAGGAACGGCCCAATGCGGGAAGCAGCGTTTGCTTCAATGGCCGGGATGCTGCCCTGGGCAATCACCTGGCCGCCGCCCGCACCGGCCTGCGGCCCCATCTCAATCAGCCAATCGGCTTCGGATAGAATCTGGGTATCATGGTCCACCAGAATGACCGAGTTGCCGTCGTGGATCAGGTCCTGCATCACGCCGGTCAGGCCGGTGATGTTGGCGGGGTGCAGCCCAATAGAGGGTTCATCCAGCACATACAGAACGCCGGTAGTGCGGTTGCGCACCGCGCGGGCCAGTTGCATACGCTGGCGCTCGCCGGTGGAAAGGGTAGCCGCGGCGCGGTCCAACGCCAGGTAGCCCAGCCCCAGGTCCATCAGCCGCTTGGCCACCGTTTGGAACGATTCACAGATGCTCTGCGCCATGGGGCGCATTTCTTCCGGCAGGGCGGCGGGAACCCTGCTTACCCAGGCAACCAGGTCGGAAAGGGTCATGCGGCAGGCTTCATCCAGCGGGATACCCTGCAGCCTGGGCGCGCGGGCTGCAGCGCACAGCCGGGAACCGCCGCAGTCCGGGCAGATATCCTGACGCAAAAACTTTTCCACCCGCTTCATGCCTTTTTCGTCCTTGACTTTGGAAAGTGCGTTTTCCACCGTGCGTACGGCGCTGTAATAGGTAAAATCCAGTTCCCCGGCCTGCTCGCTGTTTTTGGAGTGGTAGAAAATGTGCTTCTTCTCAGCCGGGCCGTCATAGACGATCTCTTTCTCCACATCGGTCAGGTCGCGGAACGGCACATCGGTGCGCACCCCCATGGCGCGACAGACATCGGTCATCAGCGACCACATCAAAGAGTTCCAGGGGGCCACAGCGCCCTCGTCAATGGTCAGGCTTTCGTCCGGCACAAGGGTGGCGCGGTCAACGGTCTGTACGGTGCCGGTGCCGCCGCAGGTACGGCAGGCACCCTGGCTGTTAAAGGCAAGCTCTTCCGCCGAAGGGGCGTAAAAGCGGGCCCCGCATTCGGGGCAGATCAGCTCCTGCCCGGCGGCCACGGCCAGGGTGGGCGCAAGATAATGCCCGTTGGGGCAGCGGTGGCTGGCAAGGCGGGAATACATCAGCCGCAGGCTGTTCAGCAGCTCGGTGCCGGTGCCAAAGGTGCTGCGGATGCCCGGCACCCCCGGCCGCTGGTGCAGCGCCAACGCGGCGGGAACATACAGAACCTCGTCCACATCAGCTTTGGGGGCCTGGGTCATGCGGCGGCGCGTGTAGGTGGAAAGTGCGTCCAGATACCGGCGCGAACCTTCGGCATACAGCACGCCCAGCGCCAGCGAAGATTTGCCGGAACCGGATACACCCGCAATGCCGACGATTTTGTTCAGCGGCACATCGACATCAATATTTTTTAGGTTGTGTACCCGTGCCCCGCGGATCTCAATATGATCGACCATACAAACAGCAGCCCCCTGTTGGATTTATTATAAAACCATTATACCACAAGGGTGCAACAAAACAAAAAAGCGGTGCCCCGCCCTGACCGATCGGGGTCAAGGGCGGGGCACCGCTGAAACTTATTCAGTTATGCCGCAAAGGCAGATCGGTTATTCACCAATTTCAACGCGGGTCACATCAGGTTCCTTCTTGGGAGCTTCCTTCGGGAAGGTCAACTCCAGGATACCATCGGTGAACTTGGCGCTGACATCCTTGGGCTGCAGGTCGGTGCCAACATAGAAGCTGCGGCTGCAGGCGCCGGTGTAACGCTCCTGGCGGATATACTTGCCTTCGGGGGCCTTTTCGTCTTTATCCAGGCCCTTGGCGGCGCTGATGGTCAGGTAGCCGTTTTTCAGCTCAATGTGGATCTCATCCTTCTTGAAGCCCGGCAAATCAATGGCCAGCTCATAGTTGGTATCGGTCTCGCGGATATCGGTCTTCATCAGGTTGCGTGCATGCTTGCCGTACAGCGGGCTGCGTGCGTTCATCATACCAAAGGAATCGTCAAAGAAATCATCAAAAAGATTTTCACCAAAAACAGTCGGCAACATAAGTCATAACCTCACTTTGTAAAAATCTGGAATTTTATTTGGTGCCTCTCCGGGAAGTCTGACGCTTCCCGAGCCTTGCGGCTCCTTGGCGGTGTTTCCCGGAACGCTCTTGCGTTCCGCACCCCCTCTTTCAAGGTACGCCTTTATTATAACCCTAAAATTAGCACTGTCAATAGCAGAGTGCTAATGTTTACAACCTATGCAATGATTGTTCACAAAATATATAATATTGGAAAATGGCGGAAAAACCCACCACAAAATAAAACGAACGTTCGATATAAAATCATGGCACGATAAAGCGAGAAACAATGCTGAATTTTGGATGGCATAAGAAATTGGCAGAGAAACTATTCGATAAACAAGGCTGTGACAACGTAAGGCGGGGAGAAACAGCGGAATAAGGCTGCCGGACTGGGCCGTCCGCTGCCCGGCATAACCCAGTGGTGCGGGGGAAAAGCTGTAATTTTGAAGTTATTTAGCCAAAAGGACAATTTGACGGAAAAAAAGAAAGCAAAAACGGGGATGCGAGATGAAAAACGAAGAAACAGCTTAATAGAATAAGGCAATCGGCGGCAAAAATTTCCCTGATGCCGACAAAAAGTGCTTGCAAAATTTTGGCAGTATGCTATAATCAGAACCATCCAAACACGGAGCAAGGACAACGGGGTCCGCAGTGCAAAAGCTGCGGACCCCGTTCTGATTCCGGAGACAAAAGCATAAAAAGAACAAAAGAGATTTTGCTTTTGCACAAAGGCGTGCGGCACCCGCTTGACGGCGGGGCTGCGCGCTTTTTGTTTGGTCAGGAGATATCTGAGAGAAGAAAGCAGAACGAACATGAAAGAAAGAGGGGCTTACGATGAAAAAGGCAACACGGGTTCTTTCTCTTACCATGGCGGCAGCGATGGCGGCAGGCGTTTTGGGCGGCTGTTCTTCCAGCGCACAGGGCGGCACAGCCAGCACGGCAGATACTTCCAGTGCCGCTTCCACCACAGCATCCAGCGCGGACAGCGGTAATGTGATCCGTGTTGGTGTGGTCTGTTCCATGACCGGCGGCTCCGCTATTTACGGCGAGGGTGCCCAGAACGCGGTGGATATGGCTGTGGAGGAGATCAACTCCGGCGATTCCGGCTACACGGTCGAGATCGTCAACGGCGGCAAGGTGGCTGACGATGCCAAGGACGCCAAGCAGGCCATGAACGCTTACAACAAGGTCATGGCAGATTCCCCGGCCGCTATCGTGGGCAGCTTCTTCTCTTCCGTTACACTGCCTATGGCGACCCAGGCTGCCAATGACGGAATGCTGCTGCTGGCAACCGGCGCTACCAACGTGGATGTGACCCAGAAAGGCTCCACGATCTTCCGTAACTGCTTCATTGACCCGTATCAGGGCAAGATGGCCGCCCTGTTTGTTAAGAGCAAGGGATTCAGCAAGGTAGCCGTGATTTATGCCAAGGATGATGACTATTCCAACGGCCTGAAGGACGCTTTTGTAGAAAACTGCGAGGCCAACGGCATTGAAATTACCTATACCGGCGAGTGCATGAGCACTGATACTGACTTTTCCTCCCAGGCAGCACAGGCCGTGGCTTCCGGCGCAGAGTTTTTGTATTATCCCTGCTTCCTGGATACGGTACCGCTGTTTGTAGGCGCAGCGCGCAACGCGGGCTTTACCGGTACCATCATGGGCGGCGATGCCTGGGATGGCGCGGATACCACCGGCCTGGAAGACAAGTTTGATGACTGCTACTTTACCAACCACTACTCCAGCGAGGATACCGCCCCCGCCGTTCAGAACTTTGTGCAGAAGTACACCGAAAAGTACGGCACCGAAAGCCTGAACGCCTGCGCGGCCCTGTACTATGACGCCATCTACATGCTGCTGCAAGCTGCCGAGAATGGCGGCGGCACCGATACCGCAAGCCTGGTAAAAGGCATGACCGGTATGGAGTTTACCGGCGTTGGCGGCAAGATCAAGCTGGACGAAAACGGCGACGCCATCAAGAGCATTGCATTCAACACCTTTGTTGACGGCAAGGTCAAGTGGTCTGAGACGCTGGATTCCGATGGCAACCTGGTTTCCTCCGCTGAGTAAAGTTTTTTAGGGTAATACCGCATAATTCTAAGTGCCGCAGCTGCCGGAGCGGTGCTTAAGCCGCAAGGCGGGAATTGTGCGGTGTTGCCTTAGATTCCCCTAAACACCCCCTCCAGAGCAAAGGCGCAATGGTGCGCGCGGCAATGCAAGCAGCCGCGCGCACTTTTTTGTTTTTTGGATTCCCCCGAATCAAACATTCACAAAAAATGATAGGAAAGGTGAATGGACCATGACTGCATCATTATTTGTTCAGGGCCTGATCAACGGCCTGAACCAGGGCGCTATTTATGCGCTGATCGCGCTGGGCTACACCATGGTTTACGGTATCATCCGCATGATCAACTTTGCCCACGGCGATTTTATCATGATCGGTGCTTACACATTGTTTTACACCATCCCGCTGATGGTCGATGCGGGAATGCCCGCCTGGATGGCCGTGATTGTGGCCGTTGCGGTGTGCGCGCTGGTTGGTGTACTGGTTGAGATCCTGGCTTACCGCCCGGTGCGCAAGGCCGGGCCCATGTCCGCCTTGATTACCGCACTGGCCATGAGCATCTTTTTGGAAAACCTGGCCATGGTGCTGTTTGGCGCCAAGCCGCACAACGTGCAGGCTATTTTCAGCCTGCCCACCATTACGGTCGGCGGGGTATCGCTGCCGCTGAACGTGCTGCTGACCATTGGCATCGGCGTTGCGATGATGCTTTGCATGCAGCTGTTTGTAAAAAAGACCAAGCTGGGCAAGGCCATGCGCGCCGTCCCGCAGGATAAGGATGCTTCCACCCTGGTGGGCATCAACGTGAACAAGATCATCACCCTGACCTTTGCCATCGGCTCCGGTCTGGCGGCGGTGGCAGCGCTGATGTACTGCTCTACCTACCCCCGCGTTACCACCGATATGGGCTCCATGATGGGCATGAAAGCCTTCATCGCCGCAGTTCTGGGCGGCATTGGCATCATCCCCGGCGCCATGATCGGCGGCATTCTGGTCGGCCTGATTGAAATTTTTGTCAAGCTGTTTGCCCCCGGCTGGTACGAAGCCGTTACTTACGGCACATTGATCGTGATCCTGCTGGTCAAGCCCGCCGGTATCCTGGGCAAGAACACCGGCGAAAAAGTGTAAGGGAGGGAGCAGAGCAATGAGTAAAAAAATAAAAGGCTCCTATCTTTTGAACGCTGTGGGCGTGGCGCTGGTGTTTGCCCTGTTGACAGGGCTGTTCGCCGCCAATGCGTTCGGCACCTCTACCACCTATATTCAGGGCATCTGCACCACCGCCTGCTACACCATCATCATGGTCACATCGCTGAACCTGGTAGTTGGCTTTATGGGCGAGTTCTCCTTGGGGCATGCGGGGTTTGTTTCGGTCGGCGCTTATGTCTCCGCCATTGTATCCGGCGCGCTGGCAGGCAAAGGGCTTTCGGATCTGGGGCTGTTCCTGATCGCGCTGCTGGTCGGCGGCCTGGCTGCGGGCATCATGGGCGTACTGGTCGGCATCCCGGCGCTGCGCCTGCGCGGCGACTATCTCGCCATTGTCACCATGGCGTTTGCCGAAATCATCCGCGTCTGCTTCTGCAACTTTTCCATCACCGGCGGCGGTAAAACAATGAGTGGCATCCTCAAGCTGTCCACCTTCCCGCGGGTATTCTGGATCATGGTGGTCTGCGTTACCATCATGTACCTGTTCGTCCGCAGCAAATATGGCCGCACCGTGCAGGCCATCCGTGAGGACTACATCGCGGCTTCGGCTTCCGGCATCAACGTGACCTATTACAAGGTCATGACCTTTGCCATCAGCGCATTCTTTGCCGGCATCGGCGGCGGTATTTATGCCCATTACATGACGGCAATGATCCCCACCAACTTCAACTTTAACTATTCCGCAGAGCTGTTGAGCGAAGTGATCATCGGCGGCACCGGTTCGCTGACCGGTTCCATCATCGGCGCAGCGTTCCTGAGCGCTTTACCGGAACTGATGCGTGAATTTTCTACCTACCGCATGCTGGCCTACTCGGTGGTTCTGGTGCTGGTCATGCTGTTCCGTCCCGGCGGCATCTTTGGCCGGTGGGAGTTCAGCCTGACCCGCGCGCTGGAGAAACTGACCGGCCGCGGCACGGTAAAAGCAAAAGCAGAAAAGGGGGCCTGAACCATGGCACAACCCGTTTTGAAATGCCAGCACCTTGGCATCCAGTTTGGCGGCCTGAAAGCCGTGGATGATTTTAATATGGAAATCGGCGAATCCGAGCTGGTGGGGCTGATCGGCCCCAACGGCGCAGGCAAAACCACCGTGTTCAACCTGATCACTGGTGTGTATAAGCCGACCGAAGGCTCCCTTTACCTGAATGGTGAGCGGATGAACGGCAAAAAGACCCACCAGATCGTTCATGCAGGCATTGCTAGAACCTTCCAGAATATCCGCCTGTTCAAAAAAATGACGGTGATCGAAAACGTCAAAGCTGCCATGCTGGAAGAACTGACCTACAACATGCCGCAGGCCATCTTCCGCACCAAGGCGTACTGGCAGCAGGAAGCCGCCGCCACCGCACGCGCCAAAGAGCTGCTGCAGGTGGTGCACCTTTCCGGCAAGGAGGACCTGGAGGCCGACAACCTGCCCTATGGTGAGCAGCGCCGCCTGGAGATTGCCCGCGCGCTGGCCACCAACATGAAGCTGCTGCTGCTGGACGAACCGGCCGCCGGCATGAACCCGACTGAAACGGAGGAACTGCTGGAGATTATTGATTATATCCGGAGCGAATTCAAGGTATCGGTGCTGCTGATCGAGCATGACATGAGTTTGGTCATGAAAATCTGCGAGCGAATCCAGGTGCTGGACTTTGGTACCACGATCGCTTCCGGCACACCGGCAGAGATCGCCAATGACCCCCATGTGATTGAAGCATACCTGGGCAAAGACAAAGAGGAGGAGGTCGAAGCAGATGCTTGAAGTAAAAGACCTTCATGTCAATTACGGCGCGGTACACGCGCTGAACGGCATATCGCTGCATGTGGATGACGGCGAGATCGTATCCCTGATCGGGGCAAACGGCGCGGGCAAAACCACCACCCTGCGCACCATTACCGGGCTGGAAAAAGCTGCGTCCGGCAGCGTGATGTTTGACGGGCACGAACTGCGCAAGGCGGAACCCAGCAAGATCATTACCTACAAGCTGGCCCATGTGCCGGAAGGGCGGCATATCTTCCCCCAGATGACGGTGGAAGAAAACCTGGAAATGGGCGCTTATGCCGACCCGGCCGGGATGGAAGAGACGATGAAGGATGTGTATAAGCGCTTCCCCCGTCTGGATGAGCGCCGCCGCCAGCTGGCGGGCACCCTTTCCGGCGGCGAGCAGCAGATGCTGGCCGTAGGCCGCGCCCTGATGGCAAAGCCCAAAATGATTTTGATGGATGAACCTTCGATGGGCCTTTCGCCCCTGCTGGTCAAAGAGATCTTTGCCATCATTCAGGAAGTAAACAAGCAGGGCATCACGATCCTGCTGGTGGAACAGAACGCAAAGATGGCGCTGGCCATCTCGGACCGCGCCTATGTGCTGGAAACCGGCAACATCAGCATTGAGGGCAACGCCGCGGATCTGCTGAACGACCCGCGCGTGAAGAAAGCCTATCTGGGCCAGTAAGGAGGGGTGGAAAATGTATCCCGATTATCCGTATTTTGCAGTCGCCATTACCCGCACCTGTGGTTCGGGCGGCGGCAGCTACATTGGCAAGCAGCTGGCAAAGGCATTTGACATTGACCTGTATGACCGCAAGCTGCTGCGCCTTGCCTCAGAGGACAGCGGCATCAGCGAGGAACTGTTTGCCCGCGCCGATGAGAACACCCGCAAAACCATGCTGTACCGGGTTTCGGAACGGGTGTATGACGGCAGCATCATCCCGCCGGAAAGCGGCAACTTTATCAGCGATGAAAACCTGTTCAACTACCAGGCCAAGGTGCTGCGGGAGCTGCTGAACGAGGAAAGCTATATCTGCGTGGGCCGCGCGGCGGACTTTGTTCTGCGGGATAAGCCCAACGTGCTGACCGTGTATGTGGATGCCCCCTATGACTGGCGTGTGGAGCGCGAGATGAAGCGCCAGGGCATTGGCAGCAGCCAGGCCAAGCACTATATTGACAAGCTGGACCGCTACCGTGAAAGCTATTACAAATACCACACCGGCCGCCAGTGGAAGCGGGTGGAAAATTATGACCTCTGCCTGGATTCCGCCGCCATTGGGCTGGATAACTGCGTGGAGCTGATTAAAAAAGTGATTGAACTGAAATTTGATGTGAAAGCCAAATAACGGCTGAACATAAAGGCAACCAAGATGAGAGGAGTAAGGGAAAATGGAATCCATTGCATATTATGATGGCAAAATCGGCGCACCGGAAGAATTGATGGTGCCGTTCAATGATCGCGTTCACTTTTTTGGCGATGGCTGCTACGATGCCACCGTTGGCGCGAACGGCAAGGTATACCTGCTGCAGGACCACCTGGACCGCTTTTTTACCAGCGCCAAGGCACTGGATATCAACATCCCGATGAGCAAGGCCGAGCTGGGCAGGCTGCTGACCGACCTGCTGGCCAAGGTGGACAGCAAGGTCAACTTTGTATACTGGCAGGTCACCCGCGGTGTGGAGCCCCGTAACCATGTGTATGAGGAAGGCGTGCCCGGCAAGCTGTGGGTTTCCATCCGGCCCAACACCCTGAACGACCCCGACAAGCCCATCCGCCTGAACTCTGAGGAGGACACTCGCTTTTACCACTGCAACATCAAAACGCTGAACCTGCTGCCCAGCGTTATGACCGCCCAGCGCGCCAAGCTGGCCGGCATGAGCGAGACCGTGTTCCACCGCGGGGATATTGTAACGGAATGTGCGCACTCCAACGTTTCAGTGCTGAAAGACGGGATTTTCTATTCCCACCCGAACGATGAGCTGATTTTGCGCGGCATTGCCAAGACCCATATGCTGCAGGCCTGCTACCGCCTGGGCATTACCGTGATGGAAAAACCGTTCACGGTGGATTTCCTGCGCGATGCGGATGAGATCATCGTGACCTCCTCCTCCAACTTCTGTCTGCATGCCTGCGAGTTTGAGGGCAAGCCCGCCGGCGGCAAGGACCCCGCTACCCTGAAAGCCATCCAGGACGAAGTGCTGAAAGAGTTCTATGACTATACCGGCTGCGAAAGTCTGTGGGGCTGAAAAGGGGGAAAACACCATGACCCGTGACGAACTGGAAAAACGCAATGTAGGCGAAAACCTGGATGCCATCATGTGTCTGGACCCCCGCGGTTACGGGGTGTGCCGCATTTTGTACGCGGGCAGCCGGGCATATACCGGGGAGCCGACCGCTATGCACGCAGCCGAAGCGTTGTGCAAAGCCATTCACCCCGGCGACCCGGTGTATATCCTGGTCGGGTTTGTATTGCTGCCCCACAAGGTGCCGGAAATGGACGGTTCTGTCAGCGCGATCCTGCTGGCGCGGTCTCTGGTATTGGCCTTTGGGGCAAAGCCGATCATCGTCTGCCCGCAGGACAGTGTGGAAGCCTTTAAGAAATGCGGCAATGTGGTGGGTCTGCATGTGTATGAGGACCTGGATACCGCCATGGAGCTGCCGCTGAGCCTTGGCGTTGTGGCCTTTACCAAAGATAAGGCCGAAGCCCCCGCCCAGGCCAAAGCGCTGGCGGATAAGATTTTACCCGCAGCGGTGATCTCGGTGGAAGCCTGCGGCGGCAACGCCAAGGGTGTTTACCACAATGCGGTGGGCAAGGATGTGACCGCACTGGAAGCCAAAAGCGATGTGCTGTGGAACGAACTGCGCGCCCGCGGCGTGCCCAATGTGGCCATCGGCGATCTGGGCAATGAGATCGGCATGGGCACCATTGGGGAGCACATTAAAAAATATGTGCCCTTCACCGCCCCCGGCGAATGCCAGGACGGCTGCTGCGGCGGCATTCTGGCCGCAAGCAGCACCGATAACATCATCACGGCAACCTGCTCTGACTGGGGCTGCTATGCGCTGATGGCCGCGCTGGCCTACCTGAAAAAGGATATGGACATCCTGCACCGGGAGGAGATGGAAAGCGAGGTCATGCGGGTGCTTTCCCGCAACGGCATGATCGATATGACAGGCTCGCTGCTGCCGGGTGTGGATGGGTTTGATACCCGCATGAACGTTGGCATTGTCAGCATGATGCGGCAGTGCACGGCGTATGCGGTGCGGTATTCCCACAATTCGGACCACTGGTTCGGCCCGGTGCTGGCAAAGAAATTTTTTGAGCAGGCATAAAGCAGGTTGTGCTATAATAGGCACATTGGCCTTGGTCAGGAAGCAGTGAACCCAAAACGGCACGTTTAGAGACCGTAGGGGCGCACAATGTGCGCCCGCGAACCTAAAGGTACAGCACACTTCCTGACCAGCCCCAAAATACCGGACGCAAAGGGGATTTTTGTTATGATCCAGTTTACCCCCGTGGGGGACAGCGGCGTGCTGGCCGTCTGCGGCAGTGAGATCAGTGAACAGGTGAACGCGCAGGTTATGGCGCTGGATGCCGCTGTGCAGGCGGCGCAGCTGCCCGGCGTGGTGGAAACAGTGCCCACCTATGCGGCGCTGCTGGTCACGCTGGACCCTTTGCAGACCGATGCCGATACCCTGATCCCCGCGCTGCGCCGCCTGTGGGACGCTTTGCCCCCGGTCAGCAGCACCGCGGCCGGGCGGCTGGTGGAGGTGCCGGTGTGTTACGGCGGAGATTACGGCCCCGACCTGGCCTTTGTGGCACAGCACGCCGGGCTGACTGAACAGCAGGTCATCGACATCCACTGCGGGCGGGACTACCGCATTTTTATGCTGGGGTTCCTGCCGGGGTTCCCGTACCTGGGCGGCATGGATGAACGCATTGTCTGCCCCCGGTTGCAGACCCCGCGCACCAAGATCCCCGCGGGGGCGGTGGGCATTGGCGGCAAGCAGACGGGCATCTACCCGCTGGATTCCCCCGGCGGGTGGCAGCTGATCGGCCGCACGCCGCTGGGCCTGTTTGACCCGGCTGGCGGCGGCAAACTGCCTTACGCGGCGGGGGACCGCATCCGGTTTGTGCCCATCAGCCCGGAAAAGTTTGAAACCATCCAGAAAGAACAGGGGGCGGCACTGTGAACTTGCATGTGATAAGCCCCGGCCCGCTGACCACCGTGCAGGATGCAGGCCGCACCGGCTATGCCGCGCGGGGGTTCCGCACCTGTGGAGCGGCGGATGGTTACGCTATGCGGACCGCCAACCTGCTGGCGGGCAACCCCCAGGCAGCCGGTGCCGCCGTGCTGGAAATGACCCTGCAGGGCGGCAAGTATCAGTTTGACGGGGGCGCTGTTTTTGCCCTGGCGGGGGCCGATATGCCCGCCGCGCTGGATGGCCGCCCGGTGCCCGCCTATACGCCGCTTTTGGCCCGCGCGGGGCAGGTGCTGGCAATCGGCGCGGCCCGCAGCGGGCTGCGCGGCTACCTGGCCGTGTTTGGCGGCGTGGATACCCCGCCCGTGCTGGGCAGCCGCTCCACCGACTTAAAATGCCGGATGGGCGGGCTGGATGGCCGCGCACTGAAAGCTGGGGATGTGCTGCCCATTGGGGCGGCACCCGCCATGGTGGAACAGCGCTGGCAGCAGATCTGCGCCAAAGGGGCAAACCGCCCGCTGGGCACGGCGCGCACCCCCGCAAGGCCGTGGCGCTTTTTGGGCGGGCGGAAGCTGCCGCTGTTCCGTGCGGTGCCCGGCCCCCAGACCGATGCCTTTACCGCAGTGGGGCAGGCCGCATTTGCACACGGGGTATATGCTTTGACAGCAGACTGTGACCGCATGGCCTGCAAATTGCAGGGGCCGCAGATCGAGACTGTGGATGGGTCGGACATTGTATCGGACGGCATTGTGGCGGGTTCGGTGCAGGTATCGGCCAACGGGCAGCCCATTGTGATGCTGGCTGACCACCAGACCACCGGCGGGTATGCCAAAATTGCAACCGTCATCAGCGCCGACCTTTCGGCCATGGCGCAGCTGCGCCCCGGCGAAAAGCTGGCGTTCCAATATGTGACCGCGGCGCAGGCTGTTGCAGGAGCCAGGGCGCAGGCGGCCGTGCTTGACAAAATCAGGGAGCGGATGAAATAATGGACTTTGCGGCCATGAAACCGGCCGACCTGCGCGGGCTGATCCGCAAGGGCGAACTGACCGGCCCGACCACCGGCATGTGCAACGGTTATGCCCAGGGCAACCTTGTGGTGCTGCCCAAGGCACTGGCGTGGGACTTTTTGCTGTTCTGCCAGCGCAACCCCAAAGCCTGCCCGCTGCTGGAAGTGGCGGACGCAGGCGAACGAACCTTTGCCCAATTTGGCAAAGGCAGCGATATTGCTACCGATATCCCGCGCTACCGGGTGTACGAACACGGCGAGCTGACCGGGGAATACACCGATGTGAGCAAATTCTTTGAGGAGAGGAACGACCTGGTCAGCTTTTTGATCGGGTGCAGCTTCTCCTTTGAATCTGAACTGCTGGAAGCGGGCATCCCGGTGCGCCAGATCGAAGAGGGCGTGAATGTGCCGATGTACAACACCAACATTCCCTGTACCCCGGCGGGGGTGTTCAGCGGAAACATGGTGGTCAGCATGCGGCCCATCCCGTACCGGCAGGTCCCGGCGGCAGCTGCCATTACAGCGGGCATGCCCCGCGTGCACGGTATGCCGGTGCAAATCGGTGAGCCGGAAGCCATCGGCATCCATGATTTGGCTCACCCGGATTACGGCGATGCCGTGACCATCAACCCCGGCGAAACATCGGTGTTCTGGCCCTGCGGCGTGACCCCGCAGAACGTTGTGATGCACTCCAAGCCGGAGTTCTGCATCACCCATGCGCCGGGGCACATGTTTGTGACCGACGTAAAAAATGTGGAGCTGAAATATTAAGAGCAGATAGTAAAAACCGCAGGGGCGCACACTGTGCGCCCCTGCGGGGCAGAAGCATTGCCTTATGCCTGAAAGTGGAGGATTGAGCCATGCCGCATATTGATTTGAACTGTGACCTGGGCGAAAGCTTTGGCGCGTATACCATCGGAATGGATGAAAAGGTGATCCCGTTTATCACATCGGCCAATGTGGCCTGTGGCTTCCATGCAGGCGATCCGCTGGTGATGCAGCGCACCGTGGCGCTGTGCAAACAGAGCGGCGCGGCGGTGGGGGCGCACCCCGGTTTCCCTGATCTGCAGGGCTTTGGCCGCCGCCAGATGAAGCTGACCCCGGCGGAAGCCAAGGCCTGTGTGCAGTATCAGATCGGTGCGCTGAAAGCGTTCTGCGATGCTGCCGGTGTGCCGCTGCACCATGTAAAGCCCCACGGCGCTTTGTATAACATGGCGGGCAAGGACCGCACGCTGGCGGATGCCATCTGCGCCGCAGTGAAGGAGAGCGCCCCCGGCGCGGTGCTGCTGGCGCTTTCCGGCAGCGAGATGGTCAAGGCGGCCCAGGCCATCGGCCTGCCGGTTGCCAACGAGGTGTTTGCCGACCGCGGCTACCGCCCGGATGGCAGCCTTGTGCCCCGCGGAACTCCCGGCGCCATGATTGAGGATGAGGACGAAGCCATTGCCCGTGTGATCCGCATGGTAACCGAGGGCAAAGTGACTGCCAACGACGGTACGGACATTGCCATCCAGGCGGATTCCGTCTGCGTACACGGCGACGGCCCCAAGGCTCTGGCCTTTGTAGAAAAGATCGGCGCGGCTCTGCAGGCAGCCGGGGTGGAATTGAAGGCGTTTTAAGAAAATGAGCAGGGGCACCGTTCAGCAAATGCCGTTTTCCCCTGTAGAGACCGTAAGGGCGCACAGTGTGCGCCCGCAGGTGTGCGCCGGGTGATGAAGTGAAATACCCGGCAAAGCCCGTCATGCGGGACGATGCAGGTGTCGTTCCCTGCAAATTTTTAGCCTGGCAGCGGGAAACCGCCCCT
>OHVS01000535.1_pt1 | contig 16786 bp, 10 predicted proteins | sample 1579531 | NCBI WGS metagenome assembly OHVS01 (sample SAMEA3882531, study PRJEB24775) | human gut metagenome | biome: human-associated habitat; feature: intestine environment; material: feces | place: Netherlands | collected 2009/2010
GGTAAAGGTGGAGTTGTTGCCGCCGCCGTGCTCCATGTGCAGCAGCAGGGAAATGTCCAGCACGTGGGCCTCGAGGTCGGTGTACTTCTGGTCGGGACGCAGCATCTTCAGCAGGTTTTCCGCCGTGGACAGGCTCGGGTCGGGGCGGTGGATGTACATGCTGCCGCCGCACTCATAGTAATTGTAGGCATGGTAGCCGTAGACCGCCAGCATCGGGAAAACGCTGATGAGCTTGATGCACTGTTCCAGCTGGGTCTGCAGGTCGGTCTTGCCGATGTCGTCATCGTAGCTGGCCAGCGTCAGCACGCTGCGGGTCAGCGAGTTCATCAGGTCGTGACTGGGGGCCTTCATGATGACGTCGCGCACAAAGTTTGTCGGCAGGTCGCGGCATTTGGCAAGGCAGGCGGTGAAGCTCTCGAGCTGCTCTTTGTTCGGCAGGTCGCCGAGCAGCAGCAGATAGGCCGCGCCCTCAAACGCATAGCGCTTGCCGCGCAGACCGCGGATCAGGTCATAGACGTTGTAGCCGCGGTACCAGAGCTTGCCCTCGCAGGGAACCTTCTGGCCGTCGCGCTCCTCAAAGGCGTCGATGCGGGAAATGTTCGTGATGCCCGCCAGTACGCCCTTGCCGTTTTTGTCGCGTAGACCGCGCTTGATGTCGTATTGGGCAAACAGCGTGGGATCAATGCGGTTGTTGGTGACACATTCCTCGGTAAAAATGCGGGCTTCCTTTTCAATGGCTGCGTAGTCGCTCATGGTGACGGCCTCCCTTTCCCTTTCTTGTCCGTGTGTGGTAAACACTTTGTAGCAGCGGCGGGCTATTCTACAAATCGTATAACGTATAAGTCTATTATACACGGAAATTGGACAGTCTGTCAAACAAAGTTTTTGTGAACAAAATGACAAGGTTGTAGGGGCGGCGTCCTCGACGCCCCGCGGAGGGGTCAAGACCCCTCCCTACAAGGCCACAATAAAAGGGGCGACAAACAAAAAGGGAGAGGCTCTCCCTCTCCCATGAAACGTGATTATACTTTTACTCCGCCACCAGCACCGTCACGCTCGTCGGGGCCAGCTCCAACGCATCCCGGAAACAGGGGCCGAAGGGTGTCACACCGGCGTGGACGCCGTCGCTTAATTTGCGCCAGGTACCGGCGGGCAGGCTGGCCCACTGGCGGGTGCGCTCGGGGTTGTAGTAGACGGCCAGCTGACCCACCGTGGCCGTGCCGTCGTTCTCCGGCACAAAGCCGATGAGCCAGCCTGGCAGCGCCAGAATAAACGGCTCCGGCTCCCCTGCCGCGCCGCTCAGCCGCGGATAAGCGCGGCGGATGGCCAGCATGCCGCGGTAAAACGCCGTCAGCGCGGCAAACTCCGGGCGGTGGGCGCGGGTCCAGTCCAGCCGGTTCGTGGCCAGCGGCCCCTTGTAGCTGTTGTGGTCACCGTGCTTGGTGCGGCCCCACTCCTCGCCCGCCTGCATAAAGGGCAGACCCTGGCAGGTCAGGTAGATGCCCGCCGTCATGCGGTTCTGTGCCAGCAAATCGGCGTCGGGGCAGTCGTAATCGCCGCGGCGGCCCACGGCGGCCAGCTTGTCCCAGAGCGTGTAGTTGTCATGGGCGGAGACGTACTGCACGACCTGCCCGGCGCGCTTGGGCCAGAAGCCGTGTGCGCCGCTGCGCCACGCGCTGATCGAGTGCAGCACATCGTAGCCATGCTGCGGTGCGCCGTTGACATAGCCCGCGTTGGCCGCGTCAAAGACGTTGCCCTTGATGCAGTCCCGCGTGTCATCGCAGAAAAATCCGATGCGTTCATGCAGCGCGTCGAGGGCGCGCTTGTCGGCGGGGCGTGCGCCGCCTTCAAGGTTCGTGCCGCCGCCCATCCAGGGCTCGCCGTACAGTAAAATGCTCTCGCCGCCGGGCAGACTGTCCAGCGCGGCGCGGATGGCGTTCATCGTGTCCACGTCTTCCAGCGCCATCAGGTCAAAGCGGAAACCGTCGATGTGGTAGGCTGTGGCCCAGTACAGCACCGACTCGACCACGTATTTGCGCACCATCGGGCGCTCGCTGGCCAGGTCACAGCCGCAGCCGGAGCCGTTGGTCATCATGCCGTTGGGCCAGCGGCGGTTCCAGTAGCCGGGCACGGTGCGCTCCAGATTGCTCTCGCCGTGGTAGGTGTGGTTGTAGACGACGTCCATCACGACGCCCAGCCCCGCGCGGTGCAGCGCGGCGACCATGGCGCGGCACTCCTTGACGCGCACCTCGCCGTGGAACGGGTCGGTGGCAAAGCTGCCCTCGGGCACGTTGTAGTTCTGCGGGGCGTAGCCCCAGTTGTAGCCGCCGTCGGGGCGGGACTCGTCCACCGTGGCGTAGTCGTAGATGGGCTGTAATTGCACATGGCTGATGCCCAGATTTTTCAGATAATTCAGGCAGGTCGGGTGTTCGCCGTCGTTGTCCAGCGTGGTGTCATCGGGCGTGAAGCCCATGAACTTGCCGCGCCACTCCGGTTTTACACCGCTGTGCCCGTCAGCGGAAAAGTCCGCCACATGCACCTCCCACACGCTGCGGGCGTGGGCCGGGATGTCGGGGCGCCGGTCCTGCTCCCAGCCGTCGGGGGCGGCCTGTGTCAGGTCCACCACCATGCCGCGGATACCGTTGGCCCCGGCACTGCGGGCGTAGGGGTCCACGACCTCATGCACGCGGCCATCTGGGAAGTAGATGCGGTAGATGTAATACGTCCCGTGCAGGTTGCCGGGCAGCGCAATGGCCCAGACGCCGCTATCGCCGCGGCGCATTTCGTGTACGCCCAGCTCTTTCGCGCCCGGCTCGGCGTCGGTGCCGGTGGCATACAGGCAGACCACGACTCCGCAGGCAGTGGGAGCCCACAGCTTGAAGGTGGTTTCCTCCGCCGTTGGATTTGCGCCGAGGTCGCTGCCGTGGTAATAGGGCAGCTCACAGGCCTGATGCCAGTTCATGGGTGATCGCTCCTTACAAATAGTCTGCATTTATTGTAGCAGGTAGAGCGACAGTTTGCAAGGGAAACGTTTCAACGCCCAGCGGAAACCTCTGCATCCGGCATCCCATGTAAAGAAGCCATACACAAGCAAAAATCCCCTGCCCGTGCGGACAGGGGATGCGGTTGCTTATAGAGGTGGATTACTCGCCCAGATGCCAGATGTCCTTGTTGTACTCGGCAATCGTCCGGTCACTGCTGAACAGGCCGGCCTTGGCAATGTTGATGACGCACTTCTTGCGCCAGCCCAGCGGGTCGCAGGCGTAGTCGCTCAGGGCCTGACCCTTGCGCACCACATAGGCGTTGAAGTCGGGCAGCGTCTGGAACCAGTCCTTCCAGACCAACTCGTCGTGCAGGCGGCGCAGGTTTTCCTCATGCCCGGCGGCCAGCATCTCCGGCCCGACGAGGAAATCGACGGCGCGGCGGATGTTGGGGTCACCCTCCACCCACTGGCTGGCCTGATAGTCGCCCATCTCATAGCGGTGGATGACCTGGTCGGACGTCTGGCCGAAGATATAGATGTTCTCATCGCCGACCTGCTGACAGATCTCGACGTTCGCACCGTCCATCGTGCCAAGCGTCAGCGCACCGTTGAGCATGAACTTCATGTTGCCGGTGCCGGACGCCTCCTTGGAGGCCAGCGAGATCTGCTCCGACAGGTCGCAGGCGGGGATGAGCTTCTCAGCGGCGGTGACGTTGTAGTTTTCCACAAAGACGACCTGCAGATACTTCGACACAACCGGGTCCGCCGCAATGACCTTAGACAGGGTCAGCAGGGCGTGGATGATGTCCTTGGCAATCGTGTACGCCGGGGCGGCCTTGGCACCGAAGATGCTGACCAGCGGTGTGGCGGGCAGATGCCCGGCCTTGATCTCATGATACTGGTGGATCAGGTAGAGCAGGTTCAGCTGCTGGCGCTTGTACTCATGCAGGCGCTTGGACTGGATGTCGAACATTGCATCCGGGTCAACGGTGATGTTCTGCGTGCGGTGCAGCCAGTCGGCCAGTGCGCGCTTGTTCTGCGCCTTGACGGCGGAGAACTGCTGCAAAATATCGACATTTTCCGTGTAAGGCAGCAGTTTTTCAAGCTCGGCGGCGTCCTTGCGGAAACCGGAACCGATGAGTTTTTCGATCTCGGCGGTCAGTGCCGGGTCGCACTCCAGCAGCCAGCGGCGGAAGGTGATGCCGTTGGTCTTATTGTTGAATTTTTCGGGGTAGAGCTGGTAAAAGCCGTGCAGCTCGCTGTTTTTCAGGATTTCGGTGTGCAGATAGGCAACGCCGTTCGTCGAGTGGGTGAAGTGGATGTCCATGTGGGCCATGTGAACGCGGTCGTCACCGTCGATGATGGCCAGACTTTCGTCGGTGGTGCGGGTGCGGGCCAGCGTGTCGAGCTTTTCAATGATGGGCATGAGCTGCGGCACGACGGCGTCCAGATAGGCGCGGGGCCACTTTTCGAGCGCCTCGGCCAGAATGGTGTGGTTCGTGTAGGCACAGGTCTTTGTGACGATCTCGACGGCCTCGTCAAAGTCGATGCCCTTCTCCCCCAGCAGGCGGATCAGCTCGGGGATAACCATGCTGGGGTGGGTGTCGTTGATCTGAATGGCGGCGTAGTCGGCCAGATCGTGGTAATCACAGCCGCGGGCGGCACACTCGGCCAGAATCAGCTGGGCCCCGGCGGAAACCATCAGGTACTGCTGGTAGACGCGCAGACGGCGTCCGGCCTCGTCGGAGTCATCGGGATACAGGAAAAGCGTCAGGTTTTTGTCGATGTCGGTCTTGTCGAACGTGATGCCGTCGTGGACGATGCTCTCATCAATGGTGTCGAGATCGAACAGATTCAGCGTGTTCGTGCGGCCCTCGTAGCCCGTGACGGCCAGCTTGTACAGACGGGCGCTGTAGGTCTTGCCGGCCAGCTCGACGGGATAGACCGTATCCGTTTTTTCCGCCCAGGAGTGGGCGGTCAGCCACGGGTCGGGCAGCTCGTTCTGGACGCCGTCCTTGAAGGACTGGTGGAACAGGCCGAAGTGATACCGCAGGCCGACACCGTCGCCGGGCAGGTTCAGCGTGGCGAGGGAGTCAAGGAAACAGGCGGCCAGACGGCCCAGCCCGCCGTTGCCAAGGCTTGGCTCCGGCTCGACCTCCTCAATATCGGACAGGTTTTTCCCGGCAGCGGCCAGCGCGGCGCGGGTGTCGTCGTACAGCCCTAAATTGATAAGGTTGTTGGACAGCAGCTTGCCGATCAGAAACTCGGCGCTGATATAGTAGAGCTTGCGGCCCGTGACGGGACGGACGCGGGCGGCGCTCTGTTCGCGGACGATGTCCAGCAGGGCCAGATAGATTTCCTGATCCGTGCAGGCGGTCAGGGGCTTGTTGGTTCTGGCTTCCATCGCAGCAGTCATATTCATAAGAGGTTGCCTCCATTTGTGTATGAGCTTCTTGGGTACAACTTGGTTATACCACACAAAACGTGCATCTGACTTGCAAAATACCCGCAACTTATGGTACAATACTATCATGCGAGGTGAAAATATGGCGAAACAAGAGCGTTTACGCGAAGCAAAGCAACACGGGGCCGCGTGGTTCCCGTTCAATATCTACCCGTGCACGATCCCGAAGGACTTCCCGCAGGTGGCGCTGCACTGGCAGGACAGCATGGAGCTGGTCTTTGTCAAAAAAGGTCGCGGCATCGTGCAGGCCGGGCTGACGACCTACACGGCACAGGCGGGCGACATTTACGTGTTTGCCCCCGGCGTGCTGCACGCCCTGCGCCAGCTGCCCGGCGAGGCAATGGAATATGAAAACATCATCTTTGAGCTGGAGCTGCTGGGCGGTGCCGGTGACATCTGTGCCGAGAAGTACCTGCTGCCGCTGCAGAGCGGACGTCTGGCTCTGCCCATGCGCCTTGGCCCGGAAGACTGGGGCTACAACTGGGCGGTGCGGTGCCTGCACGCGGCGGAGGAATTCAACAAGATCAAAGACGTGGGATATGAACTCTGTATAAAGGGCGAGCTGCTGCTGTTTCTGGCGGCGCTGGTGGGCCGCGCCGGAGACCTGCCCCCTGCCGATACCCCCGATACCCGGCGGCTGAAAACCGTGGTGCAGCTTGTGAATGAGGGCTACGCGGGGGCGCTGCATGTGACCGACGCAGCGGCGGCCTGCGGATGCAGCCCCAGCCATTTTATGCGCTGGTTCAAGAAAATGACCGGCCAGGGCTTTACCGAATACCTGAACGAGCAACGCCTGAACGCCGCCGCCGATGCCCTGCGCAGCGGCAGCGACACCGTGCTGGCGATTGCGGAACAATGCGGGTTTGAGAATTTGTCCTACTTCAACCGTCTGTTCAAAAAGCGGTACGGGATGACGCCGCGGGAATACAGGGGGAGATAATAAAAAAGCCTTCCCCCGAGGGGGAAGGTGGCCCGAAAGGCCGGATGAGGAGCGAGTCTGCGGCGAAATCCCGTGAACGGGTGGCTGCGGAAGCTTTGCCCTCATCAGTCCGCTTCGCGGACAGCTTCCCCCGCGGGGGAAGCCTGAAATTATGCCTTTTTGCTGTAATCCCGTGCGCCGTAAATCGCCGTGCCGACGCGGACGATGGTCGCGCCCTCGGCGATGGCGGCGGCGTAGTCGTGGCTCATGCCCATGGACAGAATGTCCATCTGTGCCCGGTCATAGTGCCGGGCGTCGGCTCTGGCCAAAAGCTCCCGCATCTGTGCAAAAAAGCGGCGGGTCTCGGTGTCGTCGGCGTCGGCGGGCGGGATCGCCATCAGGCCGCGCAGACGGATGTGCTCCCTGGCGGCGGCAGTCTCCAAAAGCGGGAACAGGCTGTCGGCGTCCACGCCGCTCTTGCTGGCCTCCTCGCCGATGTTGATCTCGACGAGAATGTCCTGCACCAGCCCCAGACGGGCCGCGGCGGCATCGATTTTATCCAACAGGCGCGTGCTGTCCACGCTCTGGATCAGCGCGGCGCGGCCTACGACCTTGTTGACCTTGTTCGTCTGTAAATGCCCGATGAAGTGCCCGGGCTTGCCGTTGTAGGCGTTCGCGTCGGTCTTTTCGACCAGCTCCTGCACATGGTTTTCACCGAACAGGTCAATGGGCAGGTCGGCGCTGCAGCGCACCTCCTCCACCGTGCGGGTCTTGCAGGCGGCGCAAAGGCGCACCTCTGCCGGGTCGCGGCCTGCGGCCTTGGCGGCAGCGGCCATCGTCTCACGGATCTTCGCGACGGCCTCGTCCATCTGCTGCTTCTGGGCTTCGGGAATCATCGCACTTCCTCCTGACTGTAAACGGCGCGGGAACCGCCGATGAACGGCGGACGGGTGCGGGCGCAGAGCAGAATTGCCTGCCCGATGTGGTCCATCGACAAGCGCACCGGCACAGCCACGCGGCGCAGGTGCATACCGATCAGCGTGCCGCCGATGTCCATGCCCGCGGCGGCCCTGACCTCCTCCACAAGGACGGGATCGTTAAAGCGCTGCCAGCAGTTCGTGGCCCAGCTGCCGCCCGCGTGGGGCTGCGGAATGGCCGAGACGATCTGATAGCCGTTGGCCTTCGCGGCCTCGCGCTCAATGACGATAGAACGGTTCAGATGCTCACAGCACTGGGCGGCCAGATAGACGCCCTGCTCCTGCAATGGCGGCAGCACGCCCGCCAGCACGGCAGCGGCAGCCTCCATGCTGGAATCCTTGCCGATGCGCCCGCCCATGATCTCGCTGCTGGAGCAGCCGACCACAAAAATATCCCCGGTCTCGAGATGCGCAGCCTGCAGCAGTTCTTCCGTGGCCTGCCGTGCCTGCGCCGTAAGTTTTGCATAATCCACAGGTAATGCCCCCTTTGGTTACTATTATAGCAGGGGTGTCAATAAAAGAAAAGCCTTCCCCCGCGGGGGAAGGTGGCCCGCAGGGCCGGATGAGGGCGACCCTGCGGATACTGCTCATAAATGGGTGGCTCAGACTGTCGAGAAACTCTTGTAGGGGCGAGCATTGCTCGCCCGTGCCCGTTTGCCTTGCAAGAAACTATCCTGAAAAATGCGTTGCTGCGGTAAGTTGGTGGGCGACCAATGGTCGCCCCTACACACGCAATAAGTCGGGAATGCAATTCTTTTGACGGTCTGAATCGACAGCGTGCAACGGATTTGGCACACTGTCGACTTTTTTGTTTTGGTCTTACGCCGTCACATCCTCAAACTGACTGTTGTACAAATCGGCATAGAACCCGCCGGCTTCGATCAGCTCGTCGTGGGTGCCCTGCTCGACAATGTCGCCCTCGCGCATGACCAGGATCAAATCGGCATCGCGGATGGTGGACAGGCGGTGCGCGATGATGAAGCTCGTGCGGCCCTGCATCAGGCGGTCCATAGCCGTCTGGATGCGCTGCTCGGTGCGGGTGTCAACGCTCGATGTCGCCTCATCGAGGATCAGGATGCGGTTGTCCGCCAAAATCGTGCGGGCAATCGTCAAAAGCTGCTTCTGGCCCTGGCTGACGTTGGAGGCGTCCTCGTTCAGCTCCATCTGGTAGCCGCCGGGCAGCGTGCGGATAAAGTGGTCGGCGTTTGCAGCCTTCGCGGCGGCAATGACCTCCTCGTCCGTGGCATCCAGACGGCCATAGCGGATGTTCTCCATGATCGTGCCCTTGAACAGCCAGGTATCCTGCAGCACCATGCCGAAGCCCTCGCGCAGGTCGCTGCGGTCAAAGTCCCTAACGTTGTGGCCGTTCAGCAAAATTTCGCCGGAATCCACATCATAGAACCGCATGAGCAGCTTGACCATTGTGGTCTTGCCCGCGCCGGTGGGGCCGACGATGGCGACCTTCTGGCCGGGCTTGACATTGCAGCTGAAATTGTGGATGACGGTCTTTTCCGGCGTGTAGCCGAACTTTACATGGTCAAACGTGACCTGGCCGTCGATGCAGGCGGGGTCGGCGCGGCGGGCGGGGTCGGCCAGCTGGTCCTCCTCGGGCTCGTTCAAAAATTCAAAGACGCGCTCGGCGGCGGCGGTCATGCTTTGCAGCATGTTGGACACCTGCGCCAGCTGCTGGATGGGCTGGGTGAAGTTCTTGACGTACTGGATGAACGCCTGAATATCGCCGATGGTGATGGCGCCCGCAGCGGCAAAAATGCTGCCGACGATGGCGACGGCCACATAACCCAGGTTGCCCACAAAGTTCATGATGGGCTGCATCAGGCCGGACAAAAACTGCGATTTCCACGCGGATTCGTACAGCTTATCGTTCGCGGCGTTGAAGTCGTCCAGCACGGCGGCCTCGCGGTTGAACGCCTTGATGACGTTGTGGCCGGAGTAGACCTCCTCGACCTGACCGTTGACAACGCCCAGCGTCGCCTGCTGCGCCTTGAAATACTTCTGGCTGAACTTGACGACCACCAGCACCAGCGCCAGCGAGACCGGCAGGATCAGCAGGGCGATCAGCGTCATTTTAGGGCTGATGGACAGCATCATGATGAGCACGCCGACCATCGTCGCAACGCTGGTGATCAGCTGGGTCACGCTCTGGTTCAGGCTCTGGCCCAGCGTATCCACGTCGTTTGTAATGCGGGACAGCACCTCGCCGACGGTGCGCTTTTCAAAGTAGGCCAGCGGCAGGCGGTTGATCTTTTTGCTGATCTGGTCGCGAAAGTCGTAGCAAACCTTCTGCGACAGGCCGGACATGAGCCAGCCCTGAATGAAGCTGAACGCCGCAGACAGCAGGTACATGCCCAGCAGGAACAGCAGCACCTTGCCGATGTAGGCAAAGTCGATGCCGCCCACGCCGCGCAGCTTGGCGATCCAGCCGGTGGCCAGCGCCGTGGTGGCCTTGGCCAGGATCTTCGGCCCTGCAATGTTGAAAATGGTTGACAGAACAGCGAAAACAATGACGACGACCAGCGACAGCTTATACTTGCTCATGGCGGCCAGCAGCTGGCGCAGCGTGCCCTTGAAGTCCTTGGCGCGCTCCGTCGTCATGCGTCCAGGTCTTGGCATATCACTCACCCTCCTTCTGCAAATTCAGTTCCTTCTGGCTCAGCTGGCTGCGCGCAATTTCCTGATACGCGGGGCAGCTTTCCATCAGCTGGGCATGGGTGCCCTTGCCGACGATGCGCCCCTCATCCAGCACCAGGATCTGGTTCGCGTGCAGCACGGTGGAGATGCGCTGCGCCACAATAATGACCGTGGCGTTGTCAGTTTTAGCCTTCAGCGCACGGCGCAGCGCCACGTCGGTCTTGTAGTCCAGCGCCGAGAAGCTGTCGTCAAACAGATAGATCTGCGGGTGTTTGGCAATGGCGCGGGCAATCGAAAGGCGCTGCTTCTGCCCGCCGGAGACGTTGCTGCCGCCCTGGGCAATCGGGCTGTCGAAGCCCTCGGGCTTAGCGGAGATGAACTCCGTGGCCTGGGCGATCTCGGCGGCCTGCTCTGCGTCGGCGTCGGTGATGTGGTCGCCGCCGAACTTCAGGTTGGATGTGATCGTGCCGCTGAACAGCACGCCCTTCTGCGGTACATAGCCCAGCTCGTCGTGCAGCTGTGCCTGGGTCATGTCGCGCACGTCAACGCCGTCGATCGTCACGCTGCCCTCGGTCACATCGTAAAAGCGCGGGATCAGGTTGAGCAGCGTAGATTTGCCGCAGCCCGTGGAGCCTATGATGGCCGTTGTCTCGCCGGGTCTGGCCGTGAAGCTGATGTGCTCGAGCGCGTCCTCGTCGGAGCCGGGATAGCGGAAGCTGACGTCATGGAACGCCACAACGCCGTGGGTGCCGTCCGCGGGCAGTGCCTTGGGCGCAGCGGGGTCATGGATGGTCGAGGGGGTCTTGATGACCTCGTCAATGCGGTCCGCAGCCACACCGGCGCGGGGCAGCATGACGGCGACCATCGAGAGCATGAGGAAAGACATGACGATCTGCATCGTGTAGGTGATGAACGCGATCATCTCACCCACCTGCATGTTGCCCAGATCCATCGCCTTGCCGCCGAACCAGACGATGAGCAGGCTCGTGCCGTTCATGATGAGCGTCATAAACGGCATCATGGCGACCATCGTGCGGTTGGTGAACAGCTGGGTCTTCATCAGGTCGGTGTTGGCCCTGTCAAAGCGCTTTTCCTCAAATTCCTCGCGGCTGAACGCGCGGATGGGCATAATGCCGGTCAGGATTTCGCGGCTGACAAGGTTCAGCCGGTCCACCAGGACTTGCATCTGCTTGAATTTCGGCATGGCTACGTTCATCAAAACGGCGATGAGCGCCAGCAGCGCGGCCACGGCCACAAAGATGATCCATTCCAGCCCCGTGTTGCCGCTGGCAACGTGCATGATGCCGCCAATGCCCAAAATGGGCGCGTAGGCTACCATGCGCAGCAGGATCACGCAGACGAACTGCACCTGCTGGATGTCGTTCGTGGTGCGGGTAATCAGCGAAGCAGTGGAAAATTTTTCGATTTCGGCGTTGGAGTAGCCGACGACGGTCCTGAACACGTCGCGGCGCAGGTCACGGCCAATGGCGGCGGAGACGCGGGACGCGATAAAGCCGACGGCGACGGCCACGGCAACCATGAGCAGCGTTAAAGCCAGCATCTGGCCGCCCGTGCGCAGCAGATAGGACATTTGCACGTCATGGGCAATGCCCTGAGCGTCATATTCCAGCGCGACGAGCAGCATGGCCTGGCTGGACAGGCTGTCGGCGACGGTCTCGTCCAGCTGGGCGAGACCGTCCGTCAGCTGGCTCTGCAGCATTTCCCGTGCGCCGGGGGCCCGGGACGCGGCGGCCAGCTGCGTGGCGACGGCGTCGAGGTCATAGGCCGTGGGGGCCACGGTGTCGGTGGTACCGGCGGCAGTGGCGGCATTCTTTGCCGCGGCCATGTACAGCACAACGTCCGGCGTTGTGAACGCATTTTCCAGCGCGGCGGTGTCCGCGTCCGGATTCAGTGTGCGCATACCGTCCGCGTCGGGGGCGGAGTAGGCTTCGTCCGCCAGTGCGGCGTCGTCCTCGGACATGAGCAGCTCGAGCGCCTGCAGCGTTGTGCTGCGGACGGTGTCGGGCACGGGGCTTTCAATGCCGCCCTGCTGGATGCCGGTGTCCACAATTTTGCTTGTGTAGTCGGGCAGGCTTAAATCGCAGTATGCCTGCACGATGAGCAGCGCAACGACGGCCAGGCAGGCCGCCCAGTGCCGCCCCAGCTGCTTAAAAATTTTCGTCATGCGGGGGTTCTCCTTTCAAATCGGTTTTCATAGCGGCGTTCTCGGCCTCGATGGCGGCGAGCAGAGCGTCCTTTACGGCGTTGGCCTGCGCCAGCTGCTCCGGGGTCAGCCGCGCCATGATGCGGGCAAAGTAGTCGTTCATGGCCTGCTCATTGGTTTTGCGGGCGCGCTCCCCTGCCGGGGTGATGCGCACCAGCGTCTTGCGGCGGTCCTTTGGGTCGGTCTCGCGGACGATGTGGCCGTCCTGCTCCATCTGACGCAGCCCGCGGGAAATCGCCGGCATAGGCTGGTGCATCTGCCGCGCAATGTCCGAGACATAGATCGCGCCGTCGCAGCCGTGCTGCTCAATGAGATTGTACAGACTTTGCAGCATGCCATAGCGGCATTTGGGCTGCCCGGCCAGTGCCATGCGCATCCCGCGCCTGGACAGTGTGTGCAGCCGCGCCACAAAGCGGAACACCCCGCTCAGATAAGGGGTTTCAGTGCCCATCGGTGAACACCTCCTGTTAATAGTTGGCTTGTGTTAATTATTAAAACATGATAATAATACACCCTCCTGCACCGCGGTGCAAGAGGGTGTAAGGAAGTTTTAAGATTTGTTCATAAAGTGGGGAGAAAGGCCTCCCTTGTCAAAGGGAGGCCTTAGGCTTATTCCTTCACGCACGCAAGATTGCTTAGCGTCACACCCTTGCACAGCCCCAGCGGCAGGACGACGGACGGCTTGGTGATGGTAATATCCTTAAAGACAATGTCCTCGACCTCATAGCCCGGCTTGTCAAAGCCCGCGATCTCGATCGGGGCGGCATCGTGTCGGCTGCGGTCATGGTCCAGCACCTCGGCGGTCAGGGTCAGCCGCTCAAAGAAGCAGTGCTCGAGCTTCGGCGGGGCACCGGCGGGCACACCGTCGTCATTGTACGGTACGCTGTGCAGCATGACGCGGGGCGTGATGCAGTCCCGCACGGTCACGCCGCGCACATAGCCGCCGCGCTTGGGCGTGGCCTTGATCTCGATGCCGGACAGCGAGTTTGCCAGATCACAGTCCCAGATCTGCACGTCCTCCACGCCGCCGCTCATCTCGCTGCCGATGCAGATGCCGTGGCCGCAGTCGCTGCGGCAGTCAAACACCCGGATATGCGCGCAGGGACGGTTGATTTCGTTGCCCTCGGGGTTTTTGCCGCTCTTGATGGCGACAGCGTCGTCCCCCGTGGAGAACTCCGACGCAAATAAGGTGCAGTTCGTCGAGGAGTCCGGGTCCCAGCCGTCGCCGTTCCAGACGCCCTCGGACACAAAGGTGCAGTGGTCGGTCTGGATGTCGTCGCAGTAGATCATGTGGACGTTCCAGGACGGGCCGTTTTTCAGCGTGATACCGCTGATCCAGACGTTCTCACAGTTGCTTAAATTGATAAGCCGCGGGCGGACGCGGCCCGGGATCGTGTCGCTGTTCTCGCAGCTTTCGACGAGCTCCCGATTGTCGTCTAGAAAACTCTTGATGCGGGCGCGCTCGTCCTCAATGATCTTGCGGGCCAGTTCCTGCCCGCCGCCGCAGATCGTGCCCCTGCCGCGGATGATGATATTGCGGCAGTTCGGACCGGTCTTGTGGTTCATGTCGCCCGCGTTCAAAAGGCTTGAGTAGCAGCGCATCTCGGTGCCCTCAAACCGGCTGGGGATGCGGGGCGAATAGTCGTGAATGTTCGTTGTGCCCTGCAGGACCGCGCCCTTGGCCAGATAAATTTCCAGATCACTGTGCAGCCGCAGCGCGCCGGTCAGGAAATCGCCCGCCGGCACGTACAGAATATCGTCCGCGCCGCAGTCGTTGATGGCCCGCTGTAAATTGTCGGTGTTCAGGATGTGGCCGTCGCCCTTGCAGAAGTAGGGCGCGGCGGTAATGTCGATGCGGCGTTTTTCCCTGCCGAACTGCAGCGTGGCCGAGCCGATGCAGTAGCTGCCGCTGACCACGTCCACCCGGAAGGCACTGCCGTAGCTCAGCCCCTCTATTGTAAAATGGGTGCGGTCTGTGCGGCCAACGGCCTCACCGTTCAGGGAGACCGTGTATTCCGCCCCGCTGGGCGCGGCGGCGGGTTTATCCCAGTACAGCACCGCGTAATCTTCGGTGCAGCGTATATTCAAATTGCCTTGTTTCATGGTGACGTCCTTTGGTTATGGGAAGTTTGCTCTTTCTTACATATTGTACCACAGTGTGCGCGTTTATCCAAGACTTGGGGGTGACAAAATACGCGGGCTGAAACGCTGCAGGTTTTTACACTTTGCAAGGTTGACATTTATAATCACATCTGCATAGTGGGGATATAGAGAAGTAGGGGCCGGGCATGCCCGGCCCGCGGCTTTGCCCATAGAACTCGTTTACGGGCGAGAGAGGAACGATACATGTTAAACCAATTTTCACGCACGCAATTACTGCTCGACAAGGAGAGCATGGACCGGCTGTTCAACGCCCGGGCGACGGTGTTCGGCATCGGCGGCGTCGGCGGCTACACCGTCGAGGCGCTGAACCGCGTGTAACAGCTCTGCTCCCCGCTGATCCGGCGGGGAGCTTTGCTTTTGTGCGGGATGTATGGTACAATAGGGAAACACTGTAGGGGCCGGGCATGCCCGGCCCGCGGCCTGCCCATAAGCAGGCGTCCCCCGTGAAGCTGCGGGCCGCACATGTGCGGCCCCTACTGCGCGGCAATTTATACTGCACGAAAGGAGCTGCCATGGACAAGGCTATATTTGAAACGGCCCATCTGGCGGCCCTGAACGACCAGCAGCGCGCGGCGGTGGAGGCGGTCAACGGCCCGGTGCTGCTGCTGGCGGTGCCAGGTAGCGGCAAAACCACCGTGCTCATCACCCGGCTGGGCTATATGACCGAGGTCTGCGGCATTGCGCCGGAAGCCATCCTGACAATGACCTACACCGTCGCCGCCACGCAGGAGATGCGCGCCCGGTTCGCGGCGCGGTTCGGCGGCGAATTGGCCGCACGGCTGGAGTTCCGCACCATCAACGGTGTGGCGGCGCGCATCATCGCGCTGTACAGCCGCATGTATGGCCGTACCCCGCCGGAGCTCATCCGCAATGAGAGCGAGACCACGCCGCTGCTCATGCGGCTATGGCAGGACACAAACCACGAGTACCCCGCCGAGAGCACGGTCAAGGATCTGCGCACGGCCATCACCTACATTAAAAATATGTGCCTGACCGACGCGGAATTGGACGAGCTGGAAACCGATATTGAGAATCTGCCTGACCTGTACCGCGGCTACCAGAAGGCGCTGAAGGCCGCGCACAAAATGGACTACGACGACCAGCTCTGCTTTGCGCTGCAAATCCTGCGCGGTGCGCCCGCGGTTGCGGCGGCGTTCCGCAAACGGTACAAGTATTTCTGCGTCGATGAGTCGCAGGATACGTCCAAGGTACAGCATGAAATTATCCGCGTGCTGGCGCAGGAAAGCGGCAATATCTTTATGGTCGGCGACGAGGACCAGAGCATTTACGGCTTCCGCGCCGCCTACCCCCAGGCGCTGATGGACTTTGAAAAGACCTATCCCGGCGCACAGATTTTGCTGATGGAGCAAAACTACCGCTCCACAGAGCCGATTCTGGAGGCTGCCAACCGCTTTGTGGCGCGCAACCGCTTCCGCCGCCCCAAGACCATCGCACCGACGCAGGGCCCCGGCGCACCGCTGCAGATCGTCACCGTGCCGCGCCGCGCCGACCAGCTGCCGTTCTTGTTTGAGACGGCGCAGCACTGCGATACCGGGACGGCGGTGCTGTTCCGCAACCACGAGAGCGCACTGCCCATCATCGACCTGTGCGAGCGGCGGGGCATCCCCTACGCCTGCAAGGCAGTGGACCAGACTTTTTTTACCAACAAGATCGTCCGCGATGTGACCGATATTTTCACGCTGGCCGCACACCCCGCGGATGGAGAAACTTTTCTGCGCTGCTACTACAAATTCGGCGTACCCGTCACCCGCGCACAGGCGCTGTTTGCCTGCAATCAGGCGCGGCAGTACGGGCAGGGCTGCTGGACGGCCCTGCTGAATGAGGACAGCATCCGTCCGCGCACCCGCGCCGCCATGGCTGACGTGGCGGACGGTCTGGCGCGTCTGCCCAAAATGGCCGCGGACGATGCGGTGCGGTTCCTGGCCGACCAGCTGGGCTACGGCAAATATCTGGACAAAAACGGCATGGACCGCACGAAGCTGGCCGTGCTGGAAATGCTCGGCGCACAGGAGCCGACGCCGCGGCACCTGCTGCGGCGGCTGGAAAAGCTGCGCAGCATCATACAAAACCATGAGAACCCGCCCGGGTGCAGGTTTTTGCTTTCGACGATCCATTCGGCCAAGGGGCTGGAATATGACCGGGTCATTTTGTTGGATGTGCTGGACGGCATTCTGCCCGCCAAGCCGGAGCTGTGCTGCCGCACGCCCGGCGAGACGCAGCAGTATGAGGAGGACCGGCGGCTGTTTTACGTGGCCATGACCCGCGCGCGGCAGCAGTTGGTGCTGTTTGACTGCGCGGCGGAGCGCTCGACCTTTGTGGATGAGGTGCTGTCCGGTCTGCCCGGCCACCGCAAAAGCCGCGACGCCGAGCCCGCGGGCCGCCGCAC
>OHVS01000557.1_pt1 | contig 16295 bp, 14 predicted proteins | sample 1579531 | NCBI WGS metagenome assembly OHVS01 (sample SAMEA3882531, study PRJEB24775) | human gut metagenome | biome: human-associated habitat; feature: intestine environment; material: feces | place: Netherlands | collected 2009/2010
ATTTACAGTACATTAAATCCCCCACAGCAGGAAGCTGTCTATCACACAGAAGGCCCACTGCTGATCCTGGCGGGAGCGGGTTCGGGAAAAACAAGAGTTTTGACTCACAGAATTGCATACCTGATTGAGGAAAAGGGAGTGAATCCATGGAATATTCTTGCCATTACGTTTACAAATAAAGCGGCGGAAGAGATGCGTCAGAGAGTAGACAGCCTTGTCGGGATCGGAGCAGAGAGTATTTGGGTCAGTACGTTTCATTCCATGTGTGTACGGATCTTAAGAAGATACATAGATCGTCTCGGATATGACAACAGATTTACGATTTATGATACGGATGATCAGAAGACGCTGATGAAAGAAGTATGTCGTAAGACAGATATTGATACAAAGCGGTTTAAAGAAAGGATGCTTTTATCGGTAATTTCTTCTGCTAAAAACGAGATGATCCTTCCGGAAGAGTTTGAATTGAATGCCGGAGGAGATTTTGTACAGCTTAAGATCGCAAAAGTCTATAAAGAATATGAGGCGCAGATGCGGGCGAATAATGCGTTGGATTTTGACGATTTGCTTGTAAAGACAGTTCAGCTTCTGGAAACGCAGCCTGATGTGAGGGAGAATTATCAGGAACGTTTCAGATATATCATGGTTGACGAATATCAGGACACGAATACCGTACAGTTTCGGCTTGTCAGCCTGCTTGCGGGAAAGTATAGGAATTTGTGTGTAGTCGGCGATGACGACCAGTCGATCTATAAGTTCCGCGGAGCTAATATACGAAATATTTTGGATTTTGAAAAAGAATTTTCAGATGCAAAAGTAATTAAACTGGAACAGAACTACCGCTCTGTCGGGAATGTATTGGAAGTTGCGAATAGTGTGATCCGCAACAATAAAGGCAGAAAAGAAAAGACTCTTTGGACTGATAATGAAAAAGGGGAGAAGATCCGTCTGCGGCAGTTTGATACGGCATATGACGAAGCGCAGTTTATTGCAGAGGATATTAAGGACGAAACGGCACAGGGAGCAAATTACAGTGATCATGCAGTTTTATACCGAACGAACGCGCAGTCGCGTCTTCTTGAGGAAAAGTTTGTCGCGATGAATATTCCGTATAAGATTGTCGGAGGCATCAATTTTTATTCCCGAAGAGAGATTAAGGATGTTTTGTCATACTTAAAAACGATTGATAACGGAAAAGACGATCTGGCTGTGAGAAGGATTATTAATGTTCCGAAACGGGGGATCGGTTTGACAACGATTAATCGGATTCAGGAGTCGGCTGCTGCGAGAGGAATAGGGTTTTATGACGCCCTTTCAGCTCCGGACCTTATTCCCGGGATCGGACGCAGCGCATCGAAACTTGATTCATTTGCAGCTTTGATCGAATATTTTAAAGGAAGATCGGAAGAGAGCGGGGTGACAGATCTTCTGACGGAAGTGATCGAGAAGACAGGGTATACGGAAAGTCTGGAAGCGGATGATCCTGAGGAACTGGAAGCAAGAGTGCAGAATATAGACGAACTTGTCAGTAAGGCGGCCGTATATGAGGAAAGCTGCAGTGACAGAGGAGAAAGACCGACGCTGAGCGGTTTCCTTGAAGAGGTGGCTCTTGTCGCTGATATCGACAGCGTAGCGGAAGATCGGGATTACGTGATCCTTATGACTCTTCACAGTGCGAAAGGTCTGGAATTTCCACATGTATATCTTGCGGGAATGGAAGACGGATTGTTCCCAAGTTATATGTCGATCAGCGGAGATGATCCGGAAGAGTTGGAGGAGGAACGAAGACTTTGTTATGTGGGCGTGACCCGCGCTGAAGAAAAATTGACTCTTACCTGCGCGCGTATGCGTTTGGTCAGAGGTGAGAGACAATATAACAGTATGTCCCGTTTCATTAAAGAGATGCCTTCTGCATTGATTGATACAGGAAAGCGAGAAGGCGGTTTTTCTCAAAATGTTTCTTTGGGAGAGAAGAGGACGTATTCGTCCGAGGTCAGTGGATACAAAAGATCTGCGTATGCTCAGAAACCGGCATTTGCCGCGATCCAAAAGGGGAGCGGACTGATGGCGAAAAAGTCGGAGGGACTCTCTTACGGAGTCGGAGATCGTGTACGGCATGTAAAGTTTGGAGACGGCACGGTGACGGAGATTAAAGAGGGTGGAAGAGATTATGAGGTGACGGTGCAGTTTGATACTGCAGGAGTCAGAAAAATGTTTGCTTTGTTTGCAAAGCTTATAAAAATATAGATTGGAGGATAACATTGTGAAAATAGGTTCACATGTCGGAATGAGTGGTAAGGAGATGCTGCTTGGTTCTGCAAAAGAAGCAGTATCTTACGGGGCGGATACATTTATGTTTTATACGGGAGCGCCTCAAAATACGAGGCGGAAAGAAATCGAAGAATTAAATATCGATCCTGCATGGGAATATATGAAAGAGCACGGGATTCAAGAAATCATTGTTCATGCTCCGTATATTATTAATTTAGGCAATGCGGTAAAGCCGGAAACATTTTCTCTTGCGGTTGAGTTTCTCGCAAAGGAGATAGACCGTACGGTAAGCTGCAGAAGCCATACGTTGATTCTGCATCCGGGAGCCCATGTAGGAGAAGGAGTCAGCATAGGAACAGAGCAGATCATAAAAGGACTAAACGAAGTTCTTACGCAGGATATGGATTGTTGTGTGGCGTTAGAAACAATGGCGGGGAAAGGATCGGAGATCGGTCGTACGTTTGAAGAAGCCATCCAGAAGGGACTCCGCATGATCGGGCAAGGCATGCACGGTTTTGTGGAGAACATGTCATACGAGCGACAGTGGGTATGATATTATTCATCATTTTGATGATGTGATAGAAGAGTTCGATCGTATTATAGGAAAAGATCAGATTGCCGTATTTCATATTAACGACAGTAAGAATGTTCCAGGCGCTGCAAAGGACAGGCATGAGAACATCGGATTCGGACATATCGGTTTTGAAGCGATCAATTATATCGTTCATCATGCGGACTTTAGGGATGTTCCGAAAATACTTGAGACGCCATATATACCATCTGTGGAAAATCCAAAGAAATCATATGCTCCTTATAAATATGAAATTGAGATGCTTCGGGCAGGGAAATTTGATCCTGATATGAAAGAACGGATTGTAAAAGAGCATGAAAAAAGCGTCTGAACGGAGTCGAACCGTCGCACATGCCTCCGGAGGGCATTGCTCTATCCACTGAGCTACAGACGCATCGTTGTGTTAAACAACTTTAATTATCCTAGCATAAAGTAAGCAAAATGTAAAGTGTTTTCAAGTTGTTTGTTGCCGTGAAAACTGATACATGTTAGAATAGCATTCATATGATAAAGAGTTTCTATATAAAGGAGTGTGGAAAAATTGAAAACAATGTTGGAATTGATCACAACGGAAATGGAAGCGGCTTTTGAAAAAGCCGGTTATGATAAAGAACTTGCAAAAGTAACTCTTTCAAATCGTCCCGATTTGTGCGAATATCAGTGCAACGGCGCGATGGCAGGAGCAAAGAAATATAAAAAAGCCCCGTTTATGATTGCGGAAGATGTGGCGGTATATTTAAAGGAAAGTTCTTATTTTGAGACGGTAGAAGTTGTAAAGCCGGGATTTATCAATCTGAAACTTGCTCCGCAAAGTGTTGCGGATTATTTAAATCAAATGTCAGAAACAGAAAAACTCGGAGTAGAAGAAGCGGAAGAACCAAAAACGATCATGATAGATTACGGCGGACCGAATGTTGCGAAACCGCTTCATGTAGGACATCTGCGTTCTGCAATTATCGGCGAAAGCGTAAAACGGATTACTCGTTTTAAAGGAAACAAAGTGATCGGTGATATTCATCTGGGAGACTGGGGATATCAGATGGGACTTATCATCACGGAATTAAAGAAACGCAAACCGGAGCTGCCGTATTTTGATGAAAATTTTACGGGAGAATATCCGGCGGAAGCTCCGTTTACGATCGGCGAACTGGAGGAGATATATCCGACAGCAAGTTCATATGCAAAAGAAGACGAAGAATACAGGAAAGAAGCGTTGCATGCGACATATTTGCTCCAGAACGGCCACAGAGGATACAGAGCGGTTTGGAATCACATCATGAATGTTTCGGTTACAGATCTTAAGAAAAATTATGAGAGACTGAATGTAGAATTTGATCTTTGGAAAGGCGAGGCGGACGCGCAGAAATATATACCTGATATGGTACAGATGTTAAAAGAAGAAGGCTATGCGCGTTACGACGAGGGCGCTCTTGTGGTCGATGTTCAGGAAGAGTCGGATAAAAAAGAAGTTCCTCCGTGTATGATCTTAAAGTCAGACGGAGCGGCGCTCTATGATACGACAGATCTTGCAACACTTGTACAAAGGGAAGAAGATTATCAGCCGGACGAAGTTATCTATGTAGTAGATAAACGTCAGGAACTTCACTTTACACAGGTGTTCCGCTGTGCAAAAAAGACGGGGATCGTGAGCCCGAATACAAGATTGGAATTTCTCGGATTCGGTACGATGAACGGGAAAGACGGAAAACCGTTCAAGACCCGTGAGGGCGGCGTTATGCGTCTTGAAAATCTGATCCGCGAAATTAACGATGAAATGTATAAGAAAATTATGGATAATCGTACAGTGGAGGAAGAAGAAGCGAAAAAGACGGCCCGCATAGTCGGACTTGCGGCAATTAAATATGGAGATCTGTCGAATCAGGCAGGCAAAGATTATATATTCGACGTAGACAGATTTACTTCATTTGAGGGAAATACAGGTCCGTATATTCTTTATACAATCGTGCGTATTAAGTCCATTTTGGCAAAGTATAAGGAAAACGGAGGAAGCGCAGAGAAACTTTCGATCCGTCCGTCGGGAAATGTATATGAGAAGGCGCTTATGCTTCAAGTCTTGAAGTTCAACGATGTGTTTGAGGCAGTATGCGAAGAGACTGCTCCGCATAAATTGTGCGCTTACATTTATGAGATCGCGAATGAATTTAATAAGTTTTATCATGAGACGAAGATCCTCTCCGAGGAAGACGAAGAGAAACGTTCCGGTTATATTGCGCTCCTCGGACTGACAAAGCGCGTGTTGGAGACGTGCATTGACCTGCTTGGATTTGAAGCGCCGGAAAGGATGTAATGGAAAAATGACGGAAAAACTGTTTTATAAAGACAGTCATCTTTCAAAGTTCGATGCAGAAGTTCTTTCGTGTGTCAGAGCAAAAAGGCAGCAGGTGAAGGATTCGTTTGGCAGGCTGGACGGAAAAGCAGGCGAATATTATGAAATAGAACTTGACAGGACAGCCTTTTTTCCGGAAGGCGGAGGTCAGTATGCCGATACGGGAGTGCTATATATGGCAGACGATGATACGTGCGGCTTGGATGAAACGGCTCGAAAGAAAGTTCAAGTGCTCGATGTCCGTGAAAGGAACGGGCGTATCTTTCATATAACGGACGGTTTCATTGAAGCCAAAACTGCGGTGAAAGGAAGTATCGACTGGGAAGAACGCTTTATGAAGATGCAGCAGCATACGGGAGAGCATATCGTTTCAGGGCTGATCCACGCCGCATACGGGTATAATAATGTCGGCTTCCATCTTGGCAGTGAGGACTGTACGATGGACTTTGACGGTGAGATCACAGAAGAGGAACTTCGCCGGATCGAGGCGGAGGCAAATAAAGCTGTGTGGAAAAACCTGAAAGTATTTACGCATTATCCGAAGAAGGAGGAACTGTCTCAGATAGAATATCGGAGTAAGATCGAGATCGAGGGTCAGGTACGTATTATAGAAATTCCGGGGTATGACTGCTGTGCCTGCTGTGCTCCTCATGTGACGTATACAGGAGAGATCGGACTGATCAAGCTGGTTCAAGCGCAGCGTTATAAGGGCGGAGTGCGGATCACTATGCTGTGCGGAGTCCGCGCGTTTTCGGATTATGTGAGAAAGGAAGCGCAGGCAAAAGAAATTTCCAGGCTTCTTTGTGCGAAAGAAAATGAGATTGCAGATGCGGTTGCGCATTTGGCAGAAGAGACGAATCAGCTGAAATATGAACTTGCAGAAAAAGAGCGGCGCCTAGTGAAAGCGTATGCGGACATGATTTCGGAAAGTAAAGATGCAGTTTGCATTTTTACGGAAGAATTCGGCGGTGATTCCATGCGTATGTTGATGAATTATGTTTTAGACGCAGGGCATTGTATTTGCGCAGTGTTCTTTGGAAATGAAAAAGACGGGTATCGATATGTGTTGGGAAGCCGTCAACAAGATGTACGTGAAATGGCGAAAGAGTTTAATAAAAGATTCGACGGACGCGGCGGCGGAAAACCCGAGATGGTTCAGGGAACAGTCCGAGGCGAGAAAGAAGCGATCGAGCGATGGCTGATGAAATATGAGTTTGTTTGTATATAGGAAACAGTGAATGGTAATAAATAAAGAAAAATGATACAAAACATTTGAAATGTTACAAAAATATTAAAAAGTGTTGAAAAAATGCGGGTGATTTGTTATTATTTATTCGATAGTGAATCGTAAAATAAGAAGAAAAACCTGCATTTTTTTGATTGGCATCTATTACAGTACAAGTTTCCGACAGATGTTTTTCACTTTTTTAATTAAGTTTGTTGAAAAGCGGACGGTTGTGTTGTATGATGCTGTTATGTGGGGAAATAGATAATAAAATGAGGAAAGGTGGCAGTATGAGATTAAAAAAGGTACATAGCACATTTCTGACGGCGGCTTTGGCTTGCTCATTAGCAGTGACGCCGGTGTTTGCAAATCCGGCAGAAGATGCGGAGAATTTGAAAAATCAGAAAACAGAAGCGGAAAGCGAGCTTTCTAATCTTCAGACGCAGTTTGATACATTGATCCAAAAGGCGAATGAACTGGAACTTAAGCTGATTAAGACAGGTGAGGCGATTATTCAGGCGCAGGCAGATCTGGAAGCTGCGGAAGAAAAAAAAGAAGAACAGTATGAGGCGATGAAAAAGCGGATTAAGTTTATGTACGAATCCGGAACAGGCAGCGCTACAGTCGAGAAAGTTATGACATCCGGCGATATGTCGAGCATGCTCAGTCAGGCAGAGTATTCGCAGAAGATGCATGAATATGATCGTGAACAACTGAAAGAATATACAAATACAGTAACAGAGATTGAAAATTTGCAGAAGACACTTGAAGAAGAGCAAAAGAATCTGGAAGCAACGGAAAAAGAGTACGAGGCTGAGCAGGCGACTCTGACCGAGACGATCAATTCTAAAAAAGATGAGATCACCAATTTGGACGGCATGATCCAGGAAGCTGCAAGAAAAGCCGAAGAGGAACGAAAAGCAGAGGAAGAACGCCGCAGACGGGAAGAGGAAGCAAAGAACAATGTGACTCCGGAACAGCCGGTGACACCTTCCAATCCGAATAACGGAAGTTCAGGCGGTTCAGGAGCGGCGCCGTACGATCCGGTAACGGGAAATGTTATTGTAGACCGTGCATATGGATGTATCGGACTCCCTTATGTGTGGGGAGCGACAGGACCGAACTCTTTTGACTGCTCGGGACTTGTAGGATATTGTCTGACAGGCGGTTATGGACGTGTAGGAACAACGTATACATTTATGGGATGGCCTCGCGTCAGTGATCCTCAGCCGGGCGATGTATGTACGAACTGGGATCATTGCGGTATTTACATTGGAAACGGTATGATGATCCATGCGCCTCAGCCGGGAGAGAATGTTAAGATAGGACCGGTACAGGCAGGAATGGTTTATGTTCGTCGCTAGGCGTACAAAGTCAGTCGGTAAGTTATGATAAGATGTATAAAATCAAGTGAATAATACATAGGTCGATCGCAGGAGTTGTGAATTTTACAGCTCCTGCTTTTTTTAATAGATTTCATTTTTAAGGATTGACAGAGAAAAAAGATAGGTGTATAGTAAAAGCATAACAATTAAATAAATGCTTAATTGTTGAAATAAAAAGATTTTAAAAGAAAAGAGGTATTTAATATGAAAAAGACTTATAAAATTGAAGTAGATTGTGCAAACTGTGCGAATCTGATGGAAGATGCGGCGAAAAAGACCGGCGGAGTAGAAGATGCGGTGGTGAATTTCATGACACAGAAAATGACTGTACAGTTCGAGGATGGGCGAGAGCCGAAGTCGGTTATGAAAGATGTGCTGAAAGCCTGCAAAAAAATAGAGCCGGATTGTGAAATTGAATTTTAAGAAACTTCTCAAAGATTGAATGAAAGTGGCTAAAAAGAAAAAGGAGCGCCCGATATGCTGATGGCAAAGGGCGCAGATTTATATACAACATATGAACGAATGAACATATGTGTATATTAAATAGCGAGGAGGATGCAAGGTGTAATGAGTAAAAAACAGAAAAAAATGTTGACGAGGATCATGGCAGCGGCATTTGGTGTTATTCTATTGAATTTTGTACCTGTAACGGGAATTTTGCGGTTCACACTTTATTTAGCAGTATATTTAGTCATAGGATACGATATTTTGAAAAAGGCAGGCAGAGGTATTTTGAACCGGCGCATGTTTGACGAGAATTTTCTGATGGCAGTCGCAACAATCGGAGCTTTTGCTCTTGCCGTCTATTCAAAAAGCGGCGATTATAACGAGGCAATCGCGGTAATGTTGTTTTATCAGATCGGAGAGTTGTTCCAAAGTTATGCAGTCGGGAAAAGCCGCAGAAATATCAGTGCATTAATGGATATCCGACCGGATTATGCAAATGTAGAATGTGACGGGAAACTGGAAAAAAGAGATCCTGATGAAGTCGGAATAGGAAGTATCATCGTAGTACAGCCGGGTGAAAAAGTTCCGCTTGATGGGATTGTCGTCGAAGGAAGCTCCAGTTTAAATACAAGCGCTTTGACAGGAGAAAGCCTTCCGCGTGATGTGCGTCAGGGAGAAGAGGTGATCAGCGGCTGTATTAATATGACGGGAGTACTGAAAGTTCGGACTACGAAACAGTTTGAAGAATCAACGGTGTCTAAGATTTTGGAACTTGTGGAAAATTCCGGTTCCAGGAAATCAAAATCCGAACATTTTATCTCCAAATTCGCCAAAGTGTATACTCCGGCAGTTTGCTACGGGGCATTGGCGCTGGCACTCTTGCCTCCGGTAATAGAGATGGTCTTTCTCGGACAGGCGGCTCAGTGGGGCGTGTGGATTTACAGAGCTCTTACATTCCTTGTGATTAGTTGTCCCTGTGCACTTGTGATCAGTATTCCTCTTAGCTTTTTTGCGGGAATCGGCGGGGCAAGCAAAGCAGGAGTGTTGATCAAAGGCTCTAATTATATGGAAACATTGTCTCAGACAAAATATGTTATGTTTGACAAAACAGGAACTTTAACAAAAGGCGCTTTTGAAGTAAGCGCGGTTCATCACAATGAACTGGAAGAAGAAAAATTATTAGAATATGCGGCGCTTGCAGAATGTGCGTCATCACATCCGATCAGCAAAAGTCTGCAAAAAGCATACGGAAAGGAAATTGACAGAAACAGGGTTTCGGATATCCGGGAAATCAGCGGTCATGGGATTACAGCCGTCGTGGACGGTCATGAAGTTGCGGCAGGTAACGACAAGCTGATGAAAAAACTCGGTTTGAAGTATCATGAATGCCATACGGCAGGTACGATCATCCATATGGCGATTGATAAAAAGTATGCAGGGCATATCGTGATTTCCGATGTTGTGAAAGAACATTCCAAAGAAGCGGTTGCGGAATTGAAAAAAGCAGGGATCAAAAAAACAGTCATGCTTACCGGGGATTCGCGGAAAGCTGCCGAGCAGACGGCAAAAACTTTGGGAATCGATCAAGTGTACAGTGAACTGCTCCCCGGAGATAAAGTACAAAAAGTAGAAGAACTGCTCTTGGAAAAAGAAGGAAAAGAAAAGCTTGTATTCGTAGGTGACGGCATTAATGACGCACCGGTACTGACTCGGGCGGATATCGGAATTGCAATGGGGGCAATGGGATCGGACGCGGCAATCGAAGCGGCAGATGTAGTGTTGATGGACGATGATCCGTTAAAGATTTCCAAAGCGATTAAAATCTCTCAAAAATGTCTGAGAATCGTATATCAAAACATTATATTTGCTTTGGCAATTAAATTTGCCTGTCTTGGACTTGGCGCTCTTGGAATTGCAAATATGTGGTTTGCGATCTTTGCCGACGTAGGGGTTATGATCATTGCGGTCTTAAATGCAGTCAGGGCGCTTAGAGTTCAAAATCTATAGATCTGAGTTAAATTTTGATTTATACGTCTTTGTTTATGCAGGAAATATCCATGATCTTTTCGATCATATGATGAAGCGTTTGTGTTTTTTTCGAGTCGACGGCACGGTAATATGTTTCTTTTCCGTCCCTGCGGGATTCGATCAGACCGCTTGAACGAAGCAGACGTAAATGATGCGCGACGGCAGGACTGCTCATTTCCATCATAGAAGCGATGTTGATAACACATTCTTCGCAGTGGCACAAGATCCAGAAGATGCGGATGCGGGTAGGATCGCTTAGTTGTTTAAATATATCTGCGGTCGTCTGAAACTCTTCAATATTCGGTAAATGACTCATTAACTGAGACATTGACTGATTGTGCCGATGGGGCAATGTATAATGTTCCATAAGAAAACTCCTTTCGGACATAGTTTGTATAATATATTTTTTGGAAATCGGAAAACCCGGCGTCTCTGTGCGCCGGGTTTTTCAGCGATCATAAAAAACTGCCCTTTTTAATATTATAAATTTTTAGGTACGATCTCCAGCCAATATCCGTCAGGATCGGAAATGAAATAAATCCCCATCCCCGGATTCTCAAAACAGATGCATTCCATCTCTTTGTGTTTTTCGTGTGCCGCATCAAAATCATCGGTTTCAAATGCAAGATGGATCTCGTTATCTCCCAAATTGTAAGGGCGGTCCATATCCCGAAGCCATGTCAGTTCGAGTTTGTGAGGAGTTGTCGAGTCACCGAGATAAACAAGTTTGAAGCTGCCGTCGTCAGCCTCTTTTGTACGTGTGACAGTAAGACCGAGAGCTTCTTTATAAAATCGCAAAGATGCATCCAGATCGTAGACATTTAAGTTGTTGTGGGCAAAAGTAAAGTTCATAATGCTCCTCCTTATCATTTAATCATAGTTTTTGATATTACATTCATAAAGACAGTTCCGATAATATAAATACGGAAAAGTTATTTTTATGTACGGTGTATACCGATTCAGCTTAGTATAACACAAAATGTTGTCACAGAGTGTATATTTGTGGTAAAATATAAAGGATTTTTACAGAGAGGTAAAAGACGATGGAACGAGGTTTGATTCATATTTATTGTGGAGACGGCAAAGGAAAGACGTCCTCAGCCGTCGGGCTGGCGGTCAGAGCTGCGGGCTGCAAAAAGAAAGTGCTTTTTGCACGTTTTCTTAAAAATGAGAATTCGGGAGAATTAAACATTCTCGACAGCATTTCGGACATTGAAGTTTTACATCTGGAGAAATCTTACGGTTTCTATAAAACACTGACAGAAAAAGAAAAAAAAGAGGTAAAGAAGCTATATGAAGCTCTGTGGAATGAGGTCTTGAGAAAAGTTTCCGGCGGATCTTATGACGTACTTGTTATGGATGAATTTATGGCGGCATACCGGTATGGATTGATACCAAACGAGGAAGCTCTTTGTTTTCTGGAAAAGAAACCGACAGGTCTGGAAGTTGTCTTAACAGGACGGGATCCTGACCTTCGCCTTGTAGAGAAAGCGGATTATGTATCTGAGATCTGCAAGGTGAAACACCCTTACGACCGGGGAATCCGGGCTAGAAGAGGGATTGAGTATTAGTCGGGCTCGGCATACGTTTGAAAGATAAACAGATAGAGAAGTATAGATTGCTCTTTGTACCGGACTTTAGATAAGGTTAGGTTACTTTGAGATATCTGTGAGGAAGTCAGGTGAGAATCCTGCACAATACCCGTTGCTGTATTGGAGGAGCGGTATTCCATATTGCCACTGCGGAATAAGATTCTGTGGGAAGGCGGAATATTTGCATCGATCCCTAAGTCAGAATATTCACTTTCAAATGAGTCCGTAGATTACGGGATTATGATCAAGGAGAGGAAAAAACATGTCAAAAAAAGAAAAAATCTTACTAAAGGCATCTATCGTGTTTGCGGCGGTATTTGCCATAGTCCCGGCAGCGAATGCAATGCATATTATGGAAGGGTATCTTCCGGCTAAATACTGCGTTGCTTGGGGCGTCGTCTGCCTGCCGTTTCTGATTGCAGGATTTATTTCATTGAAAAACAAAGTAAAAGAAAATAGAAGAAATTTAACGCTGATCGCAATGTCGGGAGCGTTTATTTTCGTTATTTCATCGCTTAAGATCCCTTCTGTTACAGGGAGTTGTTCGCATATGACAGGAACAGGGCTCGGCGCGATTTTGTTTGGACCGGCATCTGTGAGCGTGCTCGGTGTCATTGTATTGCTTTTTCAGGCATTGCTTTTAGCTCACGGAGGTTTGACAACACTTGGAGCAAATACATTTTCCATGGCGATCGCAGGACCGGTCGTCTCTTTTGGAATTTATAAATTATGTCAGAAAATAAATGTAAACAGAAGAGTCGGTATTTTTTTGGCTGCATTTTTAGGAGATCTGTTTACATATTGTGTGACAAGTATCCAGCTTGCTTTTGCCTATCCGTCTGAAGCGGGAGGCGTCGGAGCGTCGGCTGTTAAGTTTCTCGGAGTATTTGCGCCTACACAGATTCCGCTTGCCGTGATAGAAGGTATCCTTACAGTTGTCATTGTGATAGGTCTGGAAACATATGCAAAACCGGAATTAAGAAGTATAGGATTTTTCAAAAATAAAAAGGGGGAGACACAAGATGAGTAAAAACAAAAAAACAGTGATTTTATTATTGATCGCCGCTGTTTTAATCGCCGTTGTTCCTCTTTTCGTTTTAAAAGAAGCAGAATTCGGCGGTTCTGATGATGCGGGAAGCGTGATGGTAGAAGAAATTCACGGAGAATATGAGCCGTGGTTTACTCCGGTTTTGGAGACTGCGTTAGACAGAGAACTGCCCGGAGAGATAGAAAGTCTTATTTTCTGTATTCAGACAGGGATAGGCGTGGGAATCATCGCATTTATAATGGGACGGTTCGTGGAACGTAAAAAATGGACGGATAGTCTGGGCGATAATGCTTTTGAAGTTTTGAGGGAAAAACAAAAGTCATAGGAGAATAAAAAGGAGCGATGAATGATCATTATAGATAAATTGTGTTACCGGTCAAAATTAAGATATGTCAGTGCGGCAGAGAAGTTACTGTATGCCGTTTCTTCTCTTATGATCTGTGTTTTGACCCGCTCCTATGCGGCGGCTTTGATCGTATTTATCGCAAATGGAATTTTGACGGTAGGAAAGGGGAAGATTCCTCTTTCCTGCTATGTTCGACTGCTGATGATTCCGATCGTATTTTTGATCGTCGGAACAGGAGCTGTTTTTTTAAATCTATCGAAAGTTCCTATGGATGCATTTGCCGTGCCGGTCGGGGAAATATATATAACGGCAAGCCGTGAATCGGCTTTTTGGGCAGTCAATTTATGTATCACGGCGCTGGCGGCAGTGACATGTCTTTATTTTCTGTCGTTGAACACAACGATGACAGATATACTGGGAGCGCTCAGGAAAATGCATATGCCGAGGCTTCTGATTGAGTTGATGATGTTGATCTATCGTTTTGTATTTATTCTTCTTCATACTGCGTCTGCAATTATGACAGCACAGGAGGCAAGACTTGGAAATAGAGATTATCGGACACAGCTTCGTGCATTCGGAAAGATGCTGACCGCTTTGTTCTTTATTTCTTTGAGAAAAGCAAATGCGCTGTATGATTCAATGGAAGCAAGAGGGTATGACGGAACAATCAATGTGCTAGAAAGGAACACTCCGGCGAAAAAGAAAGAAATGATATTGTTGGCTGTATTTGAGCTTGTTTTGATAATTGTAGCTGCGGCGGAACGGATGATATGATGGATAAAATGAAAGATATGAAAACAAAAAAGAGAACATTGAAAAAGGAAGAAAAAAAAGAATCAGAAACGGAATATGTGATTCGTGCAGAAAATGTAGATTATACATATGAGGGAAGTAAAATAAAGGCATTGGATCACTTGAGTTTGAACATTCGTAAAGGGAAAAAAGTCGCGGTTATGGGAGGAAACGGCTGCGGAAAATCTACTTTTTTTCTTTGCCTGAACGGGATCAGAAGACCGGAATCCGGAAGGATTTTTATAGATGGAAAACTGATCGAATATACAAAAAAAGGACTTTTAGATGTCAGACGAAAAGTCGGGATCGTATTTCAAAATCCGGATGAACAGCTTTTTTCTGCAAGTGTTTATGAGGAAATCTCTTTCGGGATATTGAACATGGGGGCGGATGAAGAAACTGCCGAAAAGGCGGTCAGACAGATAATCGAGGAACTGGGGCTTTCTGCGTTTCAGGAAGAGCCGACTCATGCTTTAAGCGGAGGACAGAAAAAACAGGTTGCGATTGCAGACATTCTGGTTATGCATCCTGAAGTGATGATTTTAGACGAACCTGCGGCGGCGCTTGATATGAAACATACGAAAAAAGTGAATGAGATGATCGAGAGGCTGACGGAAAAAGGAATTACGGTGCTGATCGCAACACATGATATAGAGTATGCCTGTGGATGGGCAGATGAGATTGTGCTTATGCATGAAGGAAAAGTGATACGCCATGCAGAGACGATGGAAATCTGTCAGGATGAGGAAGCGTTGAAAGAAGCAGAATTGGAAATACCGACAGTCATTCGTATGTATCGCAAATTAACAGAGAAAAAAATCTTATCAGACAAAGAAGAGCCTCCGCGCACATGGGAAGAACTGGAGTCAAGGCTTACTTGATCTAAAAAGTTTGAAATAGAAAACATCAAAGGGAATTTAAGAAAACAGGGAAATAATAAAATAAATAAAAATGAGAGGAGATGTAAAATGAAAAAAGGAATTCTGGCAGTCAGTTTCGGAACAAGTCATATTGACACGATGGAAAAGACGATTGACGTGCTCGAAAAGGAGTTTGCAAAAACGTTTGAAGAAGCTGTTGTATACAGGGCGTTTACAAGCAATATGATTATAAAAAAATTAAAGCGCACTGCAAATATAAAGGTGCAAACAGTAGGCGAAGCTTTAGAAAAAATGGCGGCAGATGGGATCGAAGAAGTTATCGTTCAGCCGACTCATGTGATCAACGGGATAGAAAATGACCGGATGCTGCAAGAAGTCATGGAACATATGCACCTGTTCCGAAAAGTATATGTAGGGAAACCGCTTCTTAGTTCTGTGGAAGATTATAAAAAAGCAATTCATGCCGTGATGGAAAAAACGGTGATCGGCGAAGATGAAATGCTCGTTCTGATGGGACACGGAACAGATCACCATGCAAATTCCGCATATCCTACGTTAGAGTATACGTTTCACTCGCTTGGATATCAGCAGGTTCTTGTCGGAACAGTGGAAAGCTTTCCTGATTTGAGAAATGTAATGGCAAAGCTGGAAATATCGGGCAGAAAAAAAGTCGTACTTATGCCGTTTATGTTTGTTGCCGGAGATCATGCAAAAAATGATATGGCAGGAGAAGAAGATTCATGGAAAAGCGAGCTGGAGGAAAAAGGATATGAAGTCCGGGTTATTTTAAAAGGACTCGGAGAATTTGAAGGAATCAGAAAAATATTCGCAGAACATATCGAAGAAGCGGAAATGTAAGAACAAGCTAAAAAGAATAAAATAAAAAACAGGAGGAAATACAAATGTTAGAAGCAGGAATGAAAGCGCCGGAGTTTGCATTGCCGGATCAGAACGGAAAGGTACACACATTGGAAGAATACAAAGGGAAGAAAGTGATCTTATATTTTTATCCGAGAGACAACACTCCGGGATGTACAAAACAGGCATGTGGTTTCGGAGAATTATATCCTGAATTTTCAGAAAAAGGAGCGGTTGTGCTTGGAGTAAGCAAGGATAGCGTCGCATCTCATAAGAAATTTGAAGAAAAGTATCAGTTGCCATTTGTGTTAATTTCTGATCCAGAGTTAGTAGCTATTAAAGCATATGATGTTTGGCAAGAAAAAAACATGTATGGTAAAAAAGTTATGGGTGTTGTGAGGACTACTTATTTAATTAATGAAGAAGGTTATATTGAAAAAGTCTTTGGGAAAGTGAAAGCAGCTGAAAATGCGAATCAAATGTTAGGAGAAATTTAGAAATTCA
>OHVS01000579.1_pt1 | contig 15745 bp, 18 predicted proteins | sample 1579531 | NCBI WGS metagenome assembly OHVS01 (sample SAMEA3882531, study PRJEB24775) | human gut metagenome | biome: human-associated habitat; feature: intestine environment; material: feces | place: Netherlands | collected 2009/2010
CCACCGTTACCAACGATCTGACCATCATGCACCCCATGGTGCAGATGGGCAACGCCCCCACTGCCTGGACGGCCAGCACCGGCGACTATCTGACCACCGCCGAAACCAAAACCGAGATCAAGCAGACGGTGAGCGAAATTAAGCTGACGGCAAGCACAAGCGGAACCAGCAGCACCATCAAGCTGACGGCAGGCGGAACAGAGATCACCAGCGCACAGATCAACCTATCCGGCGTGGTGACATTTTCGGATTTGAGTACCTGGAACCAGGATAAGACCATTATCAACGGCGGCAACATTACCACCGGGCAGCTGCATAACCTCAACTACACCACCGTGTACGACCTGGATAACGCCTGGATCCGCATGGGCACCGAGGCCGGTGAGCGCGTGTTTCTGGACAACCGGCACATTGCCTGGTATGCAACCATCAACACCGGCAGCATCGGCCTGACCGGCGTGCTGTACTCTGAGGCTGGCAGTTCCTACATTGGGGCGTGCAGCAAGTACGCCAAGTACGGCTGGGTTGACGGCCTTAACCCGACATCATATGTCGGCATGCAGATCACCTACAACCGCAGCGATGACAGCGACGCCGATTTTAACACGACCCGGGTGGGTGTCTCCGGCAAGCTGAATGTACACAATCTGGACGTTTGGGGCAGCAAATCCCGCGTGGTGCCTACCAGCTTCGGCGCACTGAAAATGGCCGCGTTTGAAACGCCGCTGCCGACCTTTGCGGACTGGGGACGCGGCGAATGCGGGCCGGACGGCTGGTGCCTGATCGCCCTTGACCCGCGCTATGCGGAGACGGTGGCCCAACATGGGCAGCTGACCTGGCTGCTGACGGACTGCGATGGCACCGGCCACCTGTGGGCTGAGGATTGCGGCCAGTACGCCATTGTACATGGCGCACCAGGGCAGAAATTTTCGTGGATGGCTATGGCTGCGCAGCGCGGTTACGAGGGCGAATACGCCGAACCCAGCGAGTGCAATTACCCGGCAGGAACCCCGGCGGGCATTGACATGGCGGCCAGCACCGCCGCGCGTGCCCTGGATGCCGGTGCCGATGCAGCAGAGGATCTATTAACCATGGATACCGGCGCAAATCTGGCCGTTGATACGCTATTAGAAGATTTGGAGGGCAACAAAACATGAAAAAATTGAGCGCCGTGGCAATCGTAACGACCGCTGAGGGCGAACGCGTAAGCTACACTTACGCAGAACTGGACAGTGACGGCAACATCACCAGCCAGAATAACCGGGCATCTTTTGTGGCCCTTGATGAGGAAGTTCTGGCCGCAATCAGCACACTGAAAAACGCCGTGAACGCGCGGCTGTAAGGAGGATGCCCCATGACTGACAACAAACGCATTAAAGAGTGCAAACGCAAGGTTATTGCTGCAATTAACGAGGCAAAGCTGCCGTTTGCCGTGACGGAGTTGATTTTGGAGAACGTACTTGCCGCCGTGCGCGAGAACATGGCAGCGGAAGAAGCAGCGGCGGCAAACATCGAAACTCCGAAAACAGAGGAAGAAAAAAATGCCGAATTAAGGCGCTGAGGAGAAAAACGAATGAAACAGGGAACGCAATTTGCGCTGCCGGTTGAAATCGGCATGAGCCTGGACGAGGTAAGCCGGATCGAATTTGTGTTCAAACAGAAGAGCTGTAAGGGCTTCCCGGCCATTAAATCCAACGTCTGGCCGGATGACTGCACCCGGCAGGAAGGACAGAACATCATCCTTATTCCCTGGACGCGGGAAGAAACGTACAAGTTCCTGGGCGGCGAAACATTGTACATGGACACCCGCATCACGTTGCGGGACAGCACCGACCAGCCGCAGACGGAGATTTTGACGCTCAAAATGAGCCCGACCTTATTCCAGGAGGCGGATGGCTCATGATCCAGGTGCGAGTGGCCCAACAGAGCGCCGTATCGGTGCGCATTGCCGGAGCGGCACCCGTGCGGGTGGACGTGACCGGCACCGCAGTGGTTAGTGCGCCGGAGTATAGCGGGCCATATGACATCACGCCGTTGTTTACGGCGCAGGTTTTGCCCACGGCGAAAAAACTGATGCAGAAAGACGTGACAATCCGCAAGATACCTCAGTACGAGGTATCCAACGATTCAAGCGGCTACACACTGATTATAGGAGATGAATACTACAATGCCCAATAAATACGTGAATAAGGTGGTTATCGGCAAGGAAACGAAGCTGGACCTTACCGCAGACACCGTAACCCCGGACAAGCTGGCCAAAGGAATCACGGCGCACGACAAGTCCGGCGCCCCCATTACCGGCACCAGCACCAAAGACGCGGATACCGGCGATGCCACCGCAGCCGTAGCGGAGGTTTTGACCGGAAAAACGTTCTACGCGCGTGGTGCCAAAATGACCGGCACGATGCCCAACAACGGCGAAGTCAACGGTGAAATCAGCACCGTTTCTGGTAAGTACACCATCCCCATGGGCTTCCACGATGGCGCAGGCGGGGTGACCATCGCAGCGACCGAACAGGCCAAGCTGGTGCCCGCAAATATCCGCGAGGGTGTTACGGTCCTGGGCGTGAAAGGCTCTATGAGCGGCAGCGAAGGTATGAAGCCGCAGGCCAAGAGCGTTACGCCGACCTTTGAGCAGCAGGTTGTGCTGCCCGACAAAGCGTATAACTGCCTGTCTCAAGTTACTGTGCAGGCGATCCCGGCCACATACGTTGATAATGCGGCTGGCGGCCAGACGTTGACGATCGGAGGCTGAGCATGGCGGTCAACAAGGTTGTTATCAATGATGAAGTTGTCCTCGACCTGACCGGCGATACGGTGCGGGCTGCCGACCTGCCGAAAGGGGTAATTGCCCACAGTGCCACAGGGGCCAAAGTCACCGGAACCACAAACTATGCCGGTTCCAGCAACGCAGGCGGCTCCGCAACGAGCGCCGAAAAACTAAATAACAGCCTGACCATCAAACTGAACGGAACCAGTCAGGGCGCATGGGACGGCAGCAGCGCAAAAACCATTGACATAACGGCAACCAGTGTTGGCGCGACAAGCGTTACGCTCAGAAGGTGGTGACAGCTGCATGGGTGTGTATTTAGGCAGCAATGCCGTTGATATGCAGGGCGGCTTTGTGACGGGTGGTGCAAGTGGGGCGAGTTTGCAGAGCAAGACCGTAAGCCCCAGTGAGAGCGCACAGACGGTTAAGGCCGACAATGGCTATGATGGTTTGAGCCAGGTTACAGTGAACGCAGTATCAAAAACTTATGTGGGAAGCGGCGTGACGAAAAAAAGTGCTGCAACTTATACGCCGGGAACGAGTGACCAGAGCATTGCATCCGGCCAGTATTTGAATGGAACCCAGACGATTAAGGGTGACAGCAATTTGACTGCGGCCAATATTAAGAGCGGCGTAAAGATTTTTAATGTGACAGGCAGTTATGCCGGGAGCAGCAGTGGCGGAAACACGCCAAACTTGCAGACCAAAACGGTTACGCCCAGCGAGAGCACCCAGACGGTAAGCCCGGACAGCGGATATGACGGACTGAGCAAAGTGACCGTGAATGCGATATCGAGCACTTATATTGGCAGTGATGTGACCAAAAAAAGCGCAGCAACTTACATCCCGAAGACAACCGACCAGAGCATTGCATCTGGGCAATACCTGAGCGGGACACAAACAATCAAGGGCGATGCAAACCTGGTGGCCGGGAACATTAAGAGCGGTGTGAGCATTTTTGGTGTGACAGGTACTTATACCGGCGGCGGGAGTTCCGGCGGCAGTGGCAATAACAATGTAGAGGCTTATGCCGTTACCAGCACCAACCCCAGCGTGAGTTTTAAGACCGCCAGCGGAAACATTAAGATTTGGGGCTACGGCACCATAACCAGTCAAGGCGGCTGGGGCGGCACCACTACAAGCTTGATTGCTTTTGACGGAAATAAGTATTACAAGAGCGCAGTATATGGCAGCCCAAGCAGCACAAGTCTGAGTTTGAGCATCAGCAACGGAAAACTGACGGGACTGCCGAGCGGACTATCCGCAATCAGCGCGATTGTGACGAGAGGTATATGATTATGGCCACTGATACAAAGCTGGACAGCCTGGTGATCAACTACCTGACGCAAGCCCAGTATGATAATGCTAAGAGTGAAGGAACGCTGAACAGCAACCAGATCTATATGACACCGGCCTCCTCCGGTACCCATACGCTGCCTGCCGCTACCAGTTCAACCCTGGGTGGCGTAAAGATTGGCAGCAATATTACAGTGAACAGCGGCACGATCAGCATTAGTAAGACTAACGTGACAAATGCACTGGGCTATACGCCACCGACTACTGATACCAAGTACACACTGCCAACCGCAAGTGCTTGGACTTTGGGTGGTGTAAAAATCGGGAGTAACATTACGGAGAATTCCGGCACGATTAGTTTGACAAAGGCGAACGTGACAAGTGCTTTGGGATACACACCGCCGACAACAGATACTAAGTACACACTGCCGACAGGTAATGCTTCGACCGCGGGCGGCGTGAAGCTGAGCGATTCGACCAGTTCAACGAGTTCGACCAATGGTGGTGTTGCGGCAACGCCGGCGGCGGTAAAGGCGGCCATCGCGGAAGCAAAACTTGCGGCCTGGCCGATTGGAAGTATTTACATAAGCGTAAGCAGTACAAGCCCAGCGTCTTTGTTTGGCGGTACCTGGGAAAGAATTTCTGACCGCTTTTTGTTTGCTGCTTCCAGCAGTTATCCCGCAGGTAGCACTGGGGGCGAATTCACCCATAAGCTTACACAAAGCGAGCTACCGGATTATTCGCTGTCTGTGGCCAACGGAAGCAACGTAATACGCTCCAAAACCGGAAGCTCTGCGGATGCGTATGTCCAAACGCAATCAAGTGGCTGGGGTATTCCGAACTGGGAATCCAAAACCGTAACAGTCGCCTCCGGCGGTTCCGGGGCAGCCCACAACAACATGCCGCCTTATTTATCGGTATGGATGTGGAAGAGAACAAGATAAGGAGGATAAAGATGCGGCTGAAGAATGGAGAAGTATGTTTTGGGTGGCCATTGGCGCAGCATGTGATTACAGCTGGTTGGCTCTACAATGACGGCAGCCTGCACCGGGCGCTGGATTTCCGCGCGGCGGTGGGCACGCCGGTATACGCCGCAGAGGGCGGCACAGTGGAGACGGCCTACCGCTGGAACGGCAAGCGCACCCAGGGGGACATCAACAGCTATGGCAACATGGTCAAGCTGCGCCACACGACCTACAAGTATGGCACCCTCGAAACCCTGTATGCCCACCTGAGCAAGCTCTGCGTGACTCAGGGGCAGCAAGTGCGGGAAGGCCAGCTGATCGGCTACAGCGGCGATACCGGCAACTGTTACGGCGCACACCTGCATTTTGAAGTGCGCTGGAAAGGCCAGCGCACCAACCCGCTGAACTGGCTGGACAACGATTTTAGCACGGCCAGCAGTGCGGTCAAGCTGGGCAGTTACAGCAGCGTACGACACGCAAAGGAAGTGGAATACATGAATTATGCTATTGACGTAAGCAAACACCAAGGCAAATTCAACTGGCAGGCGGCGTATGACAAGGGCATCCGCCACGCCATGCTGCGCGCCGGGTATGGCCGTTACAGCAGTCAGGTTGACCCGCAGTTTGAGCGCAACGCAGCTGAGTGTGCCCGGCTGGGCATCCAGTACGGCGTGTACTGGTACAGCTACGCCAGTACCCCGGCGGAAGCCCGCCAGGAGGCCCGCTGCTGCCTGGCCGCAATCAAGGGCAAGCACCTGTGCCTGCCGGTGGCGTATGATATCGAGTACGAGCCGTGCATCCTGCGCCTGACCAACGCGCAGCGCACGGCACTTGTACAGGCCTTTTTGTCGGAGATTGAAGCCGCAGGGTATTACGGCATCCTGTATGCTAGCTGCAATTTTATTCGCAACCGCCTGGACTACAAGGCGCTGTCCAAATACGATATCTGGGTTGCCCAGTATGGCAGCACATGCACCTGCCCCCTGCCGTATGGCATCTGGCAGTACAGCAGCCGCAACGCTCTGGGCGTGCCCGGCTACGGCACCAGCCTGGATTGCAACAGGGTATACAAGGACTATGAGCAGCTGATGATCCAGGCAGGCTTGCAGGGCCACACCGCGCCCACCCCGGAGGACACCACCCCCAACAAGCTGGACAAGCAGCGTATTACCATTGGCCGTATCTCCAGCGGCGACCGCGCAACCATTCGCGCCCTGTGCGAGGGGCTGGGGCTTATCTCCGCCGGCCTGTACCGTGAAACCTGTGCAGATGGCAACCAGTGGATGCTGGACGTTGGGCCGGTATCCAGCGGCGATGCCTGGTACATTATGCGCAAGTGTGCAGAGCTGCAACTGATTGATGCAGGGCTGTACAAGGCCGAATATGTGGAGGAGTGATTTGGTGGATGCTATTGTTGTTGCGCTGATTACTGGCGGGTTGAGCCTTATCGGCGTTATTATTACCAATCTTGCCGGGCAGCGGCGCACAGAGCAGAGGATGGCCACCGCGCAAGCCGTGACCGATACAAAAATTGAAGAGCTGACCCGTGAAGTCCGTGCCCACAATAATTTTGCCCAACGTGTACCGGTGCTGGAAGAACAAATCAAGGTTGCAAACCACCGCATCACCGATCTCGAGAACAAAACCGCTTGAACACGAATACATAGGAGGAAAAACTCATGGATTTTGCATCTTTTGGTATGGCAGGGGTGGCGGCGATTACGGTTATCTGCTACCTGGCGGCAACAGCGGTCAAACAAACGCCGCTTGCTAACAAATGGCTGCCGTCCATTTGCGGCGCCCTTGGCGGCCTGCTGGGCCTGGCTGCCATGTACATCAACGTGCCGGACTTCCCGGCCGCCGATCCCCTGACCGCCCTGGCCGTGGGCATTGTTTCCGGCCTGGCTGCGACCGGCGCGGATCAGGTTATTAAGCAGATCGGCAATGACAACTGACTGGCAAGTTACCGGCAAGTTAAATAATCCATAATTAAAGCGGCGGGCCTTCCCCTGAAAATAGGGGTAGCCCGCCGCTTATTTTGTTGTAATGGGTCTCTAATGATGTTCTATTTGTTCACAAATTAGACTTAATTTATTTCTATTTCAGGCCCGGAAACGGACAAGACAAAACGAACACATTACCTATCATCGTGATAAAAGTAGTGTGTTCGTCTTGATGGTTTATGGTGGAGCTGACGGGAGTCGAACCCGTGTCCGAAAAGAAAGCGGTTAGAGTATCTCCGGGCGCAGTGCATTTATTAAAATTCCCGCAGTGCGAGCGAGTGCACACGCTTGACACATTGGTAGCTTCATAAATTCATGACAGGCGGCAAAGCTTAGGCCCGTGCACGTTCAGTACCTAATCGACGCCCTGACCCTGTGCGGTACTAAAACAGGCAGGACGGTCGTGCCTAATTAGGCAGCGACGGCAACAGTATAATCGTTGTCAGTTAATTTTGTTTGGCACTTTTATCGTGGTGCACCGCCACGGCCCGCTGCTCACGCCTCTCTCTCCCCGTCGAAACCATTACAGCCCCATATAAGCGCTATGTGGCAGAACCACACAGCGTGGGAAAACAAAAGTGTGTGCGCGAAAAAATTATCTTCTTGTTTTGATTGCGCGGTCAATATCGCGCTTGGCGTCCCGTGCGGCGGCATCAGCCCGCTTATCGTACAGCTTTTTGCCTTTGCACAGGCCCAGTTCCACTTTTACACGCCCCTGCTTGAAATACAGTTGGAGCGGCACCAGTGTGTACCCCTGCAGTTTGATCTGCTGCTGCAAATGGCGAATCTCGCTTTTATGCGCCAGCAGGCGGCGGGGCCGGCGGGGATCTTTATTAAAGATATTCCCCTGCTCATATGGGCTGATGTGCATGCCTTTCAGGATGATCTCACCATCATCAATATCTGCCCAGGAATCCTTCAGGTTGACCCCGCCGGCACGCAGGCTTTTGACCTCGGTGCCGACCAGTTCAACGCCGGTTTCCAGCGCTTCGATGACAAAATACTCGTGGTGCGCTTCACGGTTTTGGGCAATCACCTTTTTGCCGGGCTTTTCCTGTGCCATCAAGCGCACCTCCTTTCAAAGCTGTTTTCCCCTGCAGCACGCAAGTCCATTCCGCTAAGGGGTATACAGTATAACGCAGTAAAATCGTTTTGTCAAGCCAAATCGGGCGTCACATTTCGCCGCGGCCTTCCATAGCGCGGTACAAAGTGGTTTCATCAGCGTATTCCAGACTGGAACCAACCGGCAAGCCATAGGCAAGGCGGGTGGTTTTGATGCCCAGGGGCTTGATGAGCTTGGCCAGGTACATGGCGGTCGCCTCGCCTTCCACCGTAGGGCTGGTGGCCATGATGACTTCCTTTACGGTGCCGTCCAGGCGGGCCAGCAGCTCCTTTACGCAAAGCTGATCCGCGCCGATGCCGTCCATGGGGGAAATCAGGCCATGCAGCACATGGTACAGGCCGTTGAACTCATGGGTGCGCTCAATGGCTTTTACATCCCGCGGGGATTCCACCACGCAGATCACGGAACGGTCCCGTTTGGGGGAAGCGCAGATGCTGCACACCTCGTTGGCGGTATAATCCTGGCAAAGGCGGCAGCGGTGCAGCTTGACCTTGGCGTTTTCAATCGCCTTGGCCAGCTCCATGGCCTGCTCATTGCTCATGGACATTACCTCATAGGCCATGCGCACGGCACCCTTGCGGCCAATGCCGGGGAACCGGGCAAACTGGTCCGCAAGGTTTTCAAGGGGTTCGGCGTTCTGCATGCAGCGGCCCCCGATCAGCCCAGGCCGGGGATATTCATGCCGCCGGTCATTTTAGCCATTTCTTCGTCAGAATCCTTATCCACTGCGGCAACCGCGCTGTTGACAGCTGCAGCGATCAGGTCTTCCAACATTTCCAGATCATCCGGGTCTACGGCTTCGGGCTTGATCTTGATGGCGGTCACTTCGTGCTTACCGGTCATGGTAACGGTAACCATCTCGCCGCTGGCTGTGCCGGTGTATTCACGGGCTTCCAGCTCGTCCTGCTTTGCGCGGATCTCATCCTGCATTTTCTGGACCTGACGCATCATTGCCTGCGGGTCGGGGCGGCCATAGCCTTTGGGAAGTCTTGCTTTCATAGGTAATTCTCCTTATTATCCATATTGTTATCACCCGGCGCTGCCGCCGGGCGGCACACCGCAACACTGCGGTTGACAGCAACATTATTTATCTTCTACCACTACATCCACGCCAAGGTCTTTCATCTGGCGCAGGGTCTCTTCCACATCGGCCGCGGGGGCGTTGGATACAGCTGCAGCGGTTTTTTCATACGGGCCGATGCCGCATTTGATGTGGGTGACCTGGTAGATATATTGTTTGATGTTTTTGCTGGTTTCTTTGCTGCGGCGCATAAAATCGCGAAAATCATCACTGCATTCGATCAGCACGCGGCGGCCATCGTAATAAGCCTGGGTTCCGCGCAGGTAAGAGTTCAGCATGGGGTCGTTTTCCGCAATCAGCTCCAGCACCGCCTGCCACTGGGGGAACAGCTGCGGCTCTTTGGCCACGGTGCGCACCGGTTTGGGGATGGGCACATCCGCCGCGTACACCGGCTGCTGAGCCGGGGTGGGCTGCTGCACCGCCGGGGCGGCGGGGGCAAGCTCCGGCTCAAAGGGCGGGGTCTCCCCTGCTATGGGTGCGCTGAACGGCGGCTGTTCCACGGTAGGCGGAACCGGCTGGGCTGCCACAGGCGGCACGGGGGCCGATGCCATTTGCACTGGGGGCACCTGCTGCGGGGCGGCGGCAAAGGGGGCCGGACTGGCTGCTGTAACCACCGGACGGGCGGGCACGGCGGCAGGCAGCGCAACAGGCACTGCTTCCGGCTGGGTGAGCGAGAAAACCGCCAGTTCCAGCTCAATGCGCTGGTCCGTACCGCGGGCCATCTTTTCCAGCGCGGCGCCAAATGCATTGACGGCGCGTACCGCTTCCGCCTGGGGGAAATCTTTCCGCGCAGCGTAGGCAGCTTCCTCTTCGGGGGAAGTTCCCGTCAGCAGGTCGGTGCCGCCGGGCAGGGCGCTGAGCATCAAATTGCGGTAATGCCCGGCCAGCTCCATACAAAGGCGGCGCATATCCACGCTTTGCTGGCGCAGGGCGGCAATCTCCTGCAAGGCTTTCACAGCGTCCCGCGCGGCAATGGCATCACTGATCTCAAACAGATATTTACGGTCCGTCACGCCCGCCATGCGGCGCACCAGCGCTTCATCCACAGTGTTGGAAACACCGGCGCAGGTATCCAGGATAGACAGTGCATCACGCATGGCGCCATCGGCCAGGCGGCCGATCAGCTCGGCGGCGTTATGGTCCAGCTCAATGTTTTCCTGCCCGGCCACATATTCCAGCCGACCGGCAATTTTATCCGCCGTAATGCGCTGGAAGTCATAGCGCTGGCAGCGGCTGAGGATCGTAGCCGGAACCTTTTGCACTTCCGTTGTGGCAAGGATAAAGATCACATGCTCCGGCGGTTCCTCCATGGTTTTCAGCAGGGCATTGAACGCCGAGGTAGACAGCATGTGCACCTCGTCGATGATATATACCTTATACTTGCACACGGCAGGCAGATAGGCGGTTTCATCGCGCAGGTCACGGATGTCATCCACGCTGTTGTTGGAGGCGGCATCAATTTCCGATACATCCAGAATGGTGCCCTCATCAATGCCTTTGCAGACAGCACATTCACCGCAGGGGTCCGGGCTGGTGGTATCCAGGCAGTTGACCGCTTTGGCAAAAATTTTGGCGCAGGTGGTTTTGCCGGTGCCGCGGGTGCCGGTAAACAGGTAGGCATGGCCAATGCGCCCGGCGGCGATCTGGTTTTGCAGGGCCGTTACGATGGCTTCCTGGCCAACAACATCCGCAAACTTGCGCGGACGCCACTTGCGGTACAGCGCACGGTACAATGCAACCACCCCCTGTAAAATATTTTGCGGCATAGAAAAAGGGACAAGGCCCGCGCGGGGTGTGCCCCGCGGCTGCGCTGCTTTGTATACGAATGCGGACTGACCGCAGCACCAGGAGACCACCGCTTAATGCTGCTCGGTTCCCCGCCTGACATGGTTCACAGGGCTCCTGCGCACGGGGCCCACATCCGTATGCAAAACAGCGCAATATACAGCCCTGTCCGCTTTAAGTATTATACTATACCGTTTGGCAAATTGCAAGTAGCGGTTGGGGGCTGGGGCAGAAAGTTTTTGTTAAAAAGATTTGAATAAAAATCCAATTAAAAAGTTCCCTCTTCATCGTTTTAGGGCCATGCACATCCATGTTTTACACCACCAACACCGAATCCACCTTTTTGCTGCAGAACGTTGCCATTACCAAACCAGCGTGGACACCAGCGCCGCCGCCACAGCAGACAGCTGGAGTGATTGTGAGGTAGAAAAGGCGTAACTCACTCTTTTATCTTCTTGATTTCTTCTTTCTTCAATTTTTCCAATTTCCTCATTTCTTATTTTCACACTCTTTTCGTTTCTATTTCGCCATTCCCCCTTTCCAAATAAAAACAGCAGCACACCGGCTTCCCTATTTTCCGGGAAACAGTGTGCTGCTGTTTTATTGCGTTATCGTATTTAATTTTTTCTTATAGCAAAATACCAGCTGAAACGTGAAAGTCAAAACTTGATTCAATCAGCCAAAAATCTGTTTGGCGTAATCGGCGCTGGCTTTGGCGTCCTTGGCATAAAAATCGGCACCGATTTGTTCGGCGTATGCCTTGGTCAGCACAGCGCCGCCCACCATGACCTTGCAGGGCAGGTTGGCCGCGTGCAGGGCTTCGATGGTGGCCTGCATGTTGGGCACGGTGGTGGTCATCAGGGCCGAAAGCCCCACCAGCGGCGCACCGGTCTGGCGCACGGCTTCCACCACGCGCTCCGGCGGCACATCGCGGCCCAGATCCAGCACGTCATAGCCGTAGTTTTCCAAAATCACGCGCACAATGTTTTTGCCAATATCGTGTACGTCACCTTTTACGGTGGCGATCACAATGCGGCCTTTGCTTTCACCCTGGCTGCCGCTGGCGGCAATGGCGGTTTTGATCACTTCAAAAGCAGCCTGGGTCGCCGTGGCGGATTGCAGCAGCTGCGGCAAAAAGATGGAGCCTTTTTCAAAGGCATCGCCCACCACATCCAGCGCGGGGATCAGCGTTTCGTTCACCACCTGCAAAGGCTCGCGGGTTTTCAGGGCTTCCCCTGCAGCGGCGCGGGCTTCGTTTTTCAGGCCGCGGCGCACGGCTTCAAACAGAGCATCGGCCTCTGCTGCACCGCCCGCCGGGGCGGCATCAGTTTTTGCCACCTGGGAGGTCTGCACCTGCACATTGGCATAGGCGGCAACGTAATCATTGCACTTTTCGTCCTGGCTGGTCAGCACACGGTAGGCGCGCACGGCGGCCATCATTTCCGGCGTGTTGGGGTTCATGATGGCAAGGTCCAGCCCGGCCTGCATGGCCAACGTCAGGAAAGTGGTATTCATGTAGCCGCGGCAGGGCAAACCAAAGCTGATGTTGGAAACACCCAGCACGGTGCGCACGCCCAGTTCCTTTTTGCACATGGTAATGGCTTTCAGGGTTTCGGCAGCGGCGTTCTGCTCGGCAGAAACCGTCAGCGTCAGGCAGTCGATGTAAACATCCCCGCGGGGAATGCCGATAGCATCCGTTGCGGCCACAATGCGCTTGGCAACCTCAAAGCGGCCCTCTGCCGTTTTGGGAATGCCGTGTTCATCCAGTGCCAGACCAACCACGGCGGCGCCGTACTTTTTGCACAGGGGCAGAATGCTGTCCAGCACCTTCTGCTCGCCGTTGACCGAGTTGACGATCGGCTTGCCGTTATAAATGCGCAGCGCGCGGGCCAAAGCATCTTTGTTGGAAGAATCCAGCTGCAATGGCAGGTCGGTGATGGATTGCAGCTCCCGCACCAGCATTTCCAGTGTGGCGGGTTCTTCGATATCCGGCAGACCGGCGTTCACGTCCAGCAGCTCGGCACCGGCTTCGGCCTGGGCTACGGCCTGGGCGCAGGCATAGGCGCTGTCGCCCTCCCGCAGGGCCTGCTGCAAGCGCTTTTTGCCGGTGGGGTTGATGCGCTCGCCCACCACGGTAATGCCGTTTACCTCCACGCAGCGCACGGGGGTACACAGGCGGCTGCGTACAATAGGGGTTTTGGCGGCGGGGGTTTTATCCTGGGTCAGCTCTTTCAGCAGGCGGATGGATTCCGGCTCAGAGCCGCAGCAGCCGCCCAGCATGGAAATTCCGGTGGGCAGGTAGGCGGCCATCTCAGCGGCAAACTCCGCCGGGGTGATATCATAGCTGCCGTCCAGGTTCGGCAGGCCCGCATTGGGCTTGACAAACACCGGCATACCGGCGGGCACCACACGGCAGAGCCGCTGAGCAAAGGGCAGGATTTCCTTGGGGCCCAGCGAGCAGTTGATGCCCACGGCGTCCGCACCAAGGCCGGCGGCGGTAATGCCGTAGCTTTCCACTGTGCAGCCGGTAAAGGTACGGCCACGGGCCTCAAAGCTCATCGAGGTAAGCACCGGCAGGTCACAGTTTTCCTTTGCGGCCAGGATGGCGGCTTTCAGCTCATACAGGTCGGTCATTGTTTCCAGAAAGACGAGGTCTGCCCCGGCTGCGGCACCGGCGCGCACCATCTCAGCAAACTGGGCGCAGGCATCCTCAAACGGCAGGGTACCGGCCGGGGCCAGCAGCTCGCCGATGGGGCCGATATCCAGTGCCACCAGGGCACCGGTTTCCTGCGCGGCGGTCCGGGCACATGCGATGGACGCTTCGATCACCTGCTGCACAGTATAGCCGGTTCCCTTCAATTTACGAGGGTTGGCGCCAAAGGTGTTTGCCAGCAGGATATCCGCCCCGGCGCGGGCATAGTCCCGGTGGACGGCAGTGAGCACATCCGGCATGATAAAGGCGGCCAGTTCCGGCTTTTGTTCTGTGGTCAGGCCGCGCAGCTGCAGCTGGGTGCCCATGGCGCCATCCAGCATAATAAAGCGGCGGCGGGCAAATACTTCCTCAATTTTCACAGGTGGTTCCCCTCTTTCTGTATTCGCACTTTTCGCGCAGCAGGCAGTGCCCGCACCCGGCGCGGGCCCCCGTTACCGGGTGGTCCGCCACGCCAAGGATGGCTGTTACGCTTTTGCGCGGGGTCAGCAGATTTTCCGGCGTGACCGCCATGCCAAGGCCGCGCACGGTATCCAGCGCAATGGCAAACGGCTGCTGCAAAGTCAGCGGGCAGTCCCCATAGCCGGGGGAAAAACGCCCCGTCAGGTAGTGCCCCTGCGCCTGCACGCTGGTGCGGATCTCGGCTTCCAGCGCGTTGCACAGCTCTTCCATCACAGCGGAAGCCATCGCATCCACCACAGCGGCCAGGGCAATATCCGTCAGCTCCAAGCGGCGCATCAGGGTATCAGCCCCGCTGCCAAGGGTAACGGCCATCAGCACCATGGCATCGCAGCCGCGCAGGTGGCGGGCAATATCATTCCCGGCGTTTTGCAGCGGCAGGGCGGTCAGCGGCAGCTGTTTCCACACGCCGCGCGGGGTGGCGGCGGCGCGCAGGGCGTCCTCGGCTTTTTGCAGCAGCACCTGGGATGCAGCATCCGGCTGCCAGCCCCCTGCCCCAAGGTAGCGAAGGGTTTCGGCGCGGGTATCATTTTGCGGGTAGGCTAATTGCACAGCGTTTCACTCCCCCTCTATGGGGCCAACAGGCCGATTACAGCAGGTCCTTGATGCCCTCATACACAGCGGCGGCAACCTTGGCGTCATTCATGGCATACAGGTGCACACCGTCCGCGCCGCCCTCGATCAGATCTCGCAGCTGCTGCACGGCATAGTCAATACCGGCAGCATACAGGCTTTCGGGGTCGTCCTGGTAGCGGGAGATCATGCGGGTAAACTCCGAAGGCAGGCTGGCGCTGGAAAGTGCCACCGTGCGCTCGATCTGGCTGCGCTTAACGATGGGCATAACACCGGCAGACACCGGCAAAGTGATGCCTGCGCGGCGGGCCAGGTTCAAAAAGCGATAAAAGTGCATATTATCAAAGAACAGCTGGGTCAGCAGGTGGGTGGCACCGGCCTCCTGCTTAAAGCGCAGGTTGGCAACATCCTGGGCCAGGGTAGCGGCTTCGGGGTGGCCTTCGGGGTAGCAGGCAGCGTGGATATCAAATTCCGGCTGGGTCTGCCACACAAACTGGGCCAGGTCGCTTGCGTGGGCAAAGTCCGGGCTTTCGGGGCGGGTGGGGGTGCGGTCGCCGCGCAGGGTCAGCACGTTGCGCACACCGGCGGCATTCAGCTGGTCCAGCAGCTGGGCGGCCTTTGCCTTATCGCTGCCCATGCAGATCATATGAGCCAGCGGCTCTACGTTCAGGTCGTTTTTCAGGAATTCGGCCACTTCCACAGTGGAAACACCGCCCGTGGAGCCGCCTGCACCGTAAGTAACGCTGATAAAATCCGGGTTAAGGGTGCGCATGGTGCGCAGGGTGTCCTTCATTTTACCAAAGTTGGCGGTCTGCTTCGGGGGGAAGCACTCGATGGAAAACACGCAAGGCTTGCGCTTGAACATCTGGGAGATCTGCATAGGATTCATCCTCCTGTATTTTTATTACTTTCCTCTATTTCTACCCAATTAAGGCAATACCGCATAATTCTAAGTGCCGATACGGCGAGCGAGGTGCGGC
>OHVS01000582.1_pt1 | contig 15705 bp, 9 predicted proteins | sample 1579531 | NCBI WGS metagenome assembly OHVS01 (sample SAMEA3882531, study PRJEB24775) | human gut metagenome | biome: human-associated habitat; feature: intestine environment; material: feces | place: Netherlands | collected 2009/2010
AAAGGCATTCTTTCGACCGAGTGGCTGGATCTGACCGCGAAGGCGCGCTACGTCTCGTTTGGCGGAAAGCAGGCGCGGATGCCGCTTGTCGTCTCAAACCGCGGCTATGGTATTGCAGCCGCCGCTTCCAGAACGGCACTGCTGTGCAATGTGCGGACGTTTGGAACGTATCTTCATACCGCCGGGGACGGACAGATCGATTATTACTTTATTCTCGGAAAAGACCGGGATGAAATTATAAAACAGTATAAAGAGCTATAAAAGGAGCAGACATTTTATGAAAACTCTGGTAATTGCAGAAAAACCATCCGTGGCACGCGACATTGCGCGCGTACTGGGGTGCAGCAAAAAAGAAAACGGAGCGCTGGAGGGAAACAAGTATATCGTTACCTGGGCGCTCGGCCATCTGGTGACGTTAAAAGATCCGGAAGACTATGACAAAAAGTATAAGGAATGGAATATGGCAGTTCTACCGATGATGCCGGAAAAACTGCAGATCAAGGTCATTCCGCAGACGGGAAAACAGTACCATGCGGTGACGACACAGCTTGCGCGGAAGGACGTGAATGAGATTGTCATTGCAACCGATGCCGGACGCGAGGGTGAGCTGGTGGCGCGGTGGATTCTCGACAAAGCACATAACCAGAAGCCGTGTAAGCGTCTCTGGATTTCCTCTGTGACGGACAAGGCGATCCGTGAGGGTTTTGCCAATCTGAAGGATGCGAAAGAGTACGACAATCTCTACCGCGCTGCCGTTTCCCGTGCCGAGGCGGACTGGCTCGTCGGCATCAATGCGACGCGGGCGCTGACCTGTAAATACAATGCACAGCTTTCCTGCGGCCGTGTGCAGACGCCGACACTTGCCATGATCGCACAGCGCGAGCAGGAAATCCGTGAATTTGTCCCGAAACCGTATTACACGGTGACGGCCGCGGCGGGCGGTGTGGTCTACACCTGGAAAGATGAAAAATCGGGCGGCACAAGAATCTCCGATCCGGAAAAGGCAAAGCAGATCGCAGAGAAGGCAAAACGGTATCCGCTTGTCTTACAGAACGTAGAAAAGAAGAAAAAGCAGAAAGAAGCGCCATTGCTCTACGATCTGACGGAGCTGCAGCGCGATGCGAGCGCACGGTTCGGCTATTCGGCAAAACAGACGCTGAATCTGATGCAGAGCCTCTATGAGACCCATAAAGTCCTTACGTATCCGCGGACAGATTCACGGTATCTGACGAAAGATATTGTGCCGACGTTAAAAGAGCGGCTGGATGCGGTCAGCATCGGCCCGTACAAAGCACTGGCCCAGCAGGCGAAGCGCAGTCCGCTGAACGGAAAGCTCTTCTTTGTCAATGATGCGAAGGTTTCCGATCACCATGCCATTATCCCGACGGAGCAGTACGTGCAGTTATCCGCACTCTCGAACGAGGAGCGCCGCATTTATGATCTTGTTGTGCGCCGCTTTCTTGCGGTACTGCTGCCGCCGTGTGTATATGAAGAGACGGTGATCCAGGCTTCCATCGAAAAAGAATGCTTTACGGCGCGTGGAAAGCGCATGGTCGAGAAAGGCTGGCAGGAGGCGTACGAGGATAACCGGTACGACGAAGAGGATGAGGCGAAAGAAGAGGTGCGGGAGCAGAATCTGCCGCTTCTGGAGGCAGGCATGAAGATCGGGCAGCCGAAGATCAGTCTCCGCGAAGGAAAGACAAAACCTCCGGCACGCTTCACGGAAGGCACGCTGCTCTCCGCGATGGAAAATCCGGTCCGCTACATGGAAAACCGCGACAGCAGCCTGGTAAAAACGATCGGTGAGGCGGGCGGCCTTGGAACGGTTGCGACCCGCGCAGATATCATCGAGAAGCTGTTCCGCAGCTTTCTGCTGGAGAAAAAAGGCAATGAGATCTATCTGACCTCGAAAGCACGCCAGCTTCTGAAGCTGGTTCCGGCGGATTTGAAAAAGCCGGAGCTGACGGCAAGCTGGGAGATGCAGTTAAACGAAATCGCAAAGGGAAAGAAGCGGCGCGATGTGTTTATGAAGGAGATCCGCAGCTACACGGTGGAACTGATCGATGAGATCAAGACGGAAGAGGGAACGTTCCGCCACGACAACCTGACGAACAAGAAGTGCCCGAACTGCGGAAAACGGCTGCTTGCGGTGAATGGAAAGAACGCAAAACTGCTCGTCTGCCAGGACAGAGAGTGCGGCTACCGTGAAACGGTTTCCCGTACGACGAATGCGAGATGTCCGGTCTGCCATAAGCGCATGGAGATGATCGGAAAGGGCGAGGATGCGACGTTTGTCTGCGCCTGCGGCCACAAAGAGCGCATGACAAAATTCCAGGAGCGCCGCAAAAAAGAGGGCGGCGGCGTGACGAAGCGCGATGTGGCAGCTTATATGAAGAAACAGAAAAAAGAGGCCGAAGAGCCGGTGAACAATGCGTTTGCCGCGGCATTAAAAGGAATTAAATTATAAAAAAGGGAGCGAGTTCTGCCGAAAATCAAAAAACGGCGGAACCCGCTTCTTTTGTTAAAATCGTTGAGGAAAAGGTCAAAAAAAGTGATTGTTTTATGCAGAGTTATGCCGTAAAATAGAAACAAATGATATAAGAAACAGGAAAATTCTGAAAATAACAACAGGGAGGTTTTTCAATGAAACAGACAGATCTGGAAAAACTGCTGGCGGATATGTCGCTGAAAGAGAAAGTAGATCAGATGCTTCAGTTAAGCGGAGCATTTTATCTGGGAGATGAAAACAGCGTCCTGACCGGCCCGGCAAATGACATGGGAATCGGAAAAGAGGACCTGGAGATGGCCGGTTCCATTCTCGGTGCAGCCGGTGCCGATACGATGAAAAAACTGCAGGATGACTACATGGCAAAACAGCCGCATCACATCCCGATGCTGTTCATGATGGATGTCATTCACGGCATGAAGACCATTTTCCCGGCGCCGCTGGCGCAGGGAGCCACTTTTGATCCGGAGCTCTCCGGCGAGTGCGCGTCTGCAGCCGCAAAAGAAGCATCCGCGGCCGGACTTCACGTTACCTTTTCTCCGATGGTTGACCTTGTGCGCGATGCGAGATGGGGCCGTGTTGTGGAATCCACAGGCGAAGATCCGTACCTGAACAGCCGCTTTTCCGAGGCGATCGTAAAAGGCTTCCAGGGCGATGATTTAAAAACACCGGGAAAAGTTGCCTCCTGCATCAAACACTTTGCAGGCTACGGCGGAGCAGTCGCAGGAAGAGATTACAACACCGTAGAGCTCTCAGAGCATACCTTCCGTGAATTCTATCTTCCGGCATACAAAGCAGGCATCGATGCGGGCGCAGCGATGGTGATGACATCATTTAACACGATCAACGGCGTTCCGGCGAGCACCAACAAATGGCTGATGCGCGATATCCTGCGCGGCGAGATGGGATTTGACGGCGTGCTGATTTCTGACTTTGCAGCCATTCTGGAAACCGTTGCCCACAGAAGCTCGAAAGATGCCGCCGATGCAGCGAAAAAAGCGCTGGAGGCAGGCGTGGATATTGATATGATGACATCCGTTTACGCCGCAAACCTCTGCCGTCTCGTAGAAGAAGGTGAAGTGGACGAGCATCTGATTGACGAGTGCTGCCTGCGGATTCTGGAGCTGAAAAACAAACTGGGACTGTTTGAAAACCCGTATAAAGACGCAGACGAGACGAAAGAAAAAGAGGTCATTCTCTGCAAAGAGCACCGCGATCTGGCAAGAGAAGCCGCAAGAAAATCGTTTGTACTGCTGAAAAACGAAGAGAAAATCCTGCCGCTTGGCAAGGAGAAGAAGATTGCCTGGGTCGGACCGTATGTCCACAGCAGAAACCTGATGGGCTCCTGGTCCTTCATCGGAGATGCAAAGGATGTGACAAATCTGGAAGAGGCCGTAAAAGCGCAGGCAGATACGACAAACATGAGCTTCCATGCAGGCTCTCCGATGCTTGGCTCCGACATCCGCCTGGAGGGCTTCGGCGAGGCGATGGAGCAGTCCACCACGCCAGAAGAGGAAGAAGCAATGCTTCTTGAGGCTGTAAACGCAGCAAAAGAGGCCGATGTTGTTGTTCTTGCGATCGGCGAGGATCGTCTGCAGTCCGGAGAGGCAACCAGCAACGCGAACATCCGTATCCCGGAAATCCAGCAGAGACTGCTTGAGCGCGTTTCAAAAGTCAATGAAAACGTTGTCGTTGTCCTCTTCAATGGCCGTCCGCTCGACCTGCGCGATGTCGTATCGAAAGCAAAAGCTGTTCTTGAAGTGTGGATGCCGGGTACCGAGGGTGCCAATGCAATCGCAGACGTTGTTTTTGGTGCATACGCTCCAAGCGGCAAGCTGACCATGAGTTTCCCGTACTCTGTAGGCCAGGTGCCGGTTCACTACAACGAATATTCCACCGGAAGACCGCATGTGCCGGGCAAGGACAAAGACCGTTTCCGTTCCAAATACCTCGACATCCCGAACGCACCACTGTTCCCGTTCGGATATGGCCTTGGCTACACCAGCTTTGCAATTTCAGATGTGAAACTGGACAAGGCAGAGCTTGGCATGGAAGATGAGATTAAAGCCTCCGTAACCGTGAAAAACACCGGCGATACAAAGGGAACCGAGACCGTACAGCTTTACATCCACGACGTAGCCGCATCCGTGGTACGCCCGGTGAAAGAGCTGAAAGATTTCTGCAAGGTAACCCTTCAGCCGGGAGAAGAAACCGAAGTCATCTTCAAAATCACAGAAGAAGAGCTTCGCTTCCTGACAGAAAATGAGCGTGTAGAAAGTGAAAACGGTGCTTTCGAAGTCTTCATCGGAAGCGACAGCACGACAGAGAATAAGGCAGAATTTGTGCTGAAAAAATAAGAAGCAATACTGGGATGTAGCGTAAGCGGAATCAAGATGGGGGTCTGAATTGCTACGGAAAGATAAAAGAAAAGCCAGCCACAAAAGAGAAAAGAATTTTGCTTTTGCGGCTGGCTTTTTTCTGCCGGTACCGTATTGACCCGTCTGTTAAAACAAAGTAAAATAGAAATTGGTATTGGGACGAAAGAGAGGAAAAGAAATGGGGTACTTAGGAAACAAGTTACAGGGGAAATACCACAAAGACACATTCCAGACCGCCGTCAACATGGCGTGGCCGGCGATCGTGGAGTCGTTTTTCATTGCATTTGCGGGTCTTGTAGATTCGCTGATGGTAAGCTCGCTTGGCTCTTACGCAGTTGCCGCGGTCGGTCTGACGACACAGCCGAAGCTGCTTGGCCTGGCGTTTTTCTTTGCGCTGAATGTGTCGATTTCGGCTCTCGTTGCGCGGCGGCGCGGAGAGCAGAGGCAGGGTGCGGCGAATGAGACTCTGGTAACTGCGCTTGTATTTATTATCCTTGCGGCAGCTGCATTCAGTGTTGGATTTGTGGCGTTTGCAAGTCCGATTATCCATCTGTGCGGTTCAACGGCGGAGACTCATAATGGCGCAGTAACATATTTCCGTATCATCATGGGCGGTATGATTTTTAACTGTATCCAGATGGGGATCAACTCGGCACAGCGCGGTGCGGGCAATACAAAAATCACGATGCGCACAAATGTAACATCAAATACGATTAATATTATCCTGAATTATCTTCTGATCAACGGTCATTTCGGGTTCCCGGCACTCGGCATTCAGGGTGCGGCACTGGCAACCGTCACAGGAACGGTTGTCGGATGTGTGATGAGCATCCTTTCCATCACAAAGCAAGACGGATTCCTGAACCTTGGCTATATTCTGAAGAACAAAATTAAACCGACGATTGCAGCGTTCATCAGCCTGGTCAGGGTCGGGTACAGTGTGTTTTTCGAGCAGGTTTTCATGCGGATCGGCTTTATGATGACGGCGATCATGGCGGCCAAGCAGGGAACCGATGCGATGGCGGCACACCAGGTCGGCATGAATATTATGTCGCTTTCGTTTGCGTTCGGTGACGGCCTCCAGTCCGCAGCGGTTGCACTGATCGGCCGGAGCCTTGGCGCAAAAAAGCCGGATCTTGCGAAAGAGTACGGCAGAACGTGCCGTCTGATCGGCGCGGGCATCGCAGTATGCCTCGTCGCCATTTATCTTTTCGGCGGAAGATGGCTGTACAGCCTGTTTTTCGAAGAACAGCATATCATTGAAATCGGCGTCAGCATCATCCATGTCATTATTTTCGTCGTCATTTTCCAGATCTGTCAGGTTATTTACATGGGATGCCTGCGCGGTGCGGGAGATACGCTTTATACGGCAGTTGCATCCATGATCAGCGTTACATTTATTCGTACGATCGTTTCCTATCTCGGCGGTTACACGCTGGGACTTGGCATCGTCGGAATCTGGTTCGGCGTGCTGGCGGATCAGATGTCACGGTTTATCTTTGCAACGATCCGATTCAAACAGGGAAAATGGGTGAAAATCAAGATTTAACCGAATCAAGCAAGTAGCGAAGCGGATTGCGAATATCCGCTTGACGTAACGATTCAGAGCCATGCGAAATGGTACTCTGAATCATTACCAATATAAAACTAAAACAGGAGGAAGCAAAACGATGTACAAATTTGACAGAGAAGCCTATGACAGGCGGATGGAGTGGTACCGCGACGCACGTTTCGGCATGTTTATCCACTGGGGACTTTACGCCATCCCGGCACGCGGAGAATGGGTGCGGAGTACCGAGCAGATTCCGAAAGAAGATTACATGAAATATTTTGAGGAGTTCAATCCTGTTGATTTCGAGCCGCGGAAATGGGCCAAGGCGGCGAAAGAGGCCGGTATGAAATACATGGTTCTGACTGCCAAGCATCACGATGGATTCTGCCTCTTCGACAGCCAGTATACCGATTTCAAATCTACCAACACGAAATGCGGCCGCGACCTCGTTGCAGAGTACGTTGATGCCGTCCGCACAGAAGGACTGAAGGTCGGTTTGTATTTCTCCCTGCTCGACTGGTTCCACGACGATTTCCCACATTACGGCGACCGGAACCACCCGATGCGGAACAACCCGGCATACAAAAACGATGACCGCGATTTCGACCGCTACCTGACCTACATGCACAATCAGGTACGCGAGATCTGCACAAACTACGGAAAGCTCGATGTGCTGTGGTTTGACTTTTCCTACGATACGCTGCGCGGCGAAGCATGGAAAGCGACGGAGCTGATCAATATGGTGCGGAAGCTCCAGCCGGATGTCATCATCGACAACCGTCTCGAGGTGAGCGGAGAGGGCTACGGTTCTCTGGCGGCCGGAAATCCGACCCCGTACCACGGCGACTTTGTGAGCCCGGAGCAGATGATTCCGCCGAACGGCATCCAGGATGTAAATGGAAACGATATCGCCTGGGAATCCTGCGTCACGATGAACAATCACTGGGGTTATTGTGCCAACGACCACTTCTTCAAACCGGCACCGATGCTGATCAAAAAGCTGGTCGAGTGCGTATCGAAGGGTGGAAACCTGCTTTTGAACGTCGGCCCGGACGCCAGGGGAAATATCCCGGAGGAGTCGATCGAACGGCTGGCTGAGATTGGAAAGTGGATGAAGAAAAACGGCGAGAGCATTTACGGCTGCGGAAAAGCCGGTATTGAGAAACCGGACTTTGGCCGTGTGACGCGCCACGGAAACCATCTGTATTTTCATGTCTATGAAAATACCGTTGGGCCGCTGCCGCTGCCCGGCGTGAAAAAAGAAGAAATTCAGGCGATCCGCTACGTCGCAACCGGCGCGGAAATCCCGGTTTCCACAAGCTGGGTACACAGCGATTATCCGACCATGGCATTCGCCGATCTCGGCGAAGACCCGGTATTGCCGGATGGAGTCGATACAGTCATCGATGTGATTCTGAAAAAGTAGAGGGTAAAGCATCAGCCACAGTTTTCCGAAAGGGTTTCTGTGGCTGATTTTTTGCGTGTCAGGAAAGTTCGCTGAAGTTTCCTGACACGTAAAATCGGATTTGATCCTGGAGCGTGTCTGAAAAAGCATTTCCGCAATCTGCAGGCTTCACTTTGCGGTATCTTTTTTTTCAGACACGCTCTAAAAGTCTTACAAGTTCTTACAAAATTCTGTATTTTTCGCTCCGACGATTGACAGTTCTGACAGAAAAATGCATACTGAAAAAAACACAAGATCACAGCCCGTGCTTCGAAATTTAACCGAATCAAGCAAGTAGCGAAGCGGATTGCGAAGATCCGCCTGACTCCTTTTCCTGCGCAGGGAAGGACAAGAGCTTTCGGAGTGAGAAAAGGGCAGTCTGTTTTTAGAAACGAAGCAAGAGAATGATAGCTTTGCTTTACAAAGAAAAAAGAGGGGGAATAAAACATGATTCGTCTGAACCACGTCAGCAAAATTTACGGCGATGGAAGCAAAAAAGCCGTCGATGATCTTTCCTGGGATATCGAAGATGGAAAGATCACCGGATTTATCGGCCCAAACGGAGCCGGGAAAACGACAACATTAAAAATGATCACCGGCATCCTGGCACCGTCCGAGGGAACGATTGAAATCAATGGAAAAGATATCCAGAAGGATCCGCTCGAAGCCAAGCGCCAGTTCGGTTTTGTGCCCGACGACCCGGATGCGTTTCTTCGCGTCAGGGGAATTGAATATTTGAATTTTATGGCAGATATCTACGGTGTCGGAACGGAAGAACGTCAGCGTTTTATCGAAGAAACCGCAAAACGCTTTGAGATGGAAGAGAACCTTTCGAGCCGTATCATGAGCTACTCGCATGGCATGCGTCAGAAAATCATGGTGATGGGCGCACTGATCCACAAGCCGCCGGTCTGGATTCTCGATGAGCCGCTGACCGGCCTTGACCCGCGCTCCGCGCACGAGCTCAAACAGATGATGCGTGAACACGCCGATGCCGGAAACGCCGTGCTGTTTTCCACCCATGTGCTGGAAGTAGCGGAAAAACTCTGCGACCGCATCGCCATCATCCATCACGGCCGCCAGGTATACCTGGGTACCCTGGAAGAATTAAAAGCGGCCTATCCGGATCAGACACTTGAAAATATCTTTCTGGAGATCACCGAACATGCGTAACTTATGGATTCTCACCCGTTTCCTTCTGAAAAGCGGACCAGGAAAAAGCAATCAGAAGAGCGGAAAAAAGAAAGCATTTTCGGACGGAGGACGTATCGTTGTATACCTTCTGCTTGGTGTCTGCCTCCTTCCCGTGTCGGTCTTACTGTTTCTTCTGGGATATTCCGGCTATACCTTCCTGCAGCCGCTCGGGCTGGAAACCCTGCTGATCGAGTTCGTCTGTGCCATCGGCATGATGGTCATTTTCTTCTATGGCCTGCCGCTGTTTCTGAGCGAGTATTACATGGACTCTGACCTCGTAAAGCTTTTGCCGCTGCCGTTTACCCCGGCGCAGATTGTCGGTGCGAAAGGCTTCTGCTGTCTGCTGAACGAATACTATCTTATTGTACTGCTGTTCTTTCCATTTCTGTTAGGGTACGGGATCAGCGCCAAAATGGGCATTTTTTACTGGATCAATATGATCCTCGCCTGCCTTATTTTCCCGGTTGTGCCGCTCGTTTACGCCGCAGTTTTGACGATGCTCGTGATGCGTCTTTTCAAAAATATCCGAAACAAGGATTTCTTAAGCTACCTCGGATTCGCCGCATCCCTGATTTTTGCGATCGGCATCAACGTATTTTCGCGCAGTATCGGAAATTTTGAAATGCAGGATATCATGAACCTGATGGAAAGCCAGAAGGGTACTCTGCGCGCCTTCCGGACCATTTTTCCGAACCTGCCCCTGATGACCGGAAGCCTTGCAGATGCATCCTTTCTCAAAATGATACTCTACATCGCTACAACAGCCGTCATCCTTGCTGTCTTTTTCGCCCTCGCCTGGAAAATCTACCTCCCGGCTGTCCTCGGCATGAGCGAAACCACCAGCGAAAAACGCATTTTATCCAAAGAAGAAGTGACCCGAACCGTCAAAAGCAAAAATCCGGTCCGCACCTACGCGATGATTGAATGGAAAAAACTGTACCGCACACCGGCCTGGTTCATGAATTGTGTTCTGATGCCTCTCATCTGGCCGGTCTTCATGCTTGGTATTGCCCTCATTTCAATCATTTCCAGCCTTGGCATGGCTAAAACTACCGGCCTTTGGACCCGGCTTGTCGCCGATGGCACTATATTCCGCCTCCTGAAAGGGGAACTGCCCGTCGCAGTTGCCGTCCTTACTGCCGCCGGAATCGCCGTCATGATGTCCATGTTCTGCGTGATCTCCGCCACAGCGATGTCCCGAAAGGGCAGCGAATACATCTATATGAAATGCATTCCGATGAGCTATCACGACCAGATCCGTGCCATGCTGGTAAGCGGCATCCTGATCAGTCTCCTTGGCACCTTGCCGTACGCTCTGATCTTCAACATGATTGCTGTCGTCTTCGGTCTGCACCCGGCGACCCTTCTTTACACCACGGCGATCACGGTTTTATTTACCCTGTTCGTCAACTATGAACAGCTCCTTTTTGACCTTGCATTTCCGAAATTAAACTGGGAAAACGAAACCGCCGCCATAAAATCCAACAACCGCTCCCTGATCTCCGTCCTCATCGACCTCACCGTCGGCGCAATCCTGATCGGAGCCGGCTACCTGCTGTACGGAAAACTTCACCTCAACATCCACATCACCACGAGCGTGATGATTCTGCTTACCGCAGTCCTGACCTTCGCCATGCGAACCGCCCTTTTTAAATGGGGCGTTCAAGTGATGGAACATCTGGAAAGCGCTTAACAGTTTCGAGACATAATAACAATATTAAAATGTGATAGAAAAGAGATTTCAGCCAATGTGCGGATCTCTTTTTTTTGCGCTCCTTTCCAATTTCGCTGCGTATTTTCTTTTATCGATTATGCTTCATTGTACTACTAAAAGACCTGTGTGGGCAATCCATTGTCGCCATTCCCCGAAAATTTTAAAAGACGGACAAAAAACAGAGGATTTCTCTCTGCATTTTGTCCGTCTCTCTACAACGTATTTATTGGATTCTCCGTTTACGGAAATGATTACGGAAATGATGAACTAATTCATCGCCTCACCCTTCAGCAGTCTGCTGATGTGCTTGTACAGAAGCATGGTTACCAGTGATACCACAACACCTTTGATGATATTAAACGGTACAACGGCAAACAGAACAAAGGTCGGAAGGCTTGTAATTGCTTTGTTGACTGCGGATCCCATTCCCACAAGGGCATCCATCGGCATTCCAAAGGCTGCTGCATAAGCCGGAAGCAGTACAAAAGCGTTCAGAAGACCGCCGGCTGCTGCCAGAAATACAGTTCCGACTGCCATACCGATCATGGCATTTTTCTTGGTTTTCTGTGTTTTGTAGATCCATGCGGCCGGCATAACATACGCGCAGCCGATCAGGAAGTTTGCTACTTCGCCAACACCTGCAGTAGTACTTCCTTTCATGACAAGGTTCAGCAGAATCTTAATCAGCTCAATCGCAGCTCCGGCAAGAGGTCCCATCGCAAAGGCTCCGATCAGCACCGGAACTTCGCTTAAATCAATCTTGTAGAAACTCGGGGCAAACGGAAGCGGGATGTCAAAAAACATCAATACGACTGCGGCTGCGCCGAGCATTGCTACCTGTACCATGTAACGGGTTTTTCCGATTTGCGACATCTTTGATGTCTGTTTTGCTGTTGTCTGTGCATTCATAACTGCATTTCTCCTTTTTTCTGGAGATCTTGACCGGTTCTGCCGGAAGTAACGAGTCCAAATACGCTCCACGAATTTGAACTCGTTTTCGCGGCAGTCGCCAAGGTCTCGTGCAAGCACGGACTTTGGCTCGTTGCCCGCGAAAAAAAGTGCCCTGAATTCCTTTTCTTGAATTCAGGGCACCAAAAATATTTCCATGCAAATAAACTTTATTTCATCTTCTTTCATCCAGACTTTAACTGTTGGTCCCGGAGTTGCACCGAGTCAGCCGCTGTTTGATATCGCAGCGGGTCGCGGACTATACCGCCAGTAGGGAATCACACCCTGCCCTGAAGATCTCCGTATTTTATTTTTACAAGAACATTTTATTCATATTCACACAATTTGTCAATACTTTTTTCAGACAATACATGATCTGGTTAGTTTGCTACGCCCATCTGAATTTTTCCTGTGCTCTTATTTTTCAGCACACGCAGATAGCAGATCCGCATATCTCCCTTCAGGACGAGACGGATCTCAGATGCGCCGTCCGTCTGCGGTCTGTCTGCGAGGGAAATTTCAACATCCTCATAAACCGGCTCGCGGTACCGGTTGCGCTCTTTTACTTCTTCCTCCGCATAGCGGTCCAGTTTCGGGGCGCTGCGGAACTCACAGGTTCTTGTGTCACCGGTAAAGCTTCCCATCGAAACACCGTCCACAAAGGCTTCCACACTGCCGCCGCGTTCACTCTTCACATGAAGCGCCAGAACAGCAGCATCGGAAAGATCACAGTCACGGTAAACGAGAACACCTTCTTTCGTCTCATCCTGCACGCGGACTGCCTTGAAATTGAAGTGGCCTTCCGTCAGATACATGTTCTCGTAATCATCGTAGTGGTCTGCCGCGGTAAATGCACTCAGATCGCGTACTCCCCTTTTTCCGCCCGGAATAAAGATTTCTGCGGAAACGGCTTTATCCTTGCAGGATGCGCCCGCATAGATTTCATACGTTCCTTCTTCTACCATCAGTCTGCGGCTGATGACATCGTAGAAGCGAAGCTCCTCCACCGGGATTTCCAGTGCGATGTGTCTCGTCTCGCCCGGGGCAATGTTTTTCACACGGACAAAATCAAGCAGCTGGCAGATTGGTTTCTTTACGCAGGATTCCAGAGCGGAACCGTAGATCTGGACGACCTCGTCGCTTGCGGTATCGCCCGTATTTCTCACATCGAGAGAGATCTGCAGCAGACGGTCGTCTTTTAAGGAAACCTTATAGTTCTCATACGCAAATGTGGTATACGTCAGGCCATAGCCGAATGGATACAATACCTTCCCGTCGAAATAGCGGTACGTTCTTTTTCCTTTGATGATGTCGTAATCGTCAATGTCCGGCAGCTGATCAATACTCTCATACCAGGTCATATTCAGACGGCCGGCCGGTGCATAGATTCCAAGCACAGCCTCTGCCATTGCGCTTCCCATATCCTGGCTTCCCGTTGCAGACATGATGATCGCCGGCAGTTTTTCCATCGCTTTCTGAAGTGTGTACGGATAATTCGTAAACAGCACCAGAACGGTATTCGGATTGACCTCTGCGATCCGGTCAAGCAGCATCTCCTGCTCCTCTGGCAGCTCCAGTGTGTTGCGGTCGATCTCCTCTTTCGCATTGATCACGGAGTTACAGCCGAGCGCAAGTAAAACCTGCTTTTTGCCCCGGACTGCAGCAACTGCTTTTTCAATTCCGTTTTCGACAACCTCCATCGTAATCGGAATTCCCTCCGTCTGCTCAAAGGAGAAAAATCCCTCCGCATCTCTATAAACCGGGTAATGGAAACGGTTGGTCAGCACAACGCTGCCATCCTCCTGCGGCTCCACGTGGAAAATCTCCATCACAAACCAGTCGAAGGCTTCCTCGCGGTCTGCCGCGATCTGTCCCATTTTCGGCTTTTCTCCCTGCGACTCTGAGAGTCTTGCGCCGAGGTATTTTCCGGTACGGACACTCTTGAACGTATAGCTTCCCTCACCCCAGTATTCCTTGATAAACACATCTGGCTCATCTGCCATCTGAAGTGTTCCGTCTTCTGCTACGGCAAGACCTTTTCCATCACAGCGGAAAACAACGCGATCCAGACCATCCGCGAATGTAATGTTCTCCTGCTTCAGTACTTCCATCCCCTGCAGGAAGGTTGTGCGGTATGGTGCCGTTGCGCCGTACCAGTCCTGATACCATGCATCACCAAGCGGTCCGACAATGGCAATATCTTCTGCTTTCAGGGCTTTGTCAAGTGGCAGCGCTCCGTTCTCATTTTTCAGAAGTACGATTGATTCGCGGCTCAGCTCTTTACAGATTTCACGTGCCTTCGGGGAATCGATATCGTCCTCGGTCACACGGTCATACGGATTCAGATTTTCCCGATCATAAACGCCGAGACGAAGCTTCGTCTCCATCATACAGCGAATAGAGCGGTCCATATCCTCTTCTTTCAGAATGCCAAGCTCATATGCCTCGCGTGCCGCCTGCTCTACCATACGCGGATCGTCAGACATGGCATCCACACCGGCTTTCAGCGCCGTTGCGATCGTCTCCGCATGCTGTCCGAAATAGTGATGCAGCGTCACGACAAGACCCATCGCACCGCCGTCACTGACAACGTGACGGAGACCGTACTGTTTTTTCAGAATATCGGTCACTTCCGGATTCAGGATACCGATCGTTCCGTTGATCTTGTTATATGCCGTCATAATGCCCTCTGCGCCGCCATCCTCAATACATCTGCGAAATGGCTCCAGATACAGCTCATATTTGTTCCGCGGGTCAATGGAAGAATTTTTCCATCCGCGGCCGACCTCCGTATTGTTTCCATAGAAATGCTTTAAGGTCGCTGCACAGCGCAGATACTTCGGATCATCGCCCTGCATTCCCCGGATATAAGCACCGGCCATTTTTCCGGTCAGCACAGGATCCTCTCCGTAACCTTCTTCGTTTCTTCCCCATCTCGGATCGCGCTCAAGATCAACGGTCGGAGCCCATCTGCTGAGTCCATGGCCCTGATGGCGGTGCCATACGACGCGCGCCTCGGTTCCTGTTATTTCACCGGCCTGTCTGATCAGCTCCGGGTCCCAGGATGCACTCATACCGATCGGCTGTGGGAAGGATGTTGTCACATCCGGTTTTTCAAGACCGTTCTGATCGTTTCTGCCCTCAACGCCGTGTGCCGCCTCACCGCCCACAGAGACGCCCGGAATGCCAAGGCGCGGCAGATCCGGGGAAGAGCTGGCGAGGTATCCCAGTTTTTCTTCGACCGTCATTTCTTTTAACAGCCAGTCGATTCTTTCCTGATCCGTCAGTGATGCATCCCAGAACGGTGTGTTTTTGTTTACCTGAAACTCCTTCTTTTCTGTCATTTTCCAAAAACCTCCCTATGATTTTGTCTCATGAAATTGTTTGCAGATTTTCCATATACTGTTATCTTTTTACAATGTTTCACATTTCCCATTACTGTCGCTGTATTTTAAAACATGGCCTGATATTTAATAATATCAGACCATGTTTTTATGCCGCCTTCCGTTCAACGGCAAAACCTTATGTTTTTGCTTTACTTACTCTACATCAACAAGTTTGGTAGCAAGGAACTCTGTCATAGCTTCTTCTGCATCTGCCAGACCATTGTCTGTCAGCTCCTGTACCATGCTCTCCCAGTTTGCATCAAACTCATCTTCGGTACCAGTTACGCACTTAACCAGTCCTGGCCATGCAATTTCATCCAGAATAGTCTGTTTCTCAGCCAGTTCCTGTGGCTGCTGATATGCCCACAGTGCAGAGTATGGAAGAAGGTCAAACTCCTCCGGCTGTGCAAACATGTCGGTCAGCATTTCAAATCCCATCGCTTCGCATCCTTCTTTTTCTGCTGTATTGTAGTTTGCAATAACAGACTCTTTTGTAGTTGGAGTGTATGGGAATCCGTCTTCAGAGTAGGAACCTGTTCCGTAGATCGGGAATCCAGTGTAGTTGTCAATACCGGTGTTCTTT
>OHVS01000590.1_pt1 | contig 15539 bp, 11 predicted proteins | sample 1579531 | NCBI WGS metagenome assembly OHVS01 (sample SAMEA3882531, study PRJEB24775) | human gut metagenome | biome: human-associated habitat; feature: intestine environment; material: feces | place: Netherlands | collected 2009/2010
GGTTGGAGCGGGCAATCTGCCGGCGCAGTTTGCTTGTGAAAAAGACTGACATACCGGACAGGAACAGGCAGACCGACAGGTGCAGAGCAGGCAGAGCGGAGCCGAGCATCCGGCTCAGCGATTGGATGGCAGAAACCAGAGCCGCTTGTTGGAAAGAGAGCAGAAAAGAAAGCACAGCACCGCAGATGCCGGAGACAACGGTGATGAGAATGAATTTAATGGCAGGATATTTTTTCATGGTATTTCCTCCTTTAAAAAGGGTGTACGGGTCATTGTTCTTCTTCGGTGTAGCTAAACAGCTGTTCGACCGAAGCATTCAAAATTTTTGCCAGCTTGAGAGCAAGGGTGACCGAAGGGTTGTAGTCCCCTCGTTCAATCAAACTGATGGTCTGTCGGGAAACGTCGGCAAGATTTCCCAGCTCGGTCTGGCTCAGGCGGTAGCGCGCGCGGTACTCCTTCAGGCGATTGTGCAGCGGCATCAAAGCACCTCCTTTTATGACAAGGATTCATTTCAAATTGACAAAGATACTTGTCAATTTCCTTGACTTCAGTATAGCATTGACAAGGAAAGTTGTCAATATGGAAAACAAAAAATCCCGTCCTTCCTTTTTTGAGGAAGGACGGGAGGGTGTTGCTGCTGAGAGGGAGCCTACTGCTGCAAGGTTGCGATGATGGAGGGGACAAACTGCTTTTTGCGGGAAACCATTCCCGGCAGCAGCAAGCCTTCCTCTGGAATCTGCTCGATGTGGTTGGACTGCTTGAGCAGTTCCTGCGCCTTGTGACCGCTGCACAGCACGATGCTGTTTTCTTCGATGATGTTGGTCAGCAGGAAGAAGAGCATGGTGGAAGGGTTTTGGGCGTAGGTCTCATCCATCAGCTTCTGGAGAGAAGGAATCAGCTGGCGCAGTCCGGCAGCGCTGACCGAGGTGACCTGTCCTACACCAAAACTGACATCGGAGGCAGAGAAGGTCTTGTAGTCCTGATAGAAAATTTCCTGAGTGGAGCGGGAGGAAAGGTCGCTGCCCGCTTCAAACATCGACTGTGCGTACTGCGGGATGTCGATACCGGCAATACCGGCAAGGTCCTCGGCAGCCGCGCGGTCCACGGCGGTGCAGGTCGGCGAACGGAACATCAATGTGTCCGACAGAATGGCGGAGCAAAGCAATCCGGCAATCTTCGGCTCGATTTCCACTGCATTTTCACGGTAGAGCTGATAGATGATGGTGGCAGTGCAGCCCAGCGGCTGGTTGCGGAAGTAGACTGGATTGATGCTTTCCAGTCCGCCCAGACGGTGGTGGTCGATGATCTCGAGGATGTCGGCGCACTCGATTCCGTTGACCGCCTGGTTCTTTTCGTTGTGGTCCACCAGGATAAGCTGCTTTTTCTGTGCAGCCAGGAAGGAGCGTTTTGACAGCTGACCGATGTAACAGCCGTGATCATCCAGCACCGGGAAGTAGCGGTGGCGCTCCCTTGCCATGACCTCTTTGACATCGTCGGTGTAGTCCTCCAGCGAGAAGGACAGGATGTGGTGAGCGGTCATAAAAAAGTCGATGGGCATACTCTGGTTAATCAGTCGGGCAACGGTGTAGGAATCATAGGGGCTGGACAGGATGATGCAGCCCTTGCTTTTGGCGCGCTCGATGATGGTTTCATTGGGTTCGGCGTTGGTGCACAGGATGATGCAGGAGGCGCCGATTTCAATGGCGAAAAACTGCGATTCAAAGCGGTTGCCGATGATGACCATGTCGTGTTCGGCAACGTAATCGACCATTCGTTCGGGTGTGTTGGCGGCAATGGTGACCCGTCCCTGGTCAAAGGTGCCGCTGACATCGCCGCAGATGACCTTGGCTTCCAGAACTTTAACAATATTTTCGTATGGGGTTTTTGCCTTGGAAACGATGCGGTTGTCATAGACGTCCATGTCGGATGCCGCAACGTTGGAAATGGTGATCAATCCTTCCAGATGGTTTTCCTCGTTGGTGATGCACAGGGTGCTTGCTTCACATTCCTTCATCAGGCTGTATGCCTGCTTGATGGAAATTTTGGCATTGACCGCGGGAACCTCCTTGATCTCCATGTCAGAAACGCGGGTGCGTACATCTGCCAGATAGGCAGGTGGCTCTACCCCGAAGTAGGACAGGGCAAAGGCGGTTTCTTTGTTCAGGTCACCGGCGCGCCGCGGGGTATACTGCTGCCCGGTCAGTTTGTTCTTCAGATTGGCGTAGGCGATGGCGGAACAGATCGAATCGGTGTCCGGGCTTTTGTGTCCGACAACGATGATCTCCTTTTGCTGGTTCACAGTGTTTTCTCCTCTCCTGGATGGCTTGCTCTTTGTCTATTTATCTGGTTTTAACCAGAATATTTCATTCAATGTCACTATACCATACTTTCTTGCGTAGGACAAGACTTTAGTTTGTTAAAGTAAAAACAAATGAATCTCGCTTGACAAAAGGCAGGAAGGTTGATATGATAGGAACGTATTTTAACTTTTACAAGAGGATTGAGGTGAAAGGATTGCGCAATTTTTCCTGCTAACGATGAACAGGCAAACAGAAGATAACTGTCAGCGACCGAGAAAGACCGGTCGTCGTTGTCGTTTGCCATGCAGCGGGAAAAAGAAAACTGCGCAGCTCCTTTCTGACCGAAACGGTCTGCCTTTGTGCAGCTGTAATCTGAAAGAATAGAATGGTTCTGCTCATTGTCTGATGGGCAGGGCTTTTGGGGAGCAGTGGGAATTTTTCCTGCTGCTCCCCATTTTTTTATTTTTCAGAGGTGAATGCCAATGGCTACGATTTTATTATCCAACCTGTCCTTTTGTTACGAGGGCAGCTATCAACTGGTCTTTGAGGACCTTTCGATTGCGCTGGATACCGGTTGGCGCCTGGGACTGACCGGACGAAACGGCAGAGGAAAGACCACCCTGCTGCGGTTGCTGCTGGGCGCACAGGGAGAAGCATACGGGCTGCGTGGATTTACCGGCAGCATCCAGACCAAAGTTCGCTTCGGCTATTTTCCGGCGCCGGTGGAGCATCCCGAATGGCTGGCGCTCGAGGTTGCCCAGCAAATCTGCCCGGATTGTCAGCAGTGGCAGCTGGAGCGGGAGCTTTCTCTGTTGGAATTTCCAGAGGATGCGCTGTGGCGTCCGTTTGAGCAGCTGTCCGGCGGAGAAAAGACCAAGTTACAGCTGGCTGCGCTGTTTTTGCAGGAAAACGCTTTTCCATTGATCGACGAACCGACCAACCACCTGGACACCGAATCCCGACAGCTGGTGGCGGACTATTTAAAAAGGCAGAAGGGATTTTTGCTGGTGTCCCACGACCGCGATTTTCTGGATGGGTGTGTCGACCATATCCTTTCGCTCGACCGGGATGGCATCCAGCTGCGCAAAGGGGATTTTACCGGCTGGTACCAGGACTATCAGACGAGGGTGCAGTCGGAAAGGGAGCAGAACGAACGGCTTAAAAAGGAGATTGGTCGACTGCAAACGGCGGCGCGGCGGACAGCCGATTGGTCAGGCAAGGTGGAAAGCAGCAAGATTGGAGAAGGACCCTGCGACCGCGGGTTTATCGGGCATAAAGCAGCCAAGATGATGCAGCGCTCCAAAAACATCCAGTCCCGCCGCGAGCAGGCAATCCGGCAAAAAGAGGAGCTGCTCAAGGGCGTGGAAAACACCGGCAAGCTCAAATTGCAGCCGGTGGAGCATTTTGCCAAAACGCTTTTGCAGGCAAGAGAGCTTTCCGTCTGCTTTGACGGACGGGAGCTGTTTGAACCGATTAGCTTTGCAGTTCGTGCAGGGGACAAGATTGCCCTGCACGGCAGGAACGGCTGTGGAAAAACCAGCCTGCTGCGGCTGCTGATGGGGGAGGAGCTTCCCTTTTGCGGTCAGCTGGAGCGGGCATCGGGGTTGCGGCTGTCGCTGGTGCCGCAGGATGCCTCCTTTTTGCAGGGAAATCTGTGCGACTATTTACAGGAGTGCAGCATTGACCAAAGCCGCTGCCTGTCCATCCTGCGCAACCTGGGATTTGAGCGGGAGCAGTTCGACCTGCCGATGCAGCAATACAGCCAGGGACAGAAGAAAAAGGTGCTGATTGCAAAGAGCTTGTGCGAGCAGGCGCACCTTTACCTTTGGGATGAACCGCTCAACTATATCGACATCTTTTCACGCATCCAACTGGAGCAGCTGGTGGCGGATTTTGAAGGAACCATGCTGTTCGTTGAGCATGACAGCGCCTTTTGTCGGGCGGTTGCGACCGATACAGTAAATATTCTTCGACGCTAGGGGAAGCACCATTTACAGGAAGTTTCATACGATGAAAGGGAGGGGAAGCCTTTCCCTATCCTGTGATGGAAGGTGAAGAAGATGAATCAACAGACAAATGAGTTTTATCAGGAACAACAGCAGCGGGATTTGCCGCAGACACTGCCGAGCTACCCGGATGTGGATGGCTCGGGACCGGCAGTGGAAGGGGTGCCGGATACGCCGCAGACGCTGCCGAGCTACCCGGATGTGGACGGCTCCGCACCGCCGGTCTATCCGCAGCCGATCCCGCCCATCGTCACCCAGCCCGGTCAGCCGGTCATGCGCTGCTGTCGGGTCCGATTTTTCCATGCGGCGGTGCAGGCGGGTTCTTTAAATGTCAACGTCGGCTCCCAGCGGGTGGCAAGCAATCTGGCGTTCGGTAATTTTTCTACATATTATTGTTTTGCAGAAGGGTTCCGCACCGTCAGCCTCATCAATGCCGGCAGCGGCAGGACGCTGCTGCTGCGCAAGACGGTGCCGATGTCCTATGGAGAACAGTTGACCTTTGTCATCGTCAATAACGCCTCCACCGGCGCGCTGGAGCTGGTGCGGGTCAATGATACCGCCTGCTCGGGACAGATGGGAGGTTTTGGATGTCTGCGCATGGCAAACTTCCTGTTGGGGGATACCGCTCTGGATTTGCTGACAGCGGATGGTCGGGTGCTGTTTTCAGATGTGCGTTATAAGGAAACCACCCTGTCCCGCCGGCTGCGCCCGGGAAGTTATAGCTTTTTGGTGGCAAACACGCCGGTGCGCATCGAGCCGAGGATTCAGGATGTGGAGATGGACCAGGGAGAATGGCGTATCAGTCAACGGTATCTGCCGGGCTATGGGGAGATGGACCTGCTGCTCAGCTTTGGGATGCAGGCGCGCCGCGGTGTGCTGAGTACAGCTTATATCATCGGTCAGGCGAACACCGGGGAGGTGCAGGTGGTGGTTTCGGAAAACCGATAGATGCTTGGGTGAGGACAGAGGAAAAGGAAAACGGTGGAGTTTATAAAAAATAGGGAGTAAATTTAGTTAAAACTGCCAGTTCGACATCGGAATAAAGGGTGCTTATTGACAGAAAAGTGATTTTGTGTCAAGCTAAATGTATAAAAGGGAGAAAAACTCCCAAAAGGAGGGCACCCGAATGAAAAAAATGAGGGAAAGGACCGAGCTGACAGAAAAAGGACAGCAACGAAGGCTGATGCTGTTGTCGGCAGCCATTATGATTTTTGTTGCGCAGCTCGACCTGAACCTGATTATCAATGGATTCCGTATCTCGCTTGCGGTCATCTGTCTGCCGGTGATGACCTTTCTCAGCAGCAATTTTCCGGTGTTTCCGGTCACCTTGATTGCGGCACCGGGCATCCTGTTGGTGCGCTGTGCAGTGGAGTGGCTGCACGAGGGCAGCTTTATACAGGGATTTTGGGCATATTCCCCGGAGATGCTGTTCTATCTGATGTACGGCGGACTGTTTGCGTTATATGTCCATCTGGCGCCGATGCAGCACTTTTCGCTGCTGCGGCTGTTGCCGTTGGTCGGCATTGATATGGTGTCGAACATGGTGGAGGTAGGCGTGCGCCTGGGGATGCGGATGTTTTTGCCGGAGGTGCTGCTGCGCCTGCTGATTGTGGCGCTGGGCAGAAGTGCGTTGGCAGCCATCTGTCTGGCAGCGTTGGATGCTTATGGGATGTTTATTCTAAACAAGGATGACCGAGAGCGCTACAACCATCTGCTGATGCTGACTTCACAACTCAAGAGCGAGGTCATCTGGATGAACAAGAACACCAACCGCATCGAGGACACCATGGCGGTATCCTATGCGCTGTACAACCAGCTGAACCAGATGGCTGTGCAGGAGCAATCGCAGCAGATGGAACAGCTGGCACAAAAGGCGCTGACGGTGGCAAAGGATATTCACGAGGTCAAGAAGGAATACTACCTGATTATGAATGGCATTTCGGCTGCGCTGAATGACGATGACCAGCAGAACGGGATGTGGATGCGGGATATTCTGCAAACTCTCCAGAACAGCACCCGAAATGGATTCGATGGTTTTGGAGAGAATGTGCAGGTCAGCTTTTCGATGGAGAAAAACTTTTTTACCGATAAACATTATGAGCTGATGTCGGTGCTGCGAAACCTGATTAACAACGCTGCCGAAGCGGCGGGTGAAAAGCAGGCACAGGTGGTTGTTTCCGAAAGCCAGCAGGGAGAAAGCTATCAGCTGTGTGTCCATGACAACTGCGGCGGCATCGAGCCGGAATATCTGCCGAGCATCTTTGAACCGGGATTTTCTACCAAAATCGACTACGAAACCGGCAAGGTCAGCCGTGGACTGGGATTGAGTCTGGTGCGGGATATTATAGAAAGTCAGATGGGAGGAACCATCCGGGTACAGTCGGAAGAAGGCTGCACCGATTTTATCATCAGCATTCCGCAAAAAAATCTGGAGGTGGAAAACAAATGAAATTTTATTTGATTGACGACGATGCCAGTGTGTGCAATATCCTGAAAATCATCATCCAGCAGAAGAAGCTGGGCGAGGTGTGCGGCAGTGCCTCCAATGGAGTGGATGCGCTGGAGGACCTGCGCTTTATCCACCCGGATATTATCATTGTGGATCTGCTGATGCCAATTATGGATGGAATCAACTTTGTGCGCAAGGCAAAGGAGCAGTACCCCGACATCTGCTATGTCATGCTCTCGCAGGTCAGCAGCAAGGAGATGGTTGCGCAGGCGTATGAGTGCGGGGTCACCTTCTTTTTGCAGAAGCCGGTCAACGGTGTGGAGGTCGTGCGGGTGCTGACCAACGTCGTGGACTCCATCCAGATGAAGCGCACCTTCCAGCAGATGCAGTCGCTGTTTATGCAGGGCGGGCAGGAAAATATGGCTGCTGCACCAGTGCCGGAGCTCAAGCTGTTGTCCGAGCAGCCGGAGGATAAGCCGCATATCAAACGTCTGCGCGGGATTTTGCAGAAGCTGGGCATCATCGGGGAGAGCGGCAGCGCGGACATCATCACACTGGTGGATTATATGATTGAGCAGGGACCGGAATCGGGAAAATTTACCGTGTCGGAGCTGTGCAGCCGCTTTAGTCCCAACAACTCCAAGTCGATGGAGCAGCGCATCCGACGTGCAGTCAATGCAGGGCTGACCAACCTTGCCAATATGGGGTTGGAAGACTACTCCAACGACACCTTCCACGACCTGGCAGGGACACTGTACAGCTTTGAACAGATTCGCAAGGAGATGGATTACATCCGCGGAAAATCGGGAACCCATGGAAAGGTATCGCTGAAAAACTTTTTGAATTCGCTGATTTTTTACTGCACCAACTAAAGCTGATACAAAAAATACAGGCAAAGCCGCCTTTGTACCTGAATGACAGGACAAAGGCGGCTTTTACTGTATCATAGAAAGGTTGTCACCTTCTATATGTCAAAAAACAAATCGATTTATTGTACAATATGCTGCATCGGCTATTTTTGAAAGACAAGAAAAAGCGGAAATTCTTTGTACATAACGCTGTGGACTATCTGTTTTGAGTGGACAATTTCGACAAAGTTGCTTTTTTCGGATTTTTTGCAAAAAAAATTTCTGTAACTTTTTGAAGTTTTATAAAGTTTGCTTCTATAATTTAGGCATAGTCAATCGCGTGGGTACACGGCAAACGGTACCGATACACGGATATTTTAAACAGAGAGTTTTATGGAGGTTATGAACGATGATGACAATTATTTCTGGAGTGGGTCTGCTGCTCCTCACCTTGGCTGTTTTTTCCATCTTTAGCCTGAAGTTTCCAAAGGGCAGTCAGGCGATGTCCGGTATGGCAAACGCAGCAGTTGCTTCCTTCCTGATTGAAGCAGTCCACAAGTACATCACCGGCGACCTGCTGGGAATTGCTTTCCTGGGCGAGGTTGGCGCAACTGCCGGCAGCCTGGGTGGTGTAGCAGCCGGAATCATGGTTCCGCTGAGCATGGGCGTTAATCCGGTGTTCGCAGTCGTAGGCGGTCTGGCTTGCGGCGGCTACGGTATCCTGCCGGGCTTCATCGCCGGTTACATCGTCGGTCTGATTGCTCCTTACATTGAAAAATACCTGCCAACCGGTCTGGACATCATCCTTGGTTCCCTGACCATTGCTCCAATGGCAAGACTGTTTGCGCTGGTTGTTGACCCTGCTGTCAACTCCATTCTGGGTATGATCGGCGGCACCATCACCGCAGCAGCTGACCAGTCCCCTGTTATCATGGGCTTCCTGCTGGGCGGTATCATGAAGATGATTTGTACCTCTCCTCTAAGCTCGATGGCTTTGACCGCAATGCTGGGTCTGACCGGTCTGCCGATGGGTATTGCGGCAATCGCCTGCTTCGGCGGTTCCTTCACCAATGGTATGGTCTTCCACAAGATGGGCTACGGCGACAAGAGCAACGTGATTGCTGTTATGCTGGAGCCTCTGACCCAGGCACACATCGTTACTGCACATCCAATCCCGATCTTCGTTTCGAACTTCTTTGGCGGCGGTCTGGCAGGTCTGGCAGCTGCAATGCTGGGCATTGTCAACAACGCTCCTGGTACTGCTTCTCCAATCCCGGGTCTGATTGCACCATTCGGATTTAACCCGGCTGGCAAAGTCATCCTGGCTCTGGCTCTGGCAGCAGTCGGCGGTCTGCTGGCTGGTTATGTCGGCGGCACCGTATTCAGCCGTCTGGAAAAACGCAAAAAAGCAACTGCAAAAGCAGCTGAACCGGCAGTTTACGGAGATCCTCTGGCAGACGACGAGATGCTGGAAGCATAATTTCGAGATTTTCTGATAAACTCTCATAAAACAAAACAAGCAGCGCCTCGAACAAATTTGTTCGAGGCGCTGCTTGTTTTACTTTTGCTTTAATCAATAGCAGAGCGGCAGGCGGCAACCAGCGAGTCTGGACCGGTGCGGTCGCAGAGAAGATGATAGAGCATCACGCCGCCCAGCTTGCTGTCGCAGGCAAATTGCGTTTTAGCAGCTGCGGTGGCAGCGCTGTTAAAGAAAATTTCCCCATCCAGGTCGGGATTTTCCCGGGAAATATCCTGCGGGATGTCCTTGTAAAAGACCCACTGTGCAGAAGCATCCAGCGGTCTGCCGTAAGCGGGGATTCCTAAAGAAAGCTGACGTGCATCGGCTCCCTGCTGCAAAAGCTGTTCGACCGCCTCCTGCGCGGTTTGCAGGGTGCTGTGGAAGCCCTGCTGGTCAAACTGGTCATACGCCATCAGATGGATACGGTCGAGCGCCTGCATCGCCTCGGCGTTCAGCTGATTTTGCTGTGGATATAAGGCGACCGACAGCGCAATCGGCTGCGGCTGGGAGGAAAGCAGCTGCTTGAGCTGGACAAGCAGGAGGGAAAAGCTTTCCCACTCCTCTTCCTGCGGAAATTCCCAGTCGATGTCGATGCCGTCCAAAGAGTACTCCCGGCACAGCTTCAGGATATTTTGGCAGAGCGTTTGCCGCTGCTGCTTGGTGGCGATGCTGCTGCCGGCGCTGCCCTCCCGCACCAGTGCGCCTTTGGGGTTTACCGTTGCCCACAGCTTGGTCTGCCCGGACAAGAGCTTGGCAGTCTGTGAAAAGGCAGAGGAAACCTCCAGCGTGCCGTCCGCTGCCCAGTAAACACCGGTGTTTAAAATCAGGTAGTCGAGGGAGGAGATGCTCTGCCGGTAAGGCTCCAGTGCTGCGGCAGCATCCTCCGGCAGTGACGAAACCGGCAGGTAAGCACACAGCTGCGGGGAAGCGGCTGCTTCGGTTAGCTGTGCAGTTGATTCGGATTGGCTGTCGTCGGGCAGCTTGTCGGGTTTTTCATCGGAGGTTTCGACCGTTGGTGCAGAGGGGGAGGCAGATTCGGCGGAGGTCGGCGGCGGAATGGTACGCGCACAGCCGCTTAGGGTCATTACCAGTGCAGCCAGCAGGGCAAGAGGAGAAAGCAGCGATTTCATACCAGAGCAGCCTCCTTTTCGGGAGCTTCCAAAATCTGCGGACAGCAGCGAGCATAGTGGAAGAGATACTGCTGGGCGATGCCGATGAAGTCTTGTGCGCAATCGGGCAGCCCGTTGGGATAGAGTGCGGCAAACACCCGCTTCATCCAGACATCCATCGGGCAGCACTCCAGCCGATGGAATCCGTAGAGCAAAGCACAGTCGGCGACCTTGGGACCGACGCCGACAATCTGCATCAGATGGGCGCGCGCCTGCTCCAACGGCATCTGCGGAATGGCATCCAGCTGCACCTGTCCGCTGCTGACACGCCGGGCAGCATCCAGCAGGTATTTGGCACGAAAGCCGCAGCGCAGTGGCTCCAGTTCCTCCAATGTGGCAGCAGCTAATCGCTGAGGGGAAGGAAAGGAAAAGCAATCGCTGGAAGGAATCGGCTCTCCAAGGCAGCTGCAAAGCCGCTGGACGATTCCTTTGATGCGCTTGATGTTGTTGTTCTGACTGATGATAAAGCAGCACAGCGCCTCCCAGGGGTCTTGGCGAAGGATACGGATGCCGGGCGCAAAGGTGATGGCGTGTTTAAGGGTAGGATCTAGGGAAAGGGTGCGGCGGATGGCATCGTAGTCGGTGGTCAAGTCAAAATATTCCTCCCACAGCGGGTAATCCTGTGGCTGGTGCAGCAGCAGAGAGCCGTCCCGCAGCTGGGAGATGCGCAGCGCATGACCCTTTGCCCAGCCGTGCCAGGTTTGTTCAATGTCGGGCAGGCAGGTGTCGGTTTCTGTCTGGGAAAAGGTGAAACACTGTCCGCAGTCGAGCGTCTGGTCCAGACGCAGGCTCAGCGAGCTTGCCGGTTCGCTTTGAATCAGCAGACCGCAGTCGAGCAGGGTTGTTACAGGTTTCAAAAGGGGTCTCTCCTTTCAATCGGGACAATTTTTTAAAGTGTAGCATTTGCCTTAGGAAGATGTCAATCGATTTGCAGGAAAGATGGCAGGAAAATGAAGGAATATTTAACAGTTTTTTAATATTTTTTTGGTTAAGTCTGAATAAATTTTCAAAAAATGTATTGACATTCAATGTTACATCGGTAATAATTATAACTGTGGATGAATCAAAAACAGTCTGCGATGAGCAGGCGGAAGCGGGTGAACATATGTTTGACAAAATGAGAAGATTGCCGGACGCAGAATTGGAAGTTATGAAGGCAATCTGGGACAACACACCACCAATGTCGACCAACGATGTAATGAAGGTGGTCAGCAATGAGAAAAACTGGAATATCTCCACCCTGCTGACCCTCCTTTCCCGTCTGATCGACCGGGGATTCCTTTCTTCCGAAAAACGCGGCAGAGAAAGAATCTACTATCCTCAGGTGGAGCGCGAAGAGTACATGGAGTATGAGACCAAAAACTTCATTAAGAAGCTGCACAAGAATTCTTTTATGAGTTTGGTCAATACCCTGTATGACAACAATGACCTGACCGAGCAGGATATGGATGAGCTGTCCCGTTGGCTTGAAGAAAAGAAGCAGAATCAGTAAGATTTGCAGCGAGCCAACCTATAGGTTGGACATCCAACGTACCCGTTGGATGATTCCAAATTGTTCGCAAATAAAACAGCCGAAGCAACAAAATGTTTGCTTCGGCTGTTTTTTTATGAGTTGATATTTTTAATATTTCTTGAGGTTTGGAATCACAGTGCCGATGATGGCCCACACCAGCTGGAAGATAAGCAGATGCAGGATGCTCAGGTAGGACAGATTGCCCATCAAGGAGAACAGGGCTACCAGTGCGTAACCGGCAACCAGTGCAATCATCTGAATCAAAACAGCCTGGTCGATGGCAGTTTTGGCAGTGAAGCAATCCAGGATGGCGGTGACCATCATGCGGCTGGAGCCGATGAATCCGATTTTGGCTGGAGAGCTGTCCTTCTGTGCGGTCAGCTGCTCGTACGGAGCATGGAATTTAGCAGGCATCAGCTTGATCAGCTCCAACGGGAAATCGTAGACAGCATGGATCTTTTCTGCTGTGATATTCGGGTCGGAGGTGTTGATGATCAGGTACATTCCGCGGTCTGCCAGCATCTCCAGCTGCTCACGGGTCGGGTCGTTCGGTCGGTAGCTGATGACGAACATGGCGGACAGCTGACCGGAGTTGGCAAGATAGATGATGTTCTTGCGGTCGCGGACAAAGCGGGTCTCATAGTCGTTGCTGGGGACCTCGATGCCGTGGTTGACCATCAGCTCGCGGTTTCCAATCAGTACCCGTTTGCCGTCCACCCAGGCGGACAGTCCCATCGAATCCTCGTAGGTCACATTTTCGACCGGACGGAGCATCGAGCGGTTGGAGCCGATGATTTTATTGAAGACATCGGTGAGCATTCCGTCGGTGTTGCATACGACACTGGCAGCATCCAGGATGACCGAGTCGATCTGGCTCTTGTCAAACGGTTTGATGCCGTGCAGGATGATGTCCGAAGGACGGAAGAGGTCCTTGGCATCCAGCACGACCGCCTCGGTGCGGGAGAAGGCATCCACCGCAGAGTAGCCGGATACCATTGCGCCTGCCGGAATCAGCTTGGCGGACATCCGGTACAGCGGCAGGTTGGCGGCGATGGTCGAGGTCAGCGGCGCGCTGACACACATGATGGCGGTGAAGGTGGAAACGGCCTCGGCAACGTCCTTGTTGAACAGGTAGGACAGCACCGAAAGGATGATGCCTGCCAGCAAGCAGACAGGAGCCAGGATGCGGCTCATGTGTTCGGCGTGGTCCTCGGAGTAGGAGTTGTCCAAAAAGTTGGAGAGGAACGGGCTGGTTTCCGGGTATGCGATGGTGTATTCCTCCATCGAAAGCCCGCGGGAGATTTCTCGCAGCAGGTTGCGGTCCTTTAAAAAGACAGCGGCGTGCTTGAGTTTTTCGGAGGACACCAGCTTGAAGTTGTTCTGGATGCGCAGGATGACCAGCACCTTGCCAATCAGGTTGAACAACAGGATGAACAGCGCCACCGGGAAGAACAGGTAGAGGTTGGTGCCAAAGTCGGCTTTGTCCACACTGAAATATTCCGGCTTGATGATATAGCAGATGCCCTGCGCCAGAGTACCCAGCAGCGCCAGCATCGGCAGGGTGTCGGTGTTGGCGTGGAACTTGAGCAACGCCAGCAATCCGCCGCCGATGGTGTTCGAGCAGATGACTGCGCCGATGGCAGATACCACGCACAGGGTTATCATGTAGGAGCGCAGGTGCAGCTCCGGCTGGATGAAGGTCGGCAGCGGCAGCAGCTCACCGGCAATCTGGATGTCGCGGGCAGCCAGCGCCAGGTACAGGGAAAGTCCAAAGACGACCACCATCAGGATGCGGACCAGCAGTCCGGTTTTGATGCTGCGCATATCCCGCAGGATGGCTTCCTTGTCCTTCGGCGAGGAGTAGTCCTCCAGCTCGGTATCCTCCTCGGAAAATTCTTCCGGGACCGGGATTTCGGCAGAAGCCAGGCGAGAGGATTTTTCCGGCTTCTGCTTTTTACCGTCGTTCTTGTGGAAAAGACCGGCATCTTCTGCCTGCGGTGCCTCAGCCTCCGCAGAGGGCTGGTCAAAGTCATCGGGCAGCTCAACATGAAAATGTCCGGCAGTATGGGCGGTTTCTGCTTCCGCTGGTTTCTGCGCGGCTTGGGTTTGCGCGGCGGCAAAAGGAGCCGCTCCAAACTCCTCGGTAAGCCCGGTCGGTGTGGAAGCAAACAGGTCGTCGGTGTCCGTCGGCTGTGCGGGACTTGGGCTGTCGTTGCTATCTTCCAAAGGAGCATCCGGTTTAAAATCGTCGGGCTGTTTGGGGGCTGGATTCTTTTTGCGTCCAAAGCCCGAGAAATATTTTTGATATTCGGTTTTCCCCTTCAGCTTGGGGTCGGGCTGTTCGGGCGGCGGTGTGGTCGGCTCAAAATCGCCGAACGGAGTGGAGCCTTGCTGCAAAGGCAGGTCGGCGGGTTGCTGCTCCAAAAAGAAGGAGGAGGTCAGGTCGTCGCCGGCGGGCTGCTGTGGCGGCTCCGGCTGGTGTTGGGCTTCCTCCTGACGGTGAAGTTCTTCCTCCTGCTGGCGAAGCAGCTCCTCCTGGCGGCGGAGTTCTGCCAGATGCTCCTGCTGTACCTTGACCGATTCGCGGTGGTTGGACAGCGAGGAGAAAAAGACGCCGGTGTTGCTCATATCATCGTGTTCGGTTGAGCGCGGCGATTTCACTGCGGTTCGGGCAGCCGTCTGCGGTTCGTGCGGCTCGGATGAAACAGCCTGTGCTGCCTGTGGCGGCTGAACGGTCGGTCTTGGTTGGGTCACAGGCTCCGGTTGAGGTTGCCGGTATGCTTGGGAGGAAAGGTCCTCGATGTTTTGGTTGACCGGTTTGGGACGTGCGGCGGGAGAGCCTCGTCCGGCGCGGGCAGACTGAGAAGCGTTCTGGCGCGCTTTTTTTGCCTTGATTTCATTGAGAATATCATCGACATCATACTGCTTGCTCATCTTCAAATCTCCTTTTTCCTATCCCTGACAGGAGAGTTAATTCTTTTTGACAAAGGACGGCAGACCGCTGCGCTGACGGACTGCCTCATAAATCACGATGGCTGCGGCAACCGAGGCGTTGAGCGAGTTGACCTGACCGTTCATCGGCAGCGAAACGACAAAGTCACAATGCTCCTTGGTCAGACGGCTGACACCGCTGCCCTCTGCACCGACGACGATACCGATCGGACCGCCCATGTCGGTCGAGCACCAGGGCTGTCCGTCCATGTCGGCGCAGAAAATCCACAGACCCTTCTGCTTGAGCTCCTCGATGGTGGACACGATGTTGGGTACCCGTACCACCGGCATATATTCCACCGCTCCGGCGGAGGTTTTGGCAACGGTGGCGGTCAGACCGACGCCGCGGCGTTTGGGGATGATGACCCCGTGTGCGCCTGCCGCTTCGGCGGTACGGATGATGGCGCCGAGATTGTGCGGGTCTTCGATGTTGTCACAGATGATAACAAAGGGAGGCTGGTCGCCGGCTTTCTGGAAGATGTCCTCCATGGTGGAAAAATCATGGCAGGCAGCCATGGCGACAACGCCCTGGTGGACCACTCCTTCGCAAAGGGTGTCCAGCTTTTGTGCTGCCGCATCCTTGATGGGAACGCCCGCCTGTTTGGCAAGGGCGATGATTTTGCCCATGCTGCCGCGGTCGGCTCCTTTGAGGATATAGATGCAGTCGATCGGGCGACCTTTTTTCAGCGCTTCGGCAACGGCGTTGCGTCCTGCGATGACCGAGCTTTCACGGGATTGGTTTTC
>OHVS01000591.1_pt1 | contig 15438 bp, 9 predicted proteins | sample 1579531 | NCBI WGS metagenome assembly OHVS01 (sample SAMEA3882531, study PRJEB24775) | human gut metagenome | biome: human-associated habitat; feature: intestine environment; material: feces | place: Netherlands | collected 2009/2010
CAAATAAAAATTCCATATCCGTAGAAAGATCACATGGAATCGTAACAACATCTTTCTCACTCCAAGCTATGGCAATTCTCCCGAATCCCGAAGGATGTGCAAAAAGAGGGAGTACGTTTCCTTCATCTTTTGACAATGCTACCCCGACACATTGTGCTTTCTCCGCCATCGCAAAAATACGTTCTATTTCTTCTTTTTCCGTAACTTCTCGAAATATCTTTTCTATTTTATTTTCTTTCGTTTCTATAGAAAAACGTCCAAGCATATTTTTAAAACGAAGCCGCTCAAAAATTTTGTACGCTTCTTCCGTATAAGGATTTTCATAATGCGCTTTTTCAATATCAAACTCAAAATCCGCATGTGTTTCAATCGTCGCAAGCACTTTACTCATTTTTGCCTGTTCCCAAAACTCCTGAATATTCTTACTTGCCCGGGGCGGCTTTAATTCCGACGCGTGTGCATACGCATTTTCAATCGTTTGATACTCCATAATAATTTTTGTTGCTGTTTTTTCGCCGATCCCCGGAACTCCCGGAATATTATCCGCCGAATCCCCCATCAAAGCTTTCACATCGATAAATTCTCTCGGCGTTACTTTATATCGTTCAACAACATCTGCAGCATAATAATTCTCAATCTCTGTTTTTCCCTGCTTCGTCTTCGGAATCCGAATCTTCACATGTTCAGTGGCAAGCTGCAGCGTATCTCTGTCTCCTGATATGATCGATACATCCATTCCGCTTTCTTCGCACATGCGTGAAAGCGTTCCCAACAGATCATCCGCTTCAAGCCCCGCTTTTTCTATTGTAGAAATATTCATTGCTTCAAGCACTTCTTTAATTACGGGAACTTGCTGACGAAGTTCTTCTGCCATCGGTTTTCTCGTTCCTTTATACTCCGAAAACATCTCATGACGAAATGTCGGCGCATGAACATCAAATGTAACAGTCAGATACTCCGGTTTCTCCTCATCTAATATTTTAAACATAATATTCAAAAACCCGTACACAGCATTCGTATGCAGACCTTCCGGAGTTGTCAGATCGGGAACTCCATAAAATGCACGATTCAAAATACTATGTCCATCTATCAATACGATTTTCTTTCGCATGGCAGCAATTACCTCCGTTTCACAATCATACTCAAGTATACACTAAAAAGCCTCTTTTTAAAAGGTTGATTTTATGCTATGGTTATCATATGATCATACAAATGAAAGGAATTATATACATGGACAGCATAATTTTTGACGTAGACGGCACACTATGGGATTCTGCCGATTCTGTTGCCGCCGCATGGAATTTGGCAATCAAAAAGTTCTCTTCCCTCGACATTACACTTGACAGGGAAATTCTCGGAAGTGTTTTCGGGAAAACAATGACCGACATCGGAGATATTCTTTTCCCCTCACTTTCCGAAACGGAAAAAGATTCTCTGCTTTCCGCCTGCTGTGAGCTCGAAAACAATTATTTAAAAAATCATCCCGGAATCATTTATGAAGGAGTCGCTGACACTATTGAAAAGCTTTCTAAAAAATACCCTCTTTTTATTGTCAGCAACTGTCAATGCGGATATATCGAAGCAACAATGCAGGCAATCGGTATCGAACATTTCATAAAAGATCATCTTTGTTTCGGAGAAACGGGCGTTTCTAAAGGACAAACGCTTCGCATGCTGATCGATCGAAATCACCTGTCATCTCCTGTTTATGTCGGAGATACACAAGGCGATGCAGACGCCTGCCACGCTGCAGGTATTCCGTTTATTTTTGCCGAATACGGATTCGGAAATGTTCCTGATGCAAAAATGACCATTCACAAATTTTCCGATCTGCTTAATTTGTAATTACCAAATATTTTTCATAAATCGAGTAGGAGGGGATTTTAATAAATCCCCGACCTCTCACACCACCGTGCGTACCATCCGGTACACGGCGGTTCAATCAACTTAACAAGTAACACACCTTTCGGTGTAGTAATCTAACATAGAGACTAATCCAAACTTGGTTAGTCTTTCTTTGTTTATTGCAAAATTCATAACTCTTCGCTGACACACATAAGCGATTCGACTACCTGTGTATGCCGTAATCCAAGCTGTATCCTTATCAACTCCAAGTTTCATCAAATTCTTTATACGATTCTGCGGAGTTTTCCACTGCTTCCAGATACACATACGCAACCTATAGCGAATTCTTGAATCTAGTTCCTTACAGAGCCTTTTCATACTCCCTATCTTGAAATAGTTAATCCAACCTCTTATGAGTTGATTGAGTTTCTCAACTTTACAGCTGTTGCTAACGCCCCAACTACGACAAGTGAGTTCTTTCATTCTTTTCTTGAACTTTGCTACTGATTTTGCATGTGGTTTTGCCTTAAACTGATGTGCTCTTGAATCAAAGTAGAATCCAAACCCAAGGTATTTCAGTCCGCTTGGTCTGAATTGTTCCTCATAGATTGGTGTTAATACCTGCGCTATAGCTTGTTGTATAAATCTGTCTGTTACTGTTGGTACTCCCAGGTTTCTGACGCCACCCTCCGGCTTTGGGATCTCCACTCTCCGTACCGGCTGAGGTTTATATTTTCTTGACCTCAACTGGTCCTTGATGTTTTCTCCGTTCTTTTCAAGATGTTCTTGAAGTTCTGTGTACTTCATTCCGTCCACTCCCTCTGCACCTTTGTTTCGTACGACTTGCAGATATGTTTTATTGAGGTTATCACCAGAAAGTATCTGCTCCATTAGACTACTTGTGTCCATGTGTTCTTTCCTTTCCGCCTCGCTTGATTTGACCACCCTTTCCCCGATTGGTTACGACAGATGCTGTCATTTCTGCAATACGAAACATACTCAAACTTATTGATTGTTCGCCCCTTTGCTCCATCTCCATTACAGAGACTTCTTCACTACTATGGGCTCGGCTGACTTCTCACAGTTCGTTGTTACTAGGCTAATGAAACCTCTGTGAGACCTCCACGCTTAAGGTGCACGCTCTTTCTCTCCATATATCCGCCACATCTACTCTGCTGCTACAAAAGTGATAGTTATTAGACTTCGTTGCTTTTGGCCAACTTATCTCTCACAGCCTAGCCTTATATGTGATTTCTGTCCGTCGGACCAGAGATTTGCTTACAACTTTCTTCAGATTCCACCTCACGATGGACTTGCTGTTCAGCTATACACTTCCCACTATCTGGGCGTGTTCGGGACTTACACCCGTTAGAGCGCGCCCATGGCGCGCAAACCAAAAAGCGAAAAGTGCACTCATTCACTTTTCGCTTTTATTATTTTATACTTATCTATTTATCTATATAAGGACTTTTTCTTTCCGATAACAACTACACCCGCTGTCAGCGATACTCCAAGAAGAACAATCCACACTGCCAACTGCCCTTCATCCCCTGTTTTAGGAGATGGAACCGTTGCGCTGACTGGATTTACCGTAGGAGTTGTTTCTACTGTTGTTTCTACTGTTGTTTCTTCTTTTGTCCCTGTCTGACTTCCTGATACAGAAGTTCCGCCCGGTGTCGTTTCCGTTCCTGCATTCCCGCTGTTTTGCACATTTCCCGTTCCCGGCGTTTCAATTCTGTTTGCATCCGGTATTTCTGATGCATCTGTCTCAGGTTGACTCGGCACGTCAGGTACATCCGGCGTTTCCGGTACATCTGTTTCAGGTTCACCCGGTACATTCGGCGTTTCCGGTGCATTTGTTTCAGGTTCACCCGGTACATTCGGTGTTTCCGGTGCATTTGTTTCAGGTTCGCTTGGTACATCCGGCGTTTCAGGTTCGCTTGGTACATCCGGCGTTTCCGGTGCATTTATTTCAGGTTCACTCGGTACATCCGGCGTTTCCGGTACGTTTGTTTCAGGTTCACTCGGTACATCCGGTGTTTCAGGTACGTCTGTCTCAGGTTCGTTCGGTACATTTGGCGTTTCTTCCTGAATCTGACAATCTTTATTTCCACCTATAAAATCCAGATTCCATGCATGGGCAGCCGCCTTTTCTCCCCAGTAAGGGTCCGATGCATAACTTACATTAATTCCGCTGCTCTTATCCCCAAGATAAGTTCCATGGTTTCTCCAATCCGAGCTGTCTAAATAACCTTCATCCATCCACTCTTTCATAAAACTGCGAATACAATCATCAATGCTCGCATATGTATCGGCGCTTATTCCGGGAGCGCTGTCCACCGCATTCAAGCCAAAAATATTATTTTTATTCCGGCAGATCCAACTTGTCCCCCAACCGCTTTCATTAATTGCTATTCCCATAGAGAGAAGCGCATTAACACTATAAACATTTTGGTATTTTACAAATGAAAGTCCTGTTCCCGATAATTTTGAAGAAGCTGTGTCAACTCCTGCAGCGCTCATTGCCGATTGGAGCATTACGTTCAATTCCTCGCCACTGTATTTTGTAGCTTCTCTCATGTTTTTAAACTGGAAAAAGTTATAAAACGCATTCCCTGCATTCACTGCGTTTTGACCGTTTGTATTATTTTGATAATCCGAAAGCATCACTGCATAATCGGTATAAAAATAATGTCCATCATAGCTGTAATACTTTACACCTTCATTTAAATAAGAAGGTGCTGTTCCGTTATTTATAAAAGAAACCGGAAGTTTATTTAAATCTTGTGAAATATAATGGATCAGTTTTCCACCGGATACCGCATAATAACTTACATGATCCGAAACCGCCGCATACTCCACAACCTGAACTTCTGAAGCATTTACCGTTCCTGTCACTCCTGACAGCATAAATCGAACTTTCCCATCATCAGTCATACCTAAATATGCCGCGTCTGCACCATAAGCTCCGTTTGTATATCCGCTTCCGCCGCCATATGTAAAAGAAGTTACAGCGCTGCCTTTTGTATTAAAATTGACTACTTTACTCTGCCCGGATGTTTTTGCCAAAAACATTGCATTTTGTGATGGCGTTCCTTCCGCAACAATACCTTTTTCCTCATGAATTTCATAAATTGCTCCATCTTCATCCATAGCCGTTGTCTCCTCAAGACGCTGACTATTTTCATCCTGAAGTGTCGCTGTGACCTGATCCTCCCCCGATAGCTCTGCAGCATTACTTTCCATGCCCGGCATAAAACTTACTACCATCGACATCAAAAGTGCGCATATCAGTAGTTTCTTTTTCTTTATCACTTGTGTATGGCCCTCCTTAACCCTGCTATTAATTATTTATACTAATCTACACTGATACATAACTACCATAACATTTTATTCCATCATTGGCAAGCATTACTTTTTAATATTGTATACAAGTATACAATGAGTATTATCACTATTCAGTCCGATTTTCAAGCTTTTAACAAAACAAATTCCAAGTAACCTCGTACGAAAATAAAATTTCCCATATGACAAAAAGGATTCTGTATAACACCGTCATACAGAATCCTTTTTTAATGCGGATGGTGGGACTTGAACCCACACGTAGTCACCTACGCAAGATTTTGAGTCTTGTGCGTCTGCCATTCCGCCACATCCGCATAATGGCTTCTTTTTTGAAGCCAAGAATTATTATATCACTTGTTTTTTTATATTGCAAGCTTTTTTTACTGTTTTACAAATTATTTTAAACATTTTAAAAGAGTATGCCATACGGAAATAAAATATCACAATTTTCTTATTGAGTTTTCCCTTTCTCTCTATATATTAAAGTTATTGAAGGCACAAATACTGCAAGGTTACAAAATATAGCCATGCGATATAAAATAATCATTGTGTTCTCCGAACTCCATAAAGGAATTATGATAGCTACTAAATTAATAATAAATAATACACACATCATAATAAGTAATTTTTTCATAATTTCCCCTTTCCACTATTTAAAAAGAAAGTCTAAACAATTCTTTTATTTAAAACTATTTCCGTTAATAATAAAATATATTCTAAAAAATTATACATTCATAAGTTTCTTTCCAATTTCAAAACAATCAAATGTTGAAAAGTAATCAGCAGGAGTTTCTGCCCTTCTGATAAGTTTTACTTCTCCGTTCTCTTTAAGAAGAAGTTCGGCTGATTTTAATTTACCATTATAATTGTAACCCATTGCAAATCCATGTGCCCCTGTATCATGAATCACAAGATAATCTCCCCGCTCAATCAGAGGAAGCATCCTGTCAACAGCGAACTTATCGTTATTCTCACAAAGCGAACCTGTCACATCATATTTATGATCACACGGTTCATCCTCTTTTCCAAGTACGGTAATATGGTGATACGCTCCATACATTGCCGGACGCATAAGATTTACCGCACATGCATCCACACCGATATAGTTTTTATAAGTATTTTTCTCGTGGATCGCTTTTGTCACAAGACAGCCATACGGTCCCATCATATAGCGTCCTAACTCTGTATAAATAGCAACATCTCCCATTCCTGCCGGAACAAGAACTTCTTCATACACTTTCCGAACTCCCTCTCCGATCGCATATATATCGTTCGGTTCTTGATCCGGTTTATACGGAATCCCGATTCCACCTGAGAGATTAATAAACTTAATATGAACTCCCGCCTCTTTTGAAAGTTTTACAGCTTGTTCAAATAAAACTTTTGCAAGCATCGGATAATAATCATTCGTAACAGTATTGCTTGCCAGAAATGCATGAAGACCAAACTCTTTCGCGCCTTTACTTTTTAATATTTTATATGCTTCCAAAATCTGTTCCGGTGTCATACCGTATTTTGCATCTCCCGGATTATCCATAATATCGTTACTGATTTTAAATAATCCTCCGGGATTAAACCGGCAGCTTATTGTCTCCGGAACATGACCGATTGCCTGCTCCAAAAAATCAATATGCGTAATATCGTCAAGATTTATGATAGCCCCAAGCTTATCTGCATAAATAAATTCTTCCGCCGGAGTATCGTTCGAAGAAAACATAATGTCTTCTCCCGTAATTTCAAGAGCTTCCGACATCATAAGTTCTGTATAGGAAGAGCAGTCGCAGCCGCAGCCATACTCTTTCAAAATATCGATCAAAAACGGGTTTGGCGTAGCTTTTACCGCAAAGTATTCTTTGTAACCCTTGTTCCATGAAAACGCCTCTTTAAGCGCTTTTACATTTTCTCTGATTCCTTTTTCATCATAAAGATGAAACGGAGTCGGATATATTTTTGTTATTTTCTCGACCTTCTCTTTTGTCACAAACGGTCTTTTATCCATCTTCTCTCACTCCTCATATTTTTATCTTCAGCCTGATTCCTATTTTTTGCTTTTACATATTATTCCACAGTTGCAATTCTCATCATATTACTTGTGGCGCTTCTCTCTTTTTTTACATTCGGCGAAGGAATTCCCGCTGTGATTACGACAATCTCTCCTGTTTCTACAAACTGCTTCACTTTTGCCAGCTCAATCGCGCCGTCGCAAATGTCATCCGTCGTATTAAATGCCTGTGATTTAATCGGTTTTACTCCCCAGTAAATCGACATTCTGCGCAATGTTCTCTCATTCGGAGTCACACCTAAAATCACCTGACGCGGACGCAGATTGGATACAACTCTTGCCGTTGCTCCCGATACAGAAGGTGTAATAATGCATTTGGCATTCAGATTTGATGCTGCCAGCACAGATGAATATCCGATTGCGCTTGATACACCGCTTTTTAAATGTCCTCCTGTTTTTTCCAACATTCCTTCATAATCGAGATGCTGTTCTGTATTCTGAATAATATGAACCATCATCTGAAGCGCTTCCAGAGGATATTTCCCCTGCGCCGTCTCTCCTGACAGCATTACCGCATCTGTTCCGTCATATACAGCATTGGCAACATCTGTAACTTCCGCTCTTGTCGGACGCGGATTACGCATCATAGAGTCCAGCATCTGGGTTGCCGTAATAACTGTTTTAAAGTTCATATTACATTTCTGAATAATCATTTTCTGAAGATACGGAACTTCTTCTGCCGGAATTTCTACTCCAAGATCTCCTCTCGCAACCATAACCCCGTCTGCAGCACGGATAATTTCATCAATATTTTTAATTCCTTCTGCATTCTCTACTTTTGCAATAATCGGAACATATGGCGCACCGAGTTCTTTAAGGTATGCTTTTATTTCAAGTACACATTCTGCATTTCTCACAAAAGATGCAGCGATAAAATCAATTCCCTGCTCTACTCCAAAACGGATATCATCCTTATCTTTTTCTGTGATTGCCGGAAGTCTAACCGCTACATTCGGCACATTTACTCCCTTTCTCTCACCGAGTTCTCCTCCGTTTATGACTTCGCAGAAAATTTCCTTTTCACTTTTTCCAACAACTTTTAATTCAATCAATCCGTCATCAATAAGAATCACTCTACCGGCATCAACATCCTGCACAAGACCTTCGTAAGTGATCGAAACTTTTGATTCATCCCCTTCGATCTCCTCTGTTGTCAGAGTAAACTGCTCTCCGGCCTTGAGCATTATTCTTTTTCCGCCTTTCAATACTCCCGTACGGATCTCCGGTCCCTTTGTATCAAGAAGAATTGCAGTGTTTGTATTCAATTCCTGACGCAGTTCTTTCAGCAGATCCATTCTGCTTTTTTGTTCTTCATGATCTCCGTGCGAAAAATTGAAGCGGGCAACATCCATTCCGTTTTCAATCAACTTTTTCAGCAGTTCCCTGTCATTCGTGTTCGGTCCCATTGTACAAACTACTTTTGTCTTTTTCATCAATCAATTCTCTCCTTTATAATCTATCTGATATAAGTTTTCTCAACACCCGCATAAGCAATTTACAAACTGCTATTTTACATGCTCATGGGTAAATAAATGATCCTGGCAATATTCATAATTACCGTTACATTTTGAGCAAAACCGAAATTCAAGACACGGATCATCCAGTTCCGTCCGTCCGCATACCGCACAGCGATGTCTTGCTCCGTTGGCATATGTCATATGAGGCGCCGACTGCTGTTTGAACTTTGCCTTGCGGGCCCGTTCTTTCGGTGAATACCTGCTCAAATTGCGCGTTGATAAAAAGAATATAATAAAGTTTAAAATCGATGCAATGATCGCGATTCTCGTTACCATGCTGCCTGAAATAATTCCATACAAGATCATCACCCCGTATACAAGCCCCATCCATTTCATTTTGATCGGAATAATAAAATACAATAACACTTCCATATCCGGATAAGTTACCGCGAATGCCAAAAAGATCGACATATAGATATAAGAAACACTAAATAATCCGCTTCCTGTTAAGAGCAGCGTCTGACCGCCTATAAAAGCAGCATCATATGTCGCGCACAACACCCCGTACAGCACAAATGCCCCGATCACAGTAAACAACATTCCCGAAATAATATATACATTATACCGAAATGTTCCCCACGTACGTTCGAGAGTCGTTCCCAAAGAATAATACAGCCAGACCATAAGCAGAAAATAAATCGGTTTCTCAGCCGGAGCTACAAAAATCCACGAAACAATTCTCCAAATCTGCCCTTTCAGTATTAATCCCGGTTCCAGTGTCAGCCACTGAAGAAGTTCCGGCATAAGAAATCTGGTCATATAACCGATTCCATATGCAATAAGCAAGTACAAAGTCAAATTACTTATGGCATAACGCCCAACCTTTTTTTCCATTTTGTCAAACCAGCTCAACAATCATTACCTCACCTTTTAACATTTTTATCTAATTGTAACTTTCACATATCTGTTTGTCAAACATATGTTGTTTCTTTTCACACGTTTAACACAATCTTTATGTAAAATAGCTATATAAATCGACATTATTAGCGAAAACCCGCATAATAATCACGATTGTATTTCCAAAAATGATGTCGTATAATGGAAAACGTCGTATAATAGTATTATACATTTAATAGGTAGGAACTCTTTTCTTTTTCAGAGTTCTCTTTTCATTATAGTAATATTTCGAAAAATCATTATTTTTTTAAAGTTTGGAGATAATGCAATGAACTTAAACAAATTACATACTCTCGGTATTGATATCGGTTCTACCACAGTCAAAATTGCAATTTTAGACAGTGAAAACGAAGTCCTTTTTTCAGACTACGAACGTCATTTTGCAAACATTCAGGAAACATTATCCGACTTGCTCGGACGGGCACTTTACAAACTCGGTTCAATTCAGGTTTCTCCTGTCATTACAGGAAGCGGAGGTCTTACTCTCGCAAAACATCTAGGAGTTCCTTTTGTACAGGAGGTCATTGCCGTATCAACAGCTCTGCAAGACTATGCACCGCAGACTGATGTGGCGATTGAGCTCGGAGGTGAGGATGCGAAAATCATCTATTTTGAAGGTGGAAATGTAGAACAGCGTATGAACGGAGTCTGTGCAGGGGGCACAGGTTCTTTTATTGACCAAATGGCTTCCCTTCTTCAGACAGACGCTTCGGGATTGAACGAATATGCAAAGAACTATAAAGCGCTATACTCCATCGCGGCTCGCTGCGGTGTATTTGCCAAATCCGACATTCAGCCTCTCATCAATGAAGGAGCGTCCAAAGAAGATCTTGCCGCTTCTATTTTTCAGGCTGTCGTAAACCAGACAATCAGCGGACTTGCATGTGGAAAACCAATTCGCGGACATGTTGCATTTCTCGGCGGACCTCTTCACTTTTTATCAGAACTACGCGAAACCTTTATCCGTACTTTAAAATTAGATGACGAACACATTATCGCTCCGCACCACTCACACTTGTTCGCCGCGATCGGATCTGCTTTAAATTCAAAAAAGGATACGCCGACAGCTCTTTGCGAGCTTCAGAAACGCCTTGAAAATAAAATTCAATTAGACTTTGAAGTAGAGCGTCTTGATCCATTATTTGAAACATCTGCAGACTATGATAAATTCATTTCCCGTCATAGCAAACACCAAGTTCCGATCAAAGATCTGGCAACTTATACAGGCAAAGCTTTTTTAGGAATTGATGCGGGATCTACAACAACAAAAGCTGCTCTTGTCGGAGAAGACGGAACACTCCTTTACTCTTTTTACCACAATAATGACGGAGATCCTCTCGGAACAACAATTTCCGCGATCAAGGATATTTACCGCCAGCTTCCCGAAGACGTTGAAATCGTCCACTCCTGCTCTACCGGATACGGAGAAGCGCTGATCAAGTCTGCCCTTATGCTAGATGAAGGCGAAGTGGAAACCGTTGCCCATTATTATGCAGCCGCGTTTTTTGAACCTGATGTAGACTGTATCCTCGATATCGGCGGTCAGGACATGAAATGCATCAAAATCAAAAATCAAACAGTTGATAGTGTGCAGCTTAACGAAGCATGTTCTTCCGGATGCGGTTCTTTCATTGAAACATTCGCAAAGTCTTTAAATTACACGGTAGAAGATTTTGCCCATGAAGCTCTTTATGCTCAAAATCCGATTGATTTAGGGACACGCTGTACTGTTTTTATGAACTCTAAAGTAAAGCAAGCTCAAAAAGAAGGCGCTTCCGTAGCGGACATCTCTGCCGGACTTGCTTACTCCGTCATAAAAAACGCACTTTTCAAAGTCATCAAAGTATCAGACGCTTCCGAACTCGGGAAACATATTGTTGTTCAAGGCGGAACATTTTACAACAATGCCGTCCTTAGAAGCTTTGAAAAAATCGCAGACTGCGAAGCAATCCGTCCCGATATTGCCGGAATCATGGGCGCATTCGGCGCTGCATTGATTGCCAGAGAACGTTACGGAGAATGTAAAGGAACAACTATGCTTTCTATTGAAGACATCCGTTCCCTTGAATATTCAACTACTATGACAAAATGCCGCGGATGTACAAACACTTGTCGTCTTACGATCAATCACTTCAGCGGCGGCCGAAAATTTATAACCGGAAACCGATGTGAACGAGGTCTCGGAAAAGAAAAAAATACAAATACGCTGCCAAACTTGTTTGACTATAAATTTCATCGGTATTTTGATTATGAACCTCTTTCCGAAGAAGATGCCACGCGAGGAATAATCGGAATTCCCCGTGTACTTAACATGTACGAAAATTATCCATTCTGGTTTACATTTTTCACCAAACTCGGATTCCGTGTCGTACTCTCTCCTGCTTCTACGAGAAAAATTTACGAACTCGGTATCGAATCCATTCCAAGTGAATCCGAATGTTATCCGGCAAAACTGGCTCACGGACATATTCAATGGCTGATCAACAACGGAATCGAACACATTTTCTATCCGTCTGTTCCATATGAAAGGAATGAATTTGAAGATTCCAACAACCACTACAACTGTCCGATCGTTACATCTTATCCGGAAAATATAAAAAACAATATCGATCCGATCATCGAAAACGAAGTCGACTTCATCCATCCGTTTCTTTCTTTTAAAAACGAAGAAACCATTGCTTATCGGTTATTTGAAGAACTGGGATCAAAATTCTCACTGTCAAAAAACGAGATTTATTCCGCAGTACACGATGCATGGACAGAACTTGCTTCCTGCCGGGAAGATATGAGACGCAAAGGGGAAGAAACGATCCGGTTTTTGAACGAAACCGGAAACAGAGGAATCGTCCTTGCCGGAAGACCGTACCATATCGACCCGGAAGTCAATCATGGACTTCCGGAAATGATCCTTTCCTATAATATTGCCGTACTGACTGAAGATTCTGTATCCCATCTTCATCCCGTTGAACGGCCTCTTAATGTTATGGATCAGTGGATGTACCACTCTCGCTTGTATGCCGCGGCAAATTATGTAAAAACAACAGAAAACCTTGATTTAATCCAACTGAACTCTTTCGGATGCGGTCTTGATGCTGTTACTACAGATCAAGTTGCCGACATCTTAACAAATTCAGGTAAAATTTATACAACTTTAAAGATCGACGAAGTTAATAATCTAGGGGCGGCTCGTATCCGTGTACGCTCTCTGCTGGCTGCTATCCGCGTCAGAGAACAAAAAAAGACAGAGCGCACTATCCGCTCTGCAGCAATCGAAAAAGTTCCTTTTACAAAGGAAATGAAGGCGACACATACTATTCTTTGTCCGCAGATGTCTCCGATTCATTTTGAAATGCTCGAAGCTGCCTTTAGAGGATCCGGATATCGGTTTGAGATTCTCCCTAACGACAACAAACAGGCAGTTGATGTAGGCCTGAAATATGTAAATAACGATGCCTGCTACCCTTCTCTCATCGTTGTTGGACAGATTATGGAAGCACTTCTTTCCGGAAAATACGATCTTGACAAAGTGGCAGTTATCATTACTCAAACAGGAGGAGGATGCCGCGCTTCCAATTATATCGGATTTATACGGCGCGCCCTGAAAAAAGCAGGCTTTGGACACGTTCCTGTCATCTCACTGAATTTAAGCGGCCTGGAAGGAAATCCGGGATTTAAACTGACCCCGTCCCTTATCATGCGTATCGTATACGGCGCTCTCTTCGGAGATATTTTTATGAAATGTGTCTATCATATGCGGCCATACGAAGCCGTTCCCGGAACAACTGATCAGATTCATCGCAAATGGGCAAAGATCTGCAAAGACTTTGTTTCAAAAGGATATCCTTCCCGGCACAAATTCAAAAAGCTTTGCCGGGACATTATTCACGACTTTGATTCGATCGAAATATTGGATATCAAAAAACCCCGCGTCGGAATTGTCGGGGAAATACTTGTGAAATTTCTGCCGGCAGCCAATAATCATCTTGTTGAACTGCTAGAGGCAGAAGGCGCAGAAGCTGTTGTTCCTGATCTTGCAGACTTTTTGCAATATTGTTTTTATAACCAAAACTTCAAAGTCTCTCATCTCGGGATGAAGAAGTCAAAAGCACTTGCAGGACGTCTCGGTGTTCAGGCGGTTGAATGGTTTCGGTCTCCTGCCACAAAAGCCTTCGCAGAAAGCAAACATTTTTCACCTCCTGCAAAAATCGAACATTTAGCAGAAATGGCATCTGATATCGTATCGCTTGGGAATCAGACAGGAGAAGGATGGTTTCTGACCGGAGAAATGCTTGAACTGATTGAAAACGGCGCTCAAAATATTATCTGCGCGCAGCCGTTTGCCTGTCTTCCAAACCATGTCGTAGGAAAAGGTGTGATCAAAGAACTTCGCCGGCTCCATCCGCAGTCAAATATTGTCGCCATTGATTTCGATCCCGGCGCAAGCGAAGTGAACCAATTAAACCGAATTAAACTGATGCTTTCCACTGCCTTTAAAAATATGGAAAAAGAAAATCAGTCAATGTAAACAATATTACAGAGCTCGAAAAACGGCAGAGATGTAGGAAATCGTTTTACCTCCCGCATCTCTGCCGTTTTATTAAAAAATCATCTGTTCCTCTTATATACAACATGTAGTGTTTTAATCAAACTTCCATCAAGGAGACAATCTGTTCCGGCACTTCCACTAACATTTCCGCTCCCGACTGTTCCAATTCTTCTTTCGATCCATATCCATACAACACGCCTATACTGTGCAGTCCCGCTTTCTTTGCTCCGATCATATCATGAGAGCGATCCCCTACCATGACTACTTCATTTCTGTCTGTAATGTTACAGCTCTCAATCACATATTCTATCACTTCATATTTATCTGTCCTGCTTTCATTCATACAGGCTCCGCCGATAAAGTCAAAATATTTGGAAAACCCAAAATAATCCGCAATCTGCTTTGCAAACATCTCCGGTTTTGATGTTGCAATCGCTAAACGAAATCCTTTTTTTCTCAGTTTTTCCAACATCTCGATCACGCCGTCATATACATTATTTCCAAAAATCCCTTTGTCACGGTAATACTCTCTATAATCTTCAACCATCCTCGCACTTTCTTCATCCGCAAGACCACAAACTTTACAAAACTGTCCGCGCAGCGGCGGTCCGATAAAGCTTCGGAGTTGCTCTTCCGAAAGCATCGGAAGATGATTTTTCTCAAGTGCATATTTAATACTATTCATGATTCCCGGCGCGGAATCCGTAATTGTTCCGTCCAAGTCAAAAAATATCGTCTTGTATTTCATTCTTTTTCCCTCTGAAAATCAATTTTATTGATGTTTTCCATATTCTAAAAAATTCTAAAAAATGCTTATTATCCTTTTTCCCCTCATCCAAAAAAAGTTTAAAAACTTCGGATGTGATCCTCATCTTCACTTTGCGTCTTGATTACTTTTTTCACAATAACATAATATCCGAAATCATCATTTACTTTTATAAAAACACGATCTCCTTCTTTATGTCCAAGAAGAGCTTTTCCAAGCGGCGATTCAATACTTACAAGACCATTCAGGGAACTTCCTCTGACTGATGTTACAATCCGGTACGTCTCCACTTCTTCATCATCTTCACAGTACACCTCTACCGTATTATTAAGTCCGATTTCATCTTCTTTAGATTCATCTTCTACGATCACCGCAGTTTTTAACATTCTTTCCAGATAACGGATGCGGCTTTCGTTCTGATTTTTGTGTTTCTTTGCTGCATAATATTCAAAGTTTTCAC
>OHVS01000602.1_pt1 | contig 15310 bp, 17 predicted proteins | sample 1579531 | NCBI WGS metagenome assembly OHVS01 (sample SAMEA3882531, study PRJEB24775) | human gut metagenome | biome: human-associated habitat; feature: intestine environment; material: feces | place: Netherlands | collected 2009/2010
CGCTCGAAGCTGGTCTTCATGGAGTCCATATCGCTGCGCTTGAAGTCCTCCGGCTCCGTGCGCGTAGCAGGCACGGCCTTGCCGTCGGCGGTGTTTAAGTTCTTGGCATTGTAATTGCGGATGTCATGGTTGCCGTTGATGACATAGATCTTCAGCCCCGGAATATCCTGCTGCAGCTGCTGCAGCTGCTTTGCCAGCGCCGCGTGGCACTCCTGCTCGCCGTCCTTGGTCAGGTCGCCGGACACGAGAAGGATGTCGGGCTTGTCCGCGCGGACTTGCTCAAACTTTTCGTACAGGATTGCGGAGCTCTCCTTGAGCAGCTTGCGGTCGCTGTTGAGCGCATGCTCAAAGTCCGCCGTGCCTGCAATCATATCCGGCGAGAGATAATGCAGGTCGGACATGACGGCGATCCTCAGGTTCATGTCCTGCGGCTTGTCCGCCGCAAGCGCCGGAACCGTCAGTGTGAAGACAAGGACTACCGCCAGCAGCAGCGACAGCAGTCTGCTTCCATTGTGCATTCTGGTTTTCATTTCTTCCTCCTGTTTTTTAGATTCCTACAACATTGCACGGCCCCCTGCCGCACAACTGTATTCCTTCCTCACCGTGTAAAATCTGCAGCCGCCCTTGTGTAAAAGCAGTTGTAACACGGCATTTTAACTGTATCATGCCAGAGACCCGATTGCAACCAAAATACAGCAGCAAATGCGAAAAAGCGCGGGCGGCTGCAGGCGGGACCCGATGCGTTTGGAATGGTTCATCTTTTCCTCCTGTAACATTCAAGATTTTGGCTCTTACAAGCTCACGTTTCTGTTTTACACAGCGCGTGTAAAGTCGAAAACCGCAGCCATGTAAAGTTCCCGTGCCGCAAAGCGGTGAAGATTTTACATTCCTGCCTTGACAAGCCGGCGGTTTCGTCCTATCATGAAGTGAACAAACACGGGGAGCCGCTCGGCTGAGAGTAAGCATCCGCTTAGACCCGCATACCTGATTTGGACAATGCCAACGTAGGGATTCATACTGCCGGACCGCAACAGCAGCACTCTTTACGGGCGCCGCTGTTTTTTCGTGCAGATCTTCCGGGAAAGGAGTCATGATTTATGCAACAAGTGCTCAAGACCATGCTCGAGAACGTGCGCGCGAAAACGCCGCTCGTGCACAACATCACCAATTACGTCACCGTCAACGACGTGGCAAACGTTCTGCTGGCGGCCGGCGGCTCGCCGATCATGTCCGACGATGCCGACGATGTCGAGGACATCACGAGCATCTGCGGCGGGCTGAACATCAACATCGGCACGCTCAACAAAAACACCATCCCGTCGATGTTCCTCGCCGGGAAGAAGGCAAACGAGCTGGGCCACATCGTCCTGCTCGACCCCGTGGGCGCGGGCGCGAGCCGCCTGCGCACCGACACGGCCAACCGTCTCATGCAGGAGGTGCGCTTTGACGCCGTGCGCGGCAACATCTCCGAGATCAAGACACTCTGCACCGGCAGCGGCAGCACCAAGGGCGTGGACGCCGACGCGGTCGACGCCGTGACGGAGGCGAATCTCGACGACGGCGTGCAGCTCGTCAAGACTTTCGCGCAGCGGGCCGGCTGCATCGTCGCCGTGACCGGCGCGATCGACCTCGTGAGCGACGGCGAGCGCTGCTGGTGCATCCGCAACGGCCGCGCGGAGATGAGCCGCATCACCGGCACGGGCTGCCAGCTCTCGGCGCTGATGACGGCGTTCCTGGTCGCCAATCCCGACCACAAGCTCGCCGCCGCGGCGGCCGCCGTGTGCATGATGGGGCTCGCAGGCGAGATCGGCTGGGCCAACATGCAGCCCGGCGACGGCAACAGCACCTACCGCAACCGCATCATTGATGCGATCTTCAACATGACCGGCGACGCGCTGGAGAAGGGAGCCAAGTATGAACTGCGATAACGCATCTCTGCTGCTCTACGCCGTGACCGACCGCTCGTGGCTGCACGGCCAGACGCTCTATGAACAGGCCGAGCAGGCGCTGCAGGGCGGCGCAACGTTTTTGCAGCTGCGCGAGAAGGAACTCGACGAGGCGCATTTCAAAGAAGAAGCCATCGCGCTCAAGGCGCTGTGCCGGCAGTACGGCGTGCCGTTCGTGCTCGATGACAACGTAGCGCTCGCCGTGGCCACGGACGCCGACGGCGTGCACGTCGGCCAGAGCGACATGGCGGCCGGCAAGGTGCGCGCGCTCATCGGCCCGGACAAGATTCTCGGCGTGTCGGCCCAGACGGTGGACGAGGCGCTGCTGGCCGAGCGCGAGGGCGCGGACTATCTCGGCGTGGGCGCCGTGTTCCCGACCGGGACAAAGACCGACGCCAACGCCGTGAGCTATGACACCCTGCGCGACATCTGCGCGGCCGTGTCCATCCCGGTCATCGCCATCGGCGGCATCACGAAGGACAATGTCGCCCGGCTTTCCGGCAGCGGCATTGTCGGCGTCGCCGTCGTGAGTGCGATCTTCGCGCAGCCGGACATTCCCGCCGCCACGCGCGCGCTCAAAGCCGCCGTGCGCACGGCGCTGGACCTGTAACTCCCTGCGCGCGGGCGCAGACAAACATACAAACAGCGGCGGATTGGGGGCACCACTTTCCGTCGCTCAACAAAATTGATGCTGAAAAGGAGACAGAATATGAAAACAGCATTAACGATCGCCGGAAGCGATTCCAGCGGAGGCGCCGGTATTCAGGCCGATCTGAAAGCCATGACCATGAATGGCGTATTTGCCATGAGTGCGATCACGGCGCTGACCGCCCAGAACACGACCGGCGTACAGGGTATTTTTGAAGTAACTCCGGCATTTCTCGGCCAGCAGATCGACAGCGTCTTTACCGACATCCGGCCTGACGCGGTGAAGATCGGCATGGTCGCGTCCTCCGGCCTCATTGAGGTCATCGCCGAGCGGCTGCAGCACTACGCGGCACAAAACATCGTCGTCGACCCCGTGATGGTCGCCACGAGCGGCGCGCGGCTCATCTCCGAGGACGCCATCGCCACGCTCGAGGCGCGGCTGCTGCCGCTTGCCACCGTGCTCACGCCCAATATCCCGGAGGCGGAAGTGCTCTCGAGCCTGACCATCGCCTCCCCCGACGACATGATCGCCGCCGGAAAAGCCATCAGCGAGCGCTACGGCTGCGCCGTCCTGTGCAAGGGCGGACACCGGCTCAACGACGCCAATGACCTCCTGTACCGCGACGGCGGCTACGAGTGGTTCAACGGCAAGCGCATCGACAACCCCAACACCCACGGCACCGGCTGCACGCTCTCGAGCGCCATCGCGGCCAACCTTGCCAAGGGCTTTGATCTCGACACGGCCGTCCGCCGCGCGAAGGACTATCTCTCCGGCGCGCTGGCCGCCATGCTCGACCTCGGCGCGGGCTCCGGCCCGATGGACCATGCGTTCGACCTGAAGCCGGAATACCGGCAGGAGGCCCAAGCATGAAAAAGACCTCCAGCTTCCAGAACAGCCTCATCTGGTTCGGCGCGGCCGTGTCCATCGCGGAGATCCTCACGGGCACGTACTTTGCGCCCCTCGGCTTCACGAAGGGCCTGCTCGCCATCCTCGTCGGCCATGTCATCGGCTGTGCGATGTTCTTCTTCGCGGGCCTCATCGGCGGCCGCACCGGCCGCAGCGCCATGGGCACGGTCGAGCTGAGCTTCGGCCGCATCGGCTGCCTGTTTTTCGCCGCGCTCAACGTGCTGCAGCTCGTCGGCTGGACGGCCATCATGATCTATGACGGCGCACTGGCCACGAACACCGTGCTCGGCATCGGCAAGTGGGTGTGGTGTCTCGTCATCGGCGGGCTCATCGTGGTGTGGATCGCCGTCGGCATCAAGAACCTCGGCTGGATCAACAAGATCGCCATGGCGGCGCTGTTCATCCTCTCGATCGTGCTGTGCGTGGTGGTATTCCGCGGCGGCACACCCGTCACGGTGCCGGACGACAGCCTGAGCTTCGGTGCGGCGGTCGAGCTGGCCGTGGCCATGCCGCTGTCGTGGCTGCCGCTCATCTCCGACTACACGCGCGAGGCCGAAAAGCCCTTTGCCGCCACGCTCTCGAGCACGCTGACCTACGGCGTTGTGAGCTGCTGGATGTACGTCATCGGCATGGGCGCCGCCATCTTCACCGGCGAGGGCGACATTGCGCTCATCATGGTCAAGGCCGGCCTTGGCGTGGCCGCGCTGCTCATCCTCATCCTCTCGACCGTCACGACGACGTTCCTCGATGCGTACAGCGCCGGCATCTCCGCCGAGTCCCTGTCGAAGAAGATCAACGGCAAGTACGCCGCGCTCATCGTGACCGTCATCGGCACGGTCTGCGCCATCTGCTTCCCGATGGACGACATCACGAACTTCCTGTACCTGATCGGCTCGGTGTTCGCGCCGATGATCGCCATCCAGATCACGGACTTCTTCCTGCTCCGACGCGGCGGCGCGAGCGGCAGGCTCGATGTATGCAACGCCGTCGTCTGGGTGCTGGGCTTCGGGCTCTACCGCGTGCTCATGACCGTGGACATCCCGGTCGGCAACACCCTGCCCGACATGGCTGGCACGATGCTCCTGTGCCTGATCGCGCACAAGATCGTCCCGGATAAGACCAGGGCCTCCTGAAGCCTTTTGCGAAAATTGCCAAGCCGAAAACGCCCGCACACCGTGCGGGCGTTTTTGCGTGTCAAACAGAGTTTTGACACGCTCAAACGAGACCCACTGCGTTGGGCTCTCGTTTGAAAAGATCGCGGCTCGCTGCAGCGCACGCGCCGTGCGCGCACGTTTGCGAGCCGAGCGGTATTTTCTCCGCCGCGCATGTCGCCGGAAAAAATGATCAGACTTTCTTTCGCCGCTGCGGCGGCGAAAGGCTACGAGGTCTTTGAAAAGCTGCCGAAAACGCCCGCACGATGTGCGGGCGTTTTTACATACAGGCGCAAACGCTGCGAGGCTTTTTGCGTCTTGAATTCCCAGCAAAGCCGTGTTATTTTAAGGGCAGAAAACACTTTCAGGGAGGCAGGCATATGAAAGATCTCAAACCGACGTGCCGCATCGCCGTGGTGCAGGCGGCGCCGGTGCTGTTTGACAAGACCGCGTGCACGGACAAGGCCGTGCGCCTGATCGCGGAGTGCGCGCAGCATGGCGCAGAGCTCATCGTGTTCCCGGAGCTGTTCATCCCCGGCTACCCGTACGGCATGACGTTCGGCTTCACGGTCGGCGCGCGCAAGGAAGACGGCCGCAAGGACTGGCAGCTGTACTGCGGCAACTCCATCGTCGTACCCGGTCCGGAGACGGAGCGCCTCGCCGCGGCGGCAAAGGCCGCGGGCGCGTATGTGAGCATCGGCGTGTCGGAGCGCGACGGCGTGACGGGCACGCTCTATAACTCCAACCTCATCTTCTGCCCGGACGGCACGCTCGCCCCCGTGCACCGCAAGCTCAAGCCCACCGGGGCAGAGCGCGTGGTCTGGGGCGACGCCGACCGCGGGTATTTCCCGGTCGTGGACACGCCGTGGGGCCCGATGGGCAGCCTCATCTGCTGGGAGAGCTATATGCCGCTGGCGCGCACGGCGCTGTATGAAAAGGGCGTAACGCTCTACATCTCGCCGAACACGAACGACAACCCCGAGTGGCAGGCCACCGTGCAGCACATCGCGCTCGAGGGCCGGTGCTATTTCATCAACTGCGACATGGTCTTTCACCGCGCGGACTACCCCGCCGGGCTGCACTGCCCGGATGAGATCGCGCGCCTGAACGACATCCCCTGCCGCGGCGGCAGCTGCATCGTCGACCCCTACGGGCACTATGTCGTGCAGCCGGTGTGGGACAGCGAGGACATTCTCTACGCCGATCTCGATATGCAGCGCGTGCCCGCGAGCCGCATGGAGCTCGACGTGTGCGGCCACTACGCGCGGCCGGACGTGCTGCGCCTGACCGTGCAGGACGCATAAAAGGAGCGCACGTATGAAGCTTGCCATGGCGCAGATGTCCATGACCGGGAGCACGGACGAAAACCTGAAAAAATCCCTCGCCTTCTGCGACGCCGCCGCGGGCAGCGACCTGCTGTTTTTCCCCGAGGTGCAGCTCACACCGTTCTTCCCGCAGTATGCGGGCCGGAACGTGGACGCCTATGTCGTCCCGGCGGGCAGCCCGACGGTGCGGGCCTTCGCGGACAAGGCGCGCGCGCATGGGTTCTACCTCTCGCCGAATATGTACCTCGAGCAGGACGGCCGGCGCTACGACGCCTCCCTCTGGCTGACGCCGGAGGGGAACTGCGCGGGTGTGGCCAAGATGGTGCACATCATGCAGGCGGCGCAGTTTTACGAGCGCGACTACTACACGCCGTCCGAGGAGGGCTTTCTCGTGTTCGGCACGCTGTGGGGCCGCGTCGGCATCGTGATCTGCTTTGACCGGCACCTGCCGGAGAGCATCCGCACGTGCGCGCTCAAGGGGGCGGATCTCGTCATCATCCCGACGGCGAACACGAAGACCGAGCCCATGGAGCTCTTCGAGTGGGAGATCCGCGTGCAGGCGATGCAGAACCAGATCTTCGTCGCCATGTGCAACCGCGTGGGGCGCGAGGACGGGATGGACTTCGCCGGCGAGTCGCTCATCGTGCACCCGAGCGGCGACGTGATCTATAAGGCCGACGACCGCGAGCAGCTCATCGTGCAGGAGCTCGACCTCGCCGAGGCGCGGCTCTGGCGCGAGCAAAAGCGCCCATACCTCAGGCAGCGGCGGCCGGAGTACTATCTGTAAAAAGAACGATCCCTGCGTCGGAAGTCCGGCGCAGGGATCGTTTCTTATTTATATTCCGGGCACTGGTAGCGGGGCTTGCCCTGGCTCTTGTGCCCGTACTCGATGGCGGACACCGGGCAGCCGCAGATGCAGGCCATGCAGTGCGTGCACGCGCCATTCCAGTGCGGGCGGCGCTCAACGATGTCGATGCCGTTGACCGGGCAGCTCAGTGCGCACTTGCCGCAGCCGATGCACGCATCCGAGACCGTGAACGGCCCGGACTTGACAAACCACCGATAAAAGATCGTGTTCACCGGCCCGGTCTTGAACCGGTCGAGCAGGCCGACCCTCGGCGCCGGGAACGGCTCGCCGCGCTGCACGCAGGCGATGCCCCCATCGATGGACGACTGCGCCGCCGCGATGATCTGCGCCGACTCCTCCGCGCCGGGCACGTAAAACATAGCGACGTAGTTTTCCGGCATGACGACCTGCAGCACACCCTGATAATCGAGCCCGATATCCGCGCACAGCGCCGCGATGCGGCTGCCGGCGTTGCCGATCTCGCTGCCGCAGGTCATGACAAAGTAGGCCTTCCGGCTGCCGGTGAAGCGGCCGCGGCGGAGAAAGTCCGCGAAAATGTGCGGGATCTGCCAGCCGTACGTCGGCGAGACGAACACCCACGGCCGGTCGGAATGCAGGTCGGCGGGCGTGTCGTTTTTGATGTATTCGTTCGCGGTGATGAGATCGTCGCCGAGGGCGGCGGCGAAGCGCTGGGCAACATAGCGGCTGTTGCCCGTGCCGGTGTAATAGACGATCATAATACTTCCCCCAAAGTACGATTTTTGCCCAGTATAGCACACCCGCACCCCGATTTCCAGCCGGACGTTGTGTCCGCGCGCCCGGTGTGCTACAATGGGGAAAACAAATGACCCACGGGAGGGATCTCTTTTGTACTGGTATACCATCGGGCAGACGCTCACGCCACAGGAGCGCGCGCCCGCGCCGGAGCAGCCCGCCGTCGTGCTGCTGACATCCGAAGAGCTGTCGCACCAGCCGGAGCTGCCCGGTCTGGAGCGGACGCTGCACCACACACCGCCGGCGCGCGACGCGCGCGTGTGCAAGGCCGAGGTGCGCTCGGACTGTCTGGCGGGCACGCTCGTGCTGCCGCGTCAGGGCAAGGACGGCAAGCCGCTCGCCTGCGGCTATCTCGTCACGGCCACGCGCGTCGTGCTCGTGGACGACGAGAGCGCGCTGCAGGGCCTGCTGCGCCACATCGCCCGGGAAAAGCGCTGGACCGACGGCAGCGTCGGCCGGTTTCTCTACGACTTTTTTGAGCAGCTCATCGCCCGCGACCTGCACCGGCTCGAAAAGATCGAGGACCGCATCGAGGCGCTCGAGGATCAGGTGCTGGCGCACGAGCTGGACGATTTCTCCGCGCCGATGACCGCGCTGCGCAAGGAGACCATGGCGTGGTTTCGCTATTACTCCCAGCTCGACGACGTGGCGTGCGAGCTGCGCGAGAACGAAAACGGCTTCTTCACCGACAGTGAGCAGCTGCTGTTTCGCATGTTCGAGGACCGCGTGATCCGCCTGCGTGAGGAGTCGCAGCTGCTGCGCGAATCGTGCGCGCAGCTGCAGAGCCTGTTTCAGGCTGAGATCGACACGCGGCAAAACCGCATCATGCAGATCCTGACGATCGTGACGACGATCTTCCTGCCGCTGACGCTGCTCGTCGGGTGGTACGGCATGAACTTTGTCGGCATGCCGGAGCTGACGTGGAAGTACGGCTACCCCGTCGTCGTCATCGTGAGCATCGTGACCGTGGGCATCAGCCTGTGGGTGTGCAAGAAGAAAAAGTTCTGGTGACGAAAACGCCGGCTGAGGAAACCCTCAGCCGGTGCTTTTTATTTCCCCGCGCGCTCGGCAAAGTGCTCCGGGTTCTCGATCGACGTCAGCCGCAGCGGGAACGCCTGCTGCCCGAGGTCTGCGTAGGTGATGATCCACTCGCCGGAGTCGATCATCATCGCCATCGACAGCAGGTCGGCACAGTCGACCGTGCCCTGCGCGCCCACCGGGAGCGCGCCGACGTTCACACCGTCGGCGTCGCCGAAATCGAGCACTTTCACTTCCAGCGTTTTCGCGTCCTTGTCGCGCGAGAGCACCTCCACGCGCAGGTAGGCATAGCCCCCGTCGAGCGGGAGGTCGCTCATGTCCGGGGCGGGCGTGGCCTCCGCCGCGCCGCCGGCGGCGCAGCCCGTGCACAGCAGCACGAGCGCGAGCAAAAGAGACAGGATACGGATAGACTTCATGCGTTTTCTCCTTTCAAACCGTCGCGGTAGAGCTCTCCGGGAGCGACGATGTGACCATCACGGACGGCGGCGTGTACGTGCTCACCGGCGCGCACGCGGACGGCAATGTGACCGTCTTCGGCGGCAGAGGGCCGGACAGCTTCGGCGGCGGCATGGGCACGCCCCTGCCCCTTCCGTGCAGGGGCGTGCTGACTTTCTGTTTTCTGTTATACCATTGCGGCGGGCGTTTTGCCGTACACGCGCGTGTGCACGAGCGTCTCCATCGCGCGCAGCTCGCAGGCCGTGCGTGCGCCGCCGGTCGTGAGCAGGTGCAGCGGGATCGGGCTGCCGCCCGGCGTGAGCGCCGGCTGGAAGTAAGGGTAATCCGCGTTGACCGTAAAGCCGTGCCGCTCGTAAAATCCGATGCGCCGTGCGGCCAGCTCCGTCTCGGGCAGCTCCGCCTCCAGACAGGCGGGCTTATCAAAGCGCGCGAGCAGCGCGTCGAGCATCTGTCCGCCGATGCCGCCATTGCGGCAGGCGGGGTCTACGGCAAAGTGCTCGAAAAAGACAAAGCCGCCAAAGTCCCACGACGCCATCAGCGCCTGCACGCCGCCGGACGGCGCGCGCAGGATGTCGATCTGATAGGCGCTGTCCGCAAGCAGCGCGCGCTGCCCCGCCTTATCCCGCCGCTCCCCGGCCGGGAAGCTCCGGGCCAGCAAGCGGAAAACCACGTCAAAATCCTCCGGGCGCATGCGCTCGATGGGCATCATTCCGCGTCCTCCTTTTCCATCTCGGCCATCTCGCCGCGCTCGCGGTAGCAGTCGGCAAACGTGTGCTCCACGCCGCCTGATTTGTAACCGACCATGGTGTCAAGGCAGACGGAGTGAATGCTGTGGAAAATGCTCTTTTCAATGTCGGGATTCGTGCGCCGCAGCTCGCGCAGCAGCAGCTTGACCTCCTGCCGCTTGGAGCTGCTGCCGTCGTTGCCGTGCGCAGCCGCGTGCTCGGTAAAGCGGCAGGCGCACTGGATGAACTCCAGCCCGTTATAGCGCTGCCAGGCGATGATGTCGTCCTCGTGGATGCAGTACATGGGGCGGATGAGCTCCATGCCCGGGAAATTGCGGCTGCGCAGCTTCGGCGGCATGGCCTGCAGCTGCGAGCCGTAGAACATGCCCATGACGGTCGTCTCGACCACGTCGCTGAAGTGGTGGCCAAGGGCGATCTTGTTGCAGCCGAGCTCGCGCGCCTTGCTGTAAAGATAGCCGCGGCGCATACGCGCGCAGAGGTAGCACGGCGACTGCTCGATGCCGCTCGTGACATCGAAAATATTCGTCTCAAAGATCGTGACCGGGATGTGCAGCAGCGCCGCGTTGCTCTCGATCTTCTGCCGGTTGACGGCGTTATAGCCGGGGTCCATGACGAGATCAACGACCTCGAACGGCACGTCGCTGTGCCGCTGCAGCAGCTGCAGGAGCTTGGCCATGAGCATGGAGTCCTTACCGCCGGAGATGCACACCGCGATCCGGTCGCCGGGGGCGATGAGTTCGTACTGCTTGATGGCGGTGATGAACGGCGTCCAGAGCACCTTGTGGAATTTTTTCTGGATGCTGCGCTCGATCAGCTGATAGGGTTCGAGTTGTCTGCTCATGTTGTTCGCTCCCGCTTGTAAAGAGTGCCCCTCCCTTTTGGGGCTACCCGGTAGGATACCACGTCGGGGCGCGGATGGCAAGCCGCGCTTGCCAAATCCGGCGCAAGGCGCTATCATGGGAGCATCTCAACCATCAGGAGGCAGCGCCATGCCCAAACAGGCACTCATCATGATCGACATGCAGCGGGGCTTTCTCGACAGCGCGTCCCCGCTGTGCATCCCGGCGGCGGAGGGGACCGTGCCCGCGTGCGCGGCGCTCATCGGCCGCTGCCACGAAGCGGGCGTTCCCGTCATCTACGCCGTGCGCCACTACCGGGCCGACGGCACGGACGTGGAAAAGCCGCGCGCGGCCGCGTGGGCTTCCGGCGGCAAGCCGCTCTCGGAGGTCTGCGCCGCGCACCTGTCGGATGCGTTTCCGGACGCATTCACCGTCCTGCCGCAGGACTATGTGCTCGTAAAGCCCCGGTTCTCAGCGTTTTTCCACACAGGGCTCGACCTCATCTTGCGCCGGCTCGGCGTGCAGACCGTCCTGCTCGCGGGCACGACCACGCCCAACTGCATCCGCACAACGTGCTATGACGCCATCTCGCTCGACTATGACGCCGTCGTGCTCTCAGACTGCACATCGTCCGTCACCGACGCCGTACAGGCGGCGAACCTCGCCGACATGCAGCGCGTGGGCGCGACCGTGTGCGCGAGCACAGAGCTGACGCTCGCATAACCTCAGATAAACCAGCGACCCCGGGTGCAGATCGCACCCGGGGTCGTTTTCGCAATTCGTCATGGCGAGGTCGAGATGCGCGTGATGTTCAGCCCGCACTCGCCGACCTGCACACTGCCGTCCTTGAGCGAGATAAACGGCGAAAACGACACCTTCTCCCCGTCGGAGGCCGTGATCTCGACCGTCACGTCCGGAAAAATATCGCTGACGTTGCAGCCGATCACGAACGGGCTGCCGTCCGGTTGCTCATAAAAGATCGAGCTGGTCTGCGTGACCATATCGTTTTTGTACAGGCGCACGGTCGCGTTCGGGTCGCGCGGGATGATGAGATAAAAGTCCCCGTCCGAGATGTGGTGCACCGGCAGCTCCCGGCCGCCGAAATACGTCTGCCGGAAGAAATCCAGATCCGTCGGCGCCTGATAGCCGAGGTAGGCCGCGGCATAGAGCTGGCCGTCCGTATACGGCAGAGTGCTCAGCGGGTCTGGCGTCGGCGTCGGCGTGGCCGCCGCCTCCTGCGCGGGGGTGGGCGTCGCGTCCGGGGTCTGCGCCGCAGTGCCGCAGCCGGCCAGCAGCAGCGCGCAGAACAGAAGGGTCGAGAGGATCGTTCGCTGTTTCATGGGTCGCCATCCTTTCTGAATCAAAATGGTAGGGTTACGTTTCGTGCGCGTGGTCATAAATCGGCTGGATATCCGGCGGCAGATGGTCCGGCAGCATGGCGTGCACGCGGTCCTCGCTGCCGTCGCGCATGGCCTGCTCATAGTACCAGCATTTGAAGCGGATCATGTCGAGCGATTTTTGCAGGCGCGCGATCTCCGCCTCCACCCGCTCGGCCTGCTGCACAAAGAGCGCGTGCCGCTGCGGGTACGTCTCGCTCCCCTGCGCACACCATTCCATAAACTGCTTGATCTCCTTGATTTCCAGCCCCGAGCGCTTGAGGCACTCGATCACGCGCAGCGCCTCGAGCTCCTGCTCGCCGAAGCGGCGGATGCCCGACGTGCGCGTGAGTGCCGGGAACAGCCCCTCCTTATCATAATACCGCAGCGTGGAGACCGGCAGATCAAACCGCTCCGACACCTGTCCGATCGTATACATGGGATCACCTCGAAAAAAATTCGCAAAAAAGTGCTTGACCTGAAGTCAGCTTCAGGTTGTATGCTTAGGATATCAGATCACAGCGGCCGAGTCAAGCCGCTCAAAAAGGAGAAGACCGATATGGCCAAACATGTTCTTATACTCAGCGCGAGCCTGCGCGCCGGCAGCAACTCCGAGACGCTGGCAAACGCCTTTGCCGACGGGGCGCGCGCCGCCGGACACATGGTGGAGCTGGTTTCCCTGCGCGGCAAAAACATTGCGTTCTGCCGCGGCTGTCTCGCCTGCCAGACGCTGGGCCGGTGCGTGATCGACGACGATGCCGTCGCCATTACGGACAAGATGCAGCACGCGGACGTGATCGTGTTCGCCACGCCCATTTACTACTATGAGATGAGCGGCCAGCTCAAGACCCTGCTCGACCGCGCCAACGCCCTTTTCCCGTCGGACTACGCATTCCGCGACATTTACCTGCTCGCCTCGGCGACCGAGGACGAGCCGGACACGGACGAGCGCGCCATCCACGGGCTCGAGGGCTGGATCGCGTGCTACGAAAAGTGCCGCCTCGCCGGGACGGTGTTCGCCGGCGGCGTGACCGAGCCGGGCGCGATCACCGGCCACCCCGCACTTGAGACCGCCCGCGCCATGGGCGCGGCCATCGCATAAAACCGATACAGGAGGTATGTAACCATGAACCGCACCCTGACCCTCACCCAGGAATGGGACAAGACGTTCCCGCAAAACGCCGCCGTTGACCACTGCAAGGTCACGTTTCACAACCGCTTCGGCATCGAGCTCGCGGCCGATCTCTACAAGCCGAAAAACGCCGCCGGAAAGCGCGCCGCCGTGGCCGTGAGCGGCCCGTTCGGCGCGGTGAAGGAGCAGAGCTCCGGCCTGTACGCGCAGGAGCTCGCCGCGCGCGGATTTCTGACCGTCGCCTTTGACCCGTCGTACACCGGCGAGAGCGGCGGCACGCCACGCTATGTCGCCTCGCCCGACATCAACACCGAGGACTTTTCCGCCGCGGTCGACTTCCTGTCCGTGCGCGATGATGTCGACCCGGAGCGCATCGGCATCCTCGGCATCTGCGGCTGGGGCGGCATGGCGCTCAACGCCGCCGCCATCGACACGCGCATCAAGGCCACCGTCACGTCCACGATGTACGACATGACCCGTGTGACCGCCAACGGCTACTTTGACGCCGACGACAATCCGGACGCCCGTTATGCCCTGCGTCAGGCACTCAATGCGCAGCGCACCGCCGACTACAAGGCCGGCACGTATCAGCGCGCGGGCGGCGTGGTCGACCCCGTGCCGGACGACGCGCCGTTTTTCGTCAAGGATTACCACGACTACTATAAGACCCCGCGCGGCTACCACCCGCGCTCGCTCAACTCCACCGACGGCTGGAACACCACATCGTCCCTGTCGTTTGTCAACGCGAAGCTGCTCGCCTACGCCGGCGAGATCCGCAGCGCCGTGCTCGTCATCCACGGCGACAAGGCGCACTCGTGCTACTTCAGCCGCGACGCCTTTGCCCGGCTGCAGGGCGACAACAAGGAGCTGCTGCTCATCCCCGGCGCCGTGCACACCGATCTCTACGACCGAATGGACATCATCCCGTTCGACCGCATCGAAGCATTTTACCGTCAGTATCTGAAATAAGGAGGTATCATCATGGTCAAACAGACTGCGGGCAGAGACGCCCTGCATGATTTTGCACCCAAATTTGCCGAGCTCAATGACGACGTGCTCTTCGGCGAGGTCTGGTCGCGCGAGGGACAGCTGCCGCTCAAGCTGCGCTCGATCGTCACGATCACGGCGCTCATCAGCAAGGGCATCACGGACAGCTCCCTCGCCTACCACCTCACGACCGCAAAGCAAAACGGCGTGACGAAGACCGAAATGGCCGAGATCCTCACGCACCTCGCCTTCTACGCCGGCTGGCCGAACGCCTGGGCCGCCTTCCGGCAGGCGAAGGAGGTCTACGCCGACGGCGGCGCGGACGCAAACGGCGGCCTCTTCGGCCTCGGCGAGCCGAACACGGCCTACGCGCAGTACTTCACCGGCGAGAGCTTCCTTAACCCGCTGACCGACCCGACGAAGACCGTTTTCCTCGCAAACGTCACCTTCTCCCCCGCCTGCCGCAACAACTGGCACATCCACCACGCGAAGTCCGGCGGCGGCCAGCTGCTGCTGTGCACGGACGGTCTGGGCTGGTATCAGGAGGCGGGAAAGCCCGCGCAGGCCCTGCACCCCGGCGACGTCGTGACCATCCCGGCCGGGGTCAAGCACTGGCACGGCGCACAGAAGGACTGCTGGTTCAGCCACATCGCCGTCGAGTGCCCCGGCGAGGAGACGAGCAACGAATGGTGCGAGCCCGTCACGGACGCGGAATACGCCGCGCTGGACGCCGACTGTGCACAAAACCCGTGATTTTGGGCTTCCCGGCACACATTTTCTGCATACCGCCACTTGTTCTTCCCCCTACAACCGTGGTATGATATAGCATCCGCAAAACCCGGAGCGCTTTGCGCTCCGGGTTTTGCCGGTTCAGATCACAAAAAGGCGTTTTCCCGCTGTGCAGATTCCGGAGCAGCGGGGGAGCTCGAGGGGGCAAGGCCCGCCTCGATTCCGATCTGCGGCGCGGGCAAATTTGCCGCGCCGTCCGGAGCGCTTTGCGCTCCGGGTTTTGCTTTTTGAAAGGGTGATAACATCATGATCCACGGTTTTCTCAAAGCCTGCACGGTCTCGCCCGCGCTGCGCGTGGCCGACTGCGCGTTCAACACACAACAGAACATCGCCGCCATGCAGCGCGCGG
>OHVS01000615.1_pt1 | contig 15105 bp, 9 predicted proteins | sample 1579531 | NCBI WGS metagenome assembly OHVS01 (sample SAMEA3882531, study PRJEB24775) | human gut metagenome | biome: human-associated habitat; feature: intestine environment; material: feces | place: Netherlands | collected 2009/2010
GCGGATGAAGTCCAGCGTAAGGAGACGCTTCCACGGCATCGGGCATTCATAAATGCCGAACGAGATCTCGGGGAACGCGGCGAGCACGTCGTCCACGTTCTTCCGGAAGGCTTCCTCGCCCTCGTTTTTGATGTCCATCCGGTTGGACACGAGCACATACGCGCCGATGCCGGGGATCTTCATCATGTCCTCGATCTGACGGTACTGCTCGGTGCGGCTGCATTCGGTGTTGCCGGAGGCGACGATCTGCTGCGCGCCCATCCATGCGATGAGGATCATCGAACCGTAGATGCAGATCATCATCAGCGGGCTGTTGAAGCTCATGATGCGCTCAGCCTTGGTGAAGTCCTTGAAGATGCGCTGGGAGATGCGGCCGAACTTGGAGACCTCGAAGGATTCGCGGTTATAGGACTTGACCACGCGGATGCCCTGCAGGTTCTCGTCGACCACGTTGTTCAACGCATCGTAGGTGTGAAACACGCGCTCGAACACCGGATGCACGAGCACGGCCAGACCGCACAGGCCGATGGCCAGAATCGGGATGCAGGCCAGGAACACCATGGAAATCGACGGGGAGATACGGAACGAGAACAGCCAGGATACGACCACCATAATCGGGGCACGCACGCCCAGACGAATGATCATCATGTAGGCGTTCTGCAGGTTCGTCACGTCGGTGGTCAGTCGGGTCACGATCGAACCGGTGGAGAACCGGTCAATATTGGTGAAGCTGAAGCCCTGCACCTTCTCGAACTGGTCCTTGCGCAGGTTCTTGGCGAAGCCCGCGCCGGCCACGGCCGCGTACTTTCCGGACAGGAAGCCGGCACCCAGCGAAACCATCGAGCACACCAGCAGAATCACGCCGAACTTGACGGTGGCCGGCATGCTGCCACCGGTGATACCCTCATCGATCAGCGAAGCCATGATGGTCGGGATCAGGATCTCCAGGATGCCTTCGACCGTCACGAACACCGGAGCCAGGATGCTGGCTTTCTTGTATTCACGAATCGACTGGCCCAACGTGCGCAGTACATGTTTGGGCTTGTCCGGTTCGACGGCTTTGCGCGCCTGCGCGATTGCCTCTGCGGTATCGCTCATTCGTTCTCCTCCTTCGTGTTAGCAACCTCTGCTCCGTCTTGATCGGGAGCCATCACCACAGGTGACTGAGGGAGTGTTTGATGTTCAAATTCGCGTTGTGCGCGCTCGATGTTCGCACGCATGCGTGCGACGTAGTCGCGCAGAGCGGCCTTCTCTCCATCGGAGAAGCCGCCGACCAGCAACCGTTCGACCCGATCGCCGTTCGCCTTGAGATCGGCGACGATCGCGTCCGCCTTGTCGGTCAGGACGATGCGCTTGCAGCGCGCGTCATGCTCCACCGATTCACGGGCGATCAGGCCCTTCTTCTCCATCAGGGCCAGCACACGCGAGGCGGTGGACCGGGTGATGCAGAATTTCTGTTCGATGGTGTGCTGGTATATCTCACGGCCGCGGTTACGCGCCAAGAACATGATGATATGCGCGTTGCCGCCGGTGGTTTCCCTGGCGGTTTGCGGCATGCTCTCGCCCAAATAGCGGTCGACGGCTTTGGTTACCGCGCGCATTTCGATGCTGAGAATATGCTGATCCATTGTCCTCCGTACCATGCGGGGGCCGTGTGCGTTTGTACCTTCACCCCACATTGTTGTATACGCAACAATTCATGATAAAGAGACCTATATACAACAGTTGCACATACAACAATCGGCGTGTTGTAGTATCTCCAAACAACTGTTGAGCCTAAACAAAGCTGGCTCCCCTCAGGAGAGGGAAGCCAGCTGTATTACGCCGTGCGATTGCCTCGCTTCAGCCCTTACTTCGCGAGCTTGGCGTACTCGTCAACCATGAACTGGGCGATCTTCTTGCCGCCTTCGCCCAGCAGGGTGGGCAGCGAGTTGATCGGCATGGGGTTGAGGAACATGCGCATCATGGCGTTGTCGGGCAGCTTCGTCAGCTCGCCGGCCTCGCCGGCGGCGGCCACGGCGGCCACGATCTTGGCGCCGAACGGATCGGCCTCCCACTCGCCGTAGGTGGACCATTCGGTGAGCGGCTGGGTCTTGCCGTCGCCATCGAGGGCCACGGCAACGGTGTCGGCAATGTCGCGGGAGCTCACGCCCACTTCGATGGCATATTCGCCGGCCTCCACGTGCCAGTCGTTGTATTTTTCGGACCAGTAGGCGAACGCGCGCTCGTCGAGGTCGATGGTCACGGTCTTGGATTCGCCGGCCTTGAGGAACACCTTGGTGAAGCCCTTGAGCTCGTGCTTCGGGCGGGCCACGTCGGCCTTGCCCGGAGCCACGTACACCTGCACGGTTTCGGCGGCATCCACATCGGAGGTGTTGGTCACGGTGGCGGTCACGGTGGCGGTGTTCGCGCCGGTCTTGGCGGCGGCGACGTCATCGATCTCGAATGTGGCGTAGCTCAGGCCGTAGCCGAACGGGTAGTCCACAACCTTGCCGTAGGTGTCGTAGTAGCGATAGCCGACGAACACGCCCTCGCCGTAGTCGACGTAGCCTTCCTCGCCCGGCCAGTTCAGCGTGCTCGGGTCATCGCTGATGTCCAGCGGAATCGACTGGGCGAGCTTGCCGGACGGGCTGACCTGGCCGAAGATCACATCGGCGAGCGCAGGGCCGCCGGCCTGGCCGAGCAGACAGGATTCGAGAATGCCCTTGGCGTTCTTGGCCCACGGGGCCACGGAGACGACGGAGCCGTTGGACAGCACGACCACGACGTTCTGGTTCGCGGCGGCGACCTGTTCGAGCAGGGCGATCTGCTTGGCGGGCATGTCGAGGGTTTCGCGATCGAAGCCCTCGATTCAAAGCATCCGGCGCACGACTATTTCGCGGACCGCGAGCGCCGCAGCGTGACGAACGCGCTCAACATCAACTGGTCAGTACCCGACGGCGCGAACGTGGAGCACGTGCTTCAGGCGGGCCTGTCGATGATGGACGGCATTCAGCTGCGCTGGCTGCGCTCTCCCGGTCGCGATCTCAACGCCATGTGGGTCGACTGCGAGGATGTGCTGTTCCCCTCCCCCTTATGGGACGGATACCGCTGACCCTTCCGTAAATCGCGCGTCTCGCACATCACCTCCGCCACCGCGTCATCAATCACCGTCATCCCGAACCATCACCCCATCCATCCCGCATGCCAGACATGCCGCAGATCCCAAGGGTCGAGGCGCGTGTCGTCCATCACGGCGGCGTCCCCGTCACCCATACCGGGCGCGGGAGGCGCGAGACGGTCAAACTCGCCGCGACCGCCGCGCAGTCGATAGCTCCAGTAGACCTGACCGGCGGAGACGTTCCACGCGTCGAGCTGCATGGCGGCGACGCGGAGGTAGACGGCGCGGCGGCGCGCGGCGGGCGACGGGACGCCGTCCCCGGCGTCGCCCGCGCGCGAACCGACGTCACCGGATGCGCCGTCTCCAACATCCGCACCGCCGTCACCGAACGCACCATATCCGTCGAACGCACCACCAGACGCATCAACGGACGCGACCTCACCTTGCGCCCCGCACTCCCCCATGCGCGCCGCAAGCCCGTTCGCCACGCACCACTCCCCCACCATGACCGGCGTAAAGCGCGCGGCACGGCGGATGCGGCGCGCGCCCCACGCCGCGAACAGCCGGTACCAGCGCATAAGCCATGCGTCCGGCAGTATGCGGAACAGCACCTCGGGCCGTTCCGACATGACGAGATACGCGTGCGTGTCGATGATGACGCCGCGCATGCCCTCACGTACGAACCAGCCGCGCCAGCGGTTCAGGCGGAATCCGTCATGGAACACGATGACCGGCCCGTCGCCCAGCACCGGGCGCAGCCATCGGTATGCCGCCCGATAGAACCGTTTGAGGAAGCGCATCGGAACGTGGCCGCTCCCCCGCGCCTCCCCCGGATCCTTCGCCCGGGAGCTCGACGGCGACATGAGATAAGTGAGACGGTCGACCGGCTCGTTGAGCACTTCGATGCCGTACAACGCAGGGCGGTCGCGGTAACGTCGCGCGAGACGCTCGAGCACGTCCAGTGCGAACGCAACCTGCCGCGGCGTCGTATGCCAGCGGACCACGCCGGTCAGGCCGCCATTGTCGAACCCGTTCTGCGACCCGGGCACGGTGTGCAGGTCGATGAGCACCTTAAGCCCGGCCCTCTCCGCCCAGTGAACGCACGGTCGAGGTATTCGACGCATCCGGGATGCCCGGGCACGTCACCGAAGATGAAAAACGGCACGGGGATGCGCACAAGGTTCAGCCCGTGCGCGGAGATGGCGCGGAAGTCGTCCTCGGTGATGTACGTGTCGCGGTGACGGCGCAGCAGGCGCTCCAGTTCGGCCGGGTCCGTGGACCGGTGCAGCCAGATCTCGTCCTCCTCGCCGCTCGCACGGAACAGGCCGGGCGTCATCCACCGTTCCAATACCAGCCAGCCGCCGAGGTTCACTCCGTTGATTCGCCCATCGTCTTCCGGCATGGCCCTCTCATCAGTATTCCGCATCATTGCTCCGTTCCGCACAAACGACACCGCCCGCTCCAGCATACGACCGGAGCGGGCGGAAACATATGAGGCCCACACGAAACCGATTCACACGGGACCGGCTCACGCGAGAGCATCTCACGCAGAGCAGATTCACGCGACGGTGAAGGTGGTGCGCTTGAGGTCGTCGCGGCGCGACGAGTGGCCGATGAGCAGCTCGAACTCGCCGGGTTCGACGATGCGGTTCGCATCGGCGTCGGCGATGGTGCAGTCGCAGACCGGAATGTCGAACACGACGGTCGCGGTCTCGCCCGGTTCGAGCGTGACGCGGCGGAACGCCTTGAGTTCGCGGTCGGCCCAGCTGTATGAGGTGACGACGTCGCCCACGTACGCCTGCACGACCTCGGTGCCCGCGCGGCGCCCCGTGTTGGTGAGGGCGATCTCGGCGTGCACGGTGTCGGTCTGCGCGAACGTGCCGTCCGCGTTCGAGGCCCCGCCGACGATCGTCGGCTCACCGTACGCGAACGTCGTGTAGCCTTCGCCCTCGCCGAACGCGAACGCCGGGTCCTGCGTAAGGTCGGCGTAGCGGTTGCCGTGCTGGCCGCGGATCTGGTTGTAGTAGACCGGCAGCTGGCCCGCGTGGCACGGGAAGGTGATCGGGAGCCTGCCGGACGGGTTCACCTCGCCGAGGATGATCTCGGCGATGGCCTGTCCGCCCTCCATGCCCGGGTTCGGCGCCCACAGGATGGATCCGGCGCCGGACTTCGGATCGTTGCAACGGCCGGCGAGCACGCCGGAATCGCCCACGATGGAACGCGGCAGCACCTGTGGCTTGGAGCTCACCAGCACGGTGACCATCGGCTTGCCGGTCTCGCGGGAGACGTCGGCGAGTGCGTCGAGCAGCGCGTTCTGGCCGCCGAGCAGTTCAAGCGTGGCGGTGGAACAGGTCTCGCCGACCAGCTGCACCACATCGCCCACGACGGCGACGATGAGGTCGGCCTCGCGCGCGGCGGCGACGGCCTCGTCGAGCAGGGCCCGGTCAACGGGCGCGCTCACTCCGATCTTCGGGCGCGGCTGGCCGTCCGGGTAGAACTCACCCTCCGGGTCGGGCACGAGGTCGATGACGTTGGCACCGCGGGCGTAGGTAACCTCGCATCCGTCGCCGGCGAGCGCACGGAAGCCGTCGAGCACGGTGGTGATCATGCCGCGCGGATGACCGTCGGGCATCCAGCCGACTTGGCCGGAGCTGCCGGCCCAGTCGCCGAGCTGGTTCTGGGCGTCGTCGGCGAGCGGGCCGACCACGGCGATGCGCTTGCGCGCGGGCGCGTCACCGGAGCCGGGGATCGCTTCGGCCGGCGCCGCGTCGAACGGCAGTCCGCCGTCGTTGCGCAGCAGGGCAACGGCCTCGCGAGCGAGCTCGAGGTTCACGCGGCGGTGATCCTCGGAGCCGATGACGGCCTTGATGCGCTTCTCGTCCGGCAGACGCGGGTCCTCGAACAGGCCGAGGCGGAACTTGAGCGCAAGGATGCGCGCGACAGCCTCGTCGATGAGCGACTCGTCGAGCAGACCGGTGTGCACGGCCTCGATGGCGCCGTCGTAGAACCCCGGCGTGGTCATGACCAGATCGTTGCCGGCCTTGACCGCGTCGGCGGCGGCGTGCACGTAGTCGGGCTTGACCTTCTGCTCCCATACGGAACGGCCCACGTTGTCCCAGTCGGTGATGAGGGTGCCGTTGTACTTCCATGTGCCGCGCAGCTTGTCGGTGAGCAGCCACTTGTTGAACGTGACCGGTACGCCTTCGATGGACTCGTAGCCGAGCATGAACGTGCCGCAGCCCTCCTTGGCGATGCGTTCGAACGGCGGCAGGAACCAGGATTCAAGCTTGCGGTGGCTCAGGTCCGCTTCGGAGGCGTCACGGCCGCCCTGGGTCTCGGAGTATCCGGCGAAGTGCTTGGCGCAGGCGAGGATCGCGTCCTTCGGCAGCGTCTCGCCGGCCTGGGCACCGCCCTGATAGCCCTTGACCATGGCGGAGGCCATCTCACCGATGAGCATGGGGTCCTCGCCGAAGGTCTCGTCCACGCGACCCCAGCGGGTGTCGCGCGCGATGCACAGCACCGGGGAGAACGTCCAGTGCACGCCGGTCGAGGAGACTTCTTCGGCGGTGGCACGGCCGGCCGCTTCGACGGCCTTCGGGTCCCAGCTCAACGCCATGCCGAGCTGGGAGGGGAAGATCGTGGCGCCGGGCCAGAAGGAGTAGCCGTGGATGCAGTCGTCGCCGATGACGAGTGGGATGCCGAGACGGGTCTTGGTGTTCACGGTTTCGACGGCGCGCGGCAGGTCCTCGGGGCTGGTGTGCAGGATGGAGCCGACGTGCTTGTTCACGATGAGCTCGTCGAGGTCGCCACCGCGGGCGTCGAGCTGCATCATCTGGCCGACCTTCTCTTCGAGGGTCATGCGGGAGAGCAGGTCGGCGATGCGCTCGGAGGCGGGCAGGTCGGGGTTCTTGTAGGGCAGCGTTTCGACTGTGGTTTCCGGTGTGGTCGCGGTCATGGTTGTGTTCGCCTTTCTGGGTTCCGTGCGGTCACTCGATGACGAAGGTGTTGAAGGAGCGCGGGGCGAGCGTGGCCTTGAAGCCACGGGAGGCGTCGGCCGGGTCGGCGAACTCGAACGGGCGTTCGTCCTCCAGCGCGTTCTGGGTCACGACCACGATGGTGCCGTCCGGGTTGCGGAAGGCGATGGCCATGGAGTTGAAGTGGCTGGTGGTGCCGAGCACCTTCGCGCCGGGGCGCACGTACTTGGAGAAGTGGCGCATCACGTAGTATTCGGGGTTGTGGCGCACCTCGTGCGTGTCGGCGGTGATGGTGAACAGGGAGTTCTGGCGCGACCCCGGCCAGCCGACCACCGACCGGGGTTTTCGTAATCCTAGACCAAACACACCCGGCACCTGGCAGGCCGCGGCCGGTACGACAAGGGCCAGAACGCCCGCCAGGACGCTCCGGCCCGAATCACGGCCGGCATGGAACCCGGTCAGCGCTGGAACACGTCGGGGTGCTTCGGATCTCCGGGAATATCGTCGAGCAGGCCCTCGAGGCCGAGGAACTCACGCCAGAAGTCGAGCGGCTGGCCATACGGGTTGGATTCGCGGCCGTGCGCCTGGATGTTCGCCTTGGCTTCGAACACGTCTTCCTCGGTGAGCCCGTCGAAGTAGCTTTCGAGACGGATGCGGTTGGACGGCACGTAGTACAGGGACGCGATGATCTCGGTGAGCCGTTCGACGCGTTCGATCGGCAGCGAATCCCAGTGGCGGAACTCGATGAAGTTCTTGAGACGCACGTCGTTGAAATGCGTGGAGATGATGTGGTTGATTTCGTACGCGTTGAGCTCGCGGTCCGGGTAGACCTCGCCAGCGTTCTCACGGAAGGCGGCGCGATGCAGCTCCTTGCGGCTCAGCCCCGATTCCACCGCTTCGGGCGTGTGCGTCAGGTCGGCGAACATCAGCGGCGTGGACAGCACGTCACGCGCGTAGTCCTCCCAGCCGAAACGCTGGTCGAACAGGCCGGGGGTCACGTTGGTGCGCTGGAAGTCGAGGTAGTCCCACATGCGCTGGCGCAGCAGCGGATACGGGTTGAGACGGCCCTCGAAGTAGGGGGTGTTGCGGAAGAACCATGCGAGAATCGGCCCGATGGCGGTGCCGACGCGCATCTTATCGATCGAATCCTTCTCGTCGACATAGTCGATGCTCACCTGGGTGGAGGCGGAGCAGCGCATCATGCACGGACCGAACTGGCCGACGCGGCCAAGGAAGTCGGTCATCGCGTCATAGCGGCCTTTCGGATTGACCGGCACGTCGACGAAACTCGACTTCGGCTGGTATCCGTAGTTGACGAAACGGAAGCCCAGCTCCTCGAGGATCGGGTCCGCCTCACACCGGAAGTCGGCGTACAGGCCGTTGAGGTCGCCCGGCTCATGAAGCACGCCGATGGAAGCCTCCACCTGGCCGCCCGGTTCGAGCGACACCGCAACGCCTTCGCGCGCGAGTCCGACCAGATGGCCGTTCTCCCAGTATTCCTTGCTTTCGTCATAATACGGAGCGAGCCGTTTGAGGAACGCTTCGATGCCGTTCGGCTCGTAGTAGCTTACGGCCGTGTCGTCGGCGTCATGCACCGGCAGATGCTCAATCTCGACACCTAAACCACCGGTGCCGCGCTTGGAGCGCCCCGCCTCGAAGAACTTCAGAAGGCTCTCGACATGCTTCGGGTTCGGCTCGGCGAGCAGGTGCGCATAGCTGATTCTGGGAGTGACCATGAACGGTATCGTAGGCGAGTCGCGCGACGCGCGTCGCCGCGCGCCCGCGAATCGGCTATATCTTTTTCCGATAACCGGCACGTCGCCGGACATCCGCCATATCACGCCGCAACGCCGCACCGCGCCGTCGCACCACACCGCGCCGCCACGCCCCCATCACCGCACGCCACGCCTCCGCAACGCCGCGCCACACCGTACGGCTTTGCCGTTATGCGCGATGTCGGATACACTCATTGATTTGTAAACCTTGTTTACAGAAACGTCCGGCAGAGAGGCCGGACCACACCATCAACCCACCATCAACCCACGGCGAACAGCCGGAATAAAAGAAAAACAACAGAAAACAACAGAACACGGAAAACAGCAACAACCCATACAAAACACCGGCAACCATAAGCACGTCGGAAGCACACCGGAACGCACACCGAAGCGCACCGGCGACCGCTCCGGTTCCACACCGAAACCACGCCGAAGGCCATACCGGAAACGGACCGAGGACATATCGGACACGCCCGGCACCCCACCGGCACGCCGGTGCGCCACAATCGAAAGGAAGGAAAGCGGCATGACATCCCGTCAGGGCAGACAAGCCATAGCCGCGACGGCCGCAATGGGCGTGGCCGTCGCGCTGGCGTTGCCGACCGCTGCGTTCGCGCAGTCAGCAACGCAAGGAAAGGAGACCGCTACGACCACGTCATCAGGCACCACCTACTACGTGTCGTCGGCACACGGCGACGACGCCAACGCGGGCACCAGCGAAAACGCGCCCTGGAAGTCCCTGACCAAGGTCAACGACATCGCCTCGGACCTCGGTCCGGGCGATTCGGTGCTGCTGGAATACGGCTCCGAATTCAACGACCAGTACCTGCACATCAAGGACACCGCCGGCAACGCCGACGCGCCGATCACGATCTCCGCCTACGGCGACGCCGACGAAGGCAAGCCGGTCATCGCGTCGAACGGCGTCAAAGGCAGCCAGTGGGAGCAGGACTACCGTGCCAACGTCGGCAACCACAAGAACAAGGGCACCGTCTCAACCACGCTGCTACTCAAGGACGTGTCGTACATCACCGTCTCCAACCTGGAGATCACCAACGACGACGCGGACGTCTACGATCCGATCGACACGTGGAAGTGGACCGACACCCCTGATTCCGACGGCACAAAACTCGACCGCAGCGCCTCGCGCATGGACCGCACCGGCGTGGCCGGCATCGCCGAGAACGGCGCGACGATGAGCAACGTGACGCTCGACAACCTTTACATCCACGACGTGGACGGCAACATCTACAACAAGCACATGGCCAACGGCGGCATCTACTTCATGGCCCACTACCCCATGGAGAACACGAGCGCCGAAACCGACGTCTGGCTCAGGGAGCACGTCTCACGCTTCGACCACGTCACCATCAGAAACAGCACCGTCAAGGACGTGGATCGTTGGGGCATCGCCGTCGGCTACACCGCCTACCTCAACTACATCGACGCGAACTACGGCGACGGCTCCATCGACGACGCCCTCATCGCGAAGTACGGTTCCACCAACGTGCGCATCGAGAACAACTACGTCAAGGGCGCCGGCGGCGACGCCATCACCCTGATGTACTGCGACCGCCCGGTCATCGAACACAATGTGGGCGACAGCGTCTCGAAGCACATCAACACGCAGGACTACACGCAGCCCGGCTCCTACGGCGGACGCGTGGCGGCCGGCATCTGGCCGTGGCGTTGCAAGGATCCAGTGTTCCAGTACAACGAGATGTACAACAACCTCAACGCCGAGCACGGCAACGGCGACGGCCAGGCGTGGGACGCCGACTACGGCGACGGCACGCTGTACCAGTACAACTACTCGTACGGCAACAGCTTCGCCTCGCTGATGATCTGCAACTGGTACGCGGTTAACACCACGTTCCGATACAATATCTCGCAGAACGACCGTCAGGGCGTGTTCGACCTGCCGTCGAACGGCCCCGGCAACCACATCTACAACAACACCGTCTACGTGGACGCCGACAGCCAGGTGCTGACTAAGCGTTCCAACTCGCAGTCCCTGTTCGAGAACAACATCTTCATCAACGCGACCAACACGAAGAAGACGGAGACCTGGAACCGCGGCAGCCAGAACGGCGGCCAGACGTACGACAACAACATGTACGTCAACTACGCGAACAAGCCCACCTCCGACGCCAACGCCATCGAGGCCGACGACGTGTCCGCAGTGCTTGCGGGCGCCGGTTCGGCTCCGACATCCGCCCTCAAGAGCGGCGCCGAGCATGCGCGCACCGGCGAGAAAGCCGCGTTCGACGGCTACCGTCCGGTCGCGGGCTCGAAGGCGATCAACGCCGGCAAGGTCGTCTCCGACCTCAACGACTACGCGGTGGAGAACGACTTCCTCGGCAACGCAGTCAAGGGCAGGCCCGATCTGGGCGCCGTGGAAAGCGACGTGGTGTCCGTCACGATGGCCTCCTCCAAGTACGAGACCGGAACCGAAACCGATTCCGGGACCGGTGACAAGACCAAGGTCATCCACGTGACCTTCACCGACAAGAACCCGGTGACCGTCAAGGAACTGCTCTCCAACGTGTCCGCCGACAAGGGCGTGGACAAGGCCGTGTACCGAGTCGCCGACGCCAAGTCCGGCAAGTCCGCCGACGCCAGGTCCGCCGAGTCCGAACCGAACATGCTCGACCGCCTGCTCTCCCTGCTCCCAGGCTCCGACCGGAACGCCAAGGACGACGAGACGAAGCTCGCCGACTCCGAACCGGTCCGCGATGGCGACATCCTGCGCTTCTCCGCCGAAGGCACGGACGAGACCGACGAGTACACGATCCGCCAGCGCATCACGTGGGATTGGGTCGCGGACTACGAGCAAGGCGTCGCCGACTTCGACTGGAAGGCGCAGCGCCGCACGTCCGCCGGCGGCGAGTGGACCACCATCTCCGCATACGACGGCTCGTGGCCGAACACCGTGTACGACCAGTACTACGGTGTCGGCGTCAACGGCACCCTCGCCGAACTCTCCGGCGACCGCAAGCAGACGCACGGCCTGCTGATCGACAAGCCCGGCGACGGCCTGCCCACGGCCATGGCGTGGAAGGCGCCGGAGTCCGGCACCGTCATGCTGTCGCTCAAGACGTTCGCCGACAAGATCGCTGAACCGTACCTGCGTCAGAACGCGGACAACGCCGGCAAGAAGGTCACATTGTCGCTGATGCGCAACGACGAGACGCTCTGTTCGGCCGACGACCTGTCCGTCTATCAGAAGTCCTCCGAACAGTTCGCGCAGTGCCTCGCCGAGCACGGTTCGATCGACGTGCAGGAAGGCGACTGGATCCGCATCGTCGCCGACGCCGAGACCGGAGTCAAGGCGCCGTCGCTGCACATCAGCCCGGTCATCACATATGAGGACAAGGCGCCCGCCGCGCCGAAGCAGAACGTGCGCTACGACGTCTCGTACGCCGCGACGGACGCCGTCGTCGGCACGCAGTCGGCCGTCGCCGCCGCGTTCACCGCGGACGGCGGCGAGGCCGACGCGCCGGACGGCGTCGCGTTCGCCTTCAAGGACGGCGGCGATGAGGGCGAGGCCTCGCCCGTCATCGACGCGTCCACCGGCGCCGTCACCTTCACGCCCGCCGCCGGACAGTACGGCGCGACCGTCACCCGCACCGTCGTCGTCACGTACGCGGACGGTTCGAGCGACGAGACGACCGTCACGTTCCGTGTCGCGCAATCGCACGCGCAGCGTCTCAACGTGCTGTACCCGACCGTGCGCGGCGACGCCGGCACGGACCTGAAGCGCACGCCGAAGTTCACGCTGAAGGCGGACGGCGCGGCCGCGTCTGTGCCGGAAGGCACGACGTTCGCGCTCGGCGCGAACGCGCCGGCCGGCGCGAGTGTCGACATGGCGAACGGCACGGTCACGCTGAACAGCAGGGTCGGCGGCACCGTCACCGTGCCCGTCACGGTGACGTTCGCCGACGACGGCGCCAGCGTCTCCTCCACCGCCCGCTTCGAGGTGACCGCGCCCGCCGCGCTCGGCTCGTCCGAGTTGGAGACCGCGACTGTCGACGGTGTGAACGTCGTCTACGCGCCGTTCTCCGCCGACAGTCCGATGACCGTCGCGCAGCTGCTCGCCAAGGTGACGGCCGAACCGTCCGGCGCCGATAAGGGCGTGTACCGTGACGGCGTGCGGTTGGAGGCCGGCGCAGAACTCGCCGAGAACGACGTGCTCCGCTTCTCCGCGAAAGGTTCCACCGTGTCCGACGACTACGTGGTGAAGTCGAAGACCACGTGGGATTGGGTGAACGACTTCCAGGTGCGCGTGCAGGGTCCGATCTGGTACGGGCAGCGTCAGACCGAGGCCGACGGCGTGTGGTCGGATATCGCCGACTTCGACGCGACGTATCCGAACTGGATGTACGAGACCTACTACGGTCCGGGCGTGGACTACGCGAACCACAGCCTGCCCACCGACCGCTCCGCCATCCATGGCCTGATCAGCGATTCGCCCGCGTCCGCTGGTGGCTCCGCCATGGCGTGGAAGGCGCCGAAGGCCGGCACGGTGAAGGTGTCCATCCGCGAGGACGAGCCGTACCTGCGCCAGGACGGCAGCAACGGCAAGGCGTTGACGCTTCGTCTCATGCACGACGACAAGGTGGTGTGCTTCGCCGACCTGACCGTCTCCAAGCAGCGTTCCGAGGAGTTCGCCAACTGCGTCGCCGACAAGGGCGAGATCGCGGTCGAGGCGGGCGATTGGATCCGCGTCACCGCGACGTCCGCGTCCGGCATGAACAAGCCGTCCGCGCACATCTCCCCGGTCATCGCCTACATGGCCGCCTCCACGCCGGGCCCCGAACCCGTTCCGGTGGACAAGTCCACGCTGAAGGCCACGGTCGAGGAGGCTCTGGGATTGGCCGAGTCGGACTACACGGATGAGTCGTGGGCCGCGCTCGTCGCCGCGCGCGACGCCGCGCAGACCGTGCTGGACGACGATGCCGCCACCGCCGAACAGGTCGAGACCGCGCAGAACGCACTGCGTGACGCCATCGACGGATTGGAGAAGAAGCCGGTCGATCCGGACCCGAACCCGAAACCGGATCCGAACCCCGATCCCGATCCGACGCCCGACCCGGACCCCGACCCCGGCCCCGACACCAAGCCGGGTGACGGTTCCGGCAACGGTTCCGGCACGGGCAACGGTTCCGGCACGGGCAACGGTTCCGGCACGGGCAACGGTTCCGGTTCCGGCAACGGTTCCACCGGTTCCGGCAGCGACGGCGCGACCACCGGCGGCAAGCTGACCGCCACCGGCGCCGACGTGGCCGGCGCGGCCGCGATGGTCGCGCTGACCGCGGCCGCCGGCATCGGACTGGCCGCCGCGGCCCGTCGCCGCAGGTGACCGATGCCACGTAGGCACCGGTTCGCCGCCGCCATCGCCGCAGTCGCGGTGGCGGCGGTCCTGCTCGTCACATTGACCGTCGCCGTCGTCACGCACGGCGACGGCGCCTTCGCGCCCGCAGGCACGCCTGCGGGCGCGGGCGCATCCGCCGGCATCGGCTCCGATACCGGCTCCAATGCAAGCGAGGATTCCGACATGTTCCCCACCATCGTCTTCGGCGACACCGTCATCGAACGCAAGGAGTACGTCGCGGCGCTCAAGGCACAACACGGCGCGGCGCGGCTGTACTTTCGGCAGACGTACGGCGTCGACCCGGCCGAGGACGGCTGGGATAAGGCGCACGACGGCGAGGTCCCGTGCCGTTGGCTCGCGAGCCGTGCCATCGACGAACTGCGACGTCGGCACGCCGCGTACCTCATCGGCGTGGATCTCGGGCAGGTGGCCGACGACTCCTATGCGAGCATCGTCGCGCGCATGGAGGCCGTGAACAGCGGCAACGCGGAACTGAAATCGGACGGCGGCATCGTCTACGGCCGTACCGGCTTCGACATCGACAGCTACCTGAGCTACGAACTGTCCGCGTTGAAGAACGCCTATACGGGCGACGAGTCGAACCCCGGCATGAGCCTGTCCGACGACGAGGTGCGACGCTACTACGACGAGCACGACTGGACAAAGGACGGCGTCGACGGGAAGGCTCCGCTGGACGAGGTGCGCGGCAACGTGAAGGCGCAGATGCGGTCGGAACGTTACGACGAGCTCGTGAGCCAGCGCGCCGAAGCGATCGACGTGACCGACCTGCCATGGGACGCGCTGTACCGGTTCACGGCAGGCAGGCTCGGGTAGGACGGGTGTGACCGGTGCCGGCCGAAAAGCACCAGAACGAATAAGGCG
>OHVS01000619.1_pt1 | contig 15075 bp, 10 predicted proteins | sample 1579531 | NCBI WGS metagenome assembly OHVS01 (sample SAMEA3882531, study PRJEB24775) | human gut metagenome | biome: human-associated habitat; feature: intestine environment; material: feces | place: Netherlands | collected 2009/2010
GTCCAGAAAGGGGGCGCGTGAAGATGAGCGATTTCCATATGGTGGTGTGCGTCAAAGCGGTGCCGGGAAGCACCGAGGTCAAGATGGACCCCAAAACCAATACCATCGTGCGTGATGGCAGACAGGCGGTCATTAATCCCTTCGATGCAAGTGCCCTCGAATGCGCGCTGGCGCTCAAGGACGACTTTATCGGCTTTGGCATGGATGTACGCGTGACGGTGGTGTCGATGGGTATACCTGCAACCGAATCGCTGTTGCGCGACTGCATTGCCCGCGGCGCCGATGACGCGCTGCTGCTGACCGATCGCGCCTTTGCGGGTGCGGACACGTTGGCGACCACCTATGCTCTCAAATGCGGCATCGAGGCGCTCGACGAGGACTTCGACCTGCTCATCTGCGGCAAGATGGCGGTGGATGGCGATACTGCCCAGATTGGCCCCGAGCTGGCCGGCGCCTTCGAGATTCCCTGCGTGACCGATGTGAGCTGCGTGCAGAGCGCGGGCTTTACGACGTGCGGTGCGCTTTCGCTCGTTCACGGTTGCGACGCCGGCGAGGAGACGGTTTATCTGGAGATGCCGTGCGCGATGACGACCGCCAAGGAGATCGGCCAGCTGCGCATGCCGAGCATCGCCGGCATTCGCGCGGCCGAAGATGCGGATGTGCGGGTGGTCTGTGCTGCCGATGTGCATGCCGACCCCTCGCGTTGCGGCCTTGCCGGATCGCCGACGCAGGTCGTGCGCTCGTTTGTGCCCGACCGCGACCAAACGTGTGAGGCCATCGAGGGCACACCGGTCGAGCAAGCGGTAAAGCTTGCCAAGATTATCGAGGGGATGGCATAGATGAGCGGACTGATAATCGATAACGAGGCATGCGTTGGCTGTGGTCGATGCGTTCGCGCCTGTGCCTCGGGTGGCATTGTGGTGGAGGGCGAGCGCCCCAACCGCTGCGCCCATGTGACCGACGGCTGCATCTTGTGCGGCGGGTGCGTCGACACTTGCCCCGTCAATGCCATTTCGATCGAGCGCGACGAGGCCGCCGGTGCGGTTGACCTTGATGCGTATCGAGACATTTGGGTATTCGTGCAGACCGACGAGCGCGATGTCGTGGCCCCGGTGGCCTACGAGCTCATGGGTAAGGGGCGCGAGCTTGCCGATGCCCGCGGTTGCCGTCTGGTGGCATTGGTCGGTATGAGCCCCGAGGGCTCGCTTGAGGACCTGGAACATCTGGTCTGCGCCGGTGCCGACGAGGTCGTGGTCTGCCGCGACGAGCGACTGCGCCAAAACGATGCGGAGGTCTATGCTCGCCTCATCTGCGATTTGGTAGCCGAGCGCAGGCCCGAGGCCATTCTGTACGGTGCGACCGCCTTTGGCCGTGAACTGGCGCCAGGTGTGGCCGTACGCTTGCAGACGGGCCTTACGGCCGACTGCACGGTGCTTTCGATGGATACGGAGACGGGTCTGCTGCAGCAGACACGCCCGGCGTTTGGCGGCAACTTGATGGCCACCATTATCTGCCCCAATCACCGTCCCCAGATGGCAACGGTGCGTCCCGGCATCTTTGGAGCGCCCGAGTTTGATTACAGTCGCTCCGGAACGATTACCCAGGTATCGCTTGCGGATGATGTTAAGGCCCGCGTCGAGATCTCGATTCCCGCCGAGGAGTGGGGGCAGCAGGCATCAATTGCCGATGCCGAGCGCCTGGTCGTGGTGGGCCGCGGCATTGGCTCCAAGAAGAATCTGCCTCTGATGCGAAAACTCGCCGATGCGCTGGGTGCCGAGCTTGGTTGCACGCGTCCCGTCGTGGAGGCGGGTTGGCTGGAGTACCGCCACCAGATCGGCCAGACCGGCGTGTCGGTTTCGCCTAAGCTCCTCGTGAGCATCGGCGTTTCGGGTGCTATCCAGCACCTAGCCGGCATCGGCGGCGCGGAGTGCATCATCGCCGTCAACGAGGACCCGGATGCTCCCATCTTTGGCGCTGCGCAGTACAAAGTTGTCGGCGACGCCGTCGAAGTCGTCGAGGAGCTTCTGGCCCAGCTCGAGCGCTAGGCGCCGGCCAGCCAGGCTCGCATCTCTTTCTTTAGGCGTTCCCAGGTCGCTCGCGTGGCGGGGTCGGTAAAGGGGCGCACGATGCCAAAGGGCGCGTCGAGCAGGCGGTAGATATCGCCCTGCTCGCGCGCCAGCGCGCGGCTTGCCGGATAGACGAGCTCAAACATAAAGCAGATGAGCCCTACCAGGTAGTCGGCGGCCTCATCGCGTTCGTCGCGTGCAACGCAGCGGCGCTCGTCAAAGGCGGCGAGCGCCGGTGTCGAGAACCGGCTGGCGAGAAATGTGTCCTCATCCACTTTGAGGATGGTGTCGACGGTACTGTCGGCGATGGTGCGCATGATGTCGATCTTGTCGCCATCGCGCACAATATCGCAGAAGCGCCGCGTGCGCTCGTCGAGCTGCGCGGGTAGGCGGAAATCGCTGTGATAGGCAATGCTTGCGCGAATCAACTCGTCTTCTGCCGGGTTGTCGATAAAGTCGCGGATACTTGTTGCCGCGGGCGCGCCTGCAGGCGTTTCGCCAAAGAGGACCTCGACGCCCAACGCCGCATGGCTCATGCTTTCGGCATCCTTAAACGTATCCCAGCGTCGCAGCTGCTCAAAGCGGCCCATATCGTGCAGCAGGCCGCAAAGCCACGCCAAGTCAATGTCCTGCGGTGACCAGCCCTGTTCGCGTGCCACGGCATCGCATGCCTCGGCAACGTGGTACGTATGCTCGATTTTGAGCGCGATACGCGGATTGGCGGCATCGTAGGCATCGGTGTAGGTCTTGAAGGCCGCGGCAGCCCGCGTTCGATCGATAGCTGTCATAATGACTTCCTAAAAAAGTTGTGTCTTTCTGTGTCTTTCGATCCGGTGGCAATTGTAGGTGAACTCGGTTGCCATCGGGCGATGATTCTGCCGCGTCGTTGAATGCGGCTCGGAAATCTTATCGGGACGAGGAACGCTATGGTGCTCAAAATCGTTAAAACCGTCTGGCCGGTGATGCTTACCTATGTTGCGATAGGCGCGCCGTGCGGAATGATTATGGCGCAGTCGGGAATGGAGCCCTGGATGGTCTTTGCCCTGAGCAGCACGTTCGTGACGGGCAGCGGACAGTTTATGGTCTGCAATCTGTGGCTGGCAGGTGTGCCTGCGGCATCGATCGTCGCGAGCGTCGCCGCAATCTCCTCGCGCTTTGCGCTTTACTCGGCATCGATTGCACCGTATCTGACGGGTGCCTCGAAGCGTCAGACGCTGGCTGTTGCCGCGACACTTACCGAGGAGGCATATGGCATCTCGCTTGCCAAGCTGATTGAGGGGGAGGATTGGGGCCCACGCGAGTCCTTTGTGCTCAACGCGATTCTCATCGCAACATGGGGCGTTTCGTGCACGATGGGCGCCGCTGTCGGCGCCGTTGTCGATGCCCCCACCGCTATCGCGGGTTTTGTCTGTACATCGCTTTTTATCTGTCTACTCTTTTCGCAACGACTGTCGCGCGGCAATGTCGTGGCTGCCGGTTTGGCTGCGGTGTCCGTCGCCGTATGCAAGTTCTTGGGGTGGACGAATATCGCCGTGCCAGCAAGCGTTCTTGTCGGCGTTGCCGCGGCGCTTGCGCGTGATACTCTCGCCGAAGGAAGGGGTGCTCGCGATGCCCGTTAATGAGTTTTTGGTCCTGTGGCTGTCGTCTTGGGCGGCCATTGCGTTTTTCCGCATTGCCCCGGCGTTTGCCTTGCGCGGGAGAACGCTGTCGCCCCGCGTTACCGAGGCCTTGGGTTATATTCCGCCCGCCGCCTTCGCGGCGTTGGTCGCCAACGATTTGATAAGCCCTGGCGCTTTCGACGCCGGCTTGTGGCAGGGCTTGATGCCCTGGATTGCGGCTGCCGGTGTCGTGGCGGTGGCAATCAAGACAAAGTCGATGCTGTGGTGCTGCGTCTCGGGCATCGTGTTCTATATCGTTTTGAGCCTCGTATAAGAGCAGGGCGCGTTTAGCGTCCCGGCCCAACGAATCGAATTTCTCACCGAGCCGGTCTGCTTCTTCTGGTACCATGGTCAAACTTTACTGTAGCAAAGCGTGACGTGGGCTTTTGTCCTGCATCAGCGGAAATGGGGGTTTCATGGCACAGGAAGCGATCGCCAACGAGCAAAAGAAATTCAAAGTACCGCGCATCCCGGGTGACATCATGATCTACCCGATGATCGTCGGCCTTTTGCTCAATACCTTCTGCCCGCAGGTCTTCGAGATCGGTGGCTTCTTTACCGCCGCCTGCCGCGGCGGCTCCAACACCATCGTCGCCGCGATCCTGCTGTTTGTGGGCGCGGGCATCAGCTTTAAGTCCACGCCGGGCGCCATCAAGACCGGTATCGTCGTGCTGATTCCCAAGCTTGTTGTTGCGGCTGCCCTTGGCTTGGGTGTGGCATATTTCTTTAACGACAACTTCCTGGGCCTGAGCTCCGTGTCTATCATCGGCGGCATCACGTTTTGCAACATGGCGCTCTATACGGGCATCATGGGTGAGTTCGGCGACGAGTCCGAGCAGGGCGCCGTCGGTATCCTGTTCTTTACGGCCGGCCCCGCCGTCACCATGATCATCCTGGGTGTTTCGGGTCTTGCCAACATCCCACTGGGCACCATCGTCGGCTCCATCCTGCCGCTTGTCATCGGTATGGTTCTGGGCAACCTCTTCCCGTTCATCAAGAACTTGCTGGTCCCCGGCGCCAATCCCGCGATCGCTGTCATCGGTTTTCAGCTCGGTGCGTCCATGAGCCTTTCGAGCTTTATCACCGGCGGTATTTCCGGCATCTTGCTGGGGCTTGTCACGCTGTTTGTCGTCGGTCCCATCACCTTTGTGTTCGAGCGCCTGTGCGGCGGTAACGGCAAGGCTGCCGTGGCTTGCTCCACCATTGCCGGCACGGCTATGACCACGCCGGTTGCTCTTGCCGAGGTCGCGCCGCGCTATGCCGAGCTTGCACCCACTGCGTACGCTCAGATTGCCACCGCCGTTATCATCACGGCGATCATGGCTCCGATTCTGACCGGCTGGGTCGACAAGAAGTTCTGCCAAGGCAAGGAGGATCTGTCGCCTGCCGGTGTCGAGGCCATCGAGGAAGCCGTCGCGACCGACATCGATGGCGAGTAGCAATCGGTACCCATCAATGATGCCGGCGTGCAACTCGCGCCGTTTTAGCGCCCGAACGAAAGCTGTCTTGCAGTGACGTTCGGGCGCTCTGCTATTATTCCCCTTATCTCTGCGGAGTAGGGGGTGTTTGTTGCCCAGATTCGAATTGGGCGATTCTGGCCACTTGGATATTGAAGGGATGGCGCTAGTGGTTAAGGCACTCAAGATAGAGATATTCGTGCTATGCATGATTGTTCTTATCGGGCTTGCCGTGCGAAGTCGTCGCTCCTTGTTCTCGAGCACCCAGCAGCTCTTGTTTAGCATGCTCGGCTACACCTCCGCTGCCTACATTTTCTTCGATATGATCTGGACGCTCTCGGACGGCGTGAGCACTCCTGTAGGCATCACGGCCAACTGGATTTCCAACGCGGTCTCGTTTTCGCTGTTCGCCATCGCGTGCCTCATTTGGTTTTTGTATTCCGAGACAGTGCAGGGCTCTCGCCTTTTGACCGCGCGCTATAGGGTGGCGCTCGTGACGTTGCCAACCGTATTGGTGGTCGTGCTGGCATTTACCAGCTACTGGACGCACACCATGTTCTATATCGATGCGCAGGGCGTATATCGTCGCGGAGCGCTTTATATGATTCAACCTATCGTTAGCTACTGCTACATCATATATACGTCCTTGCATGCCTTTATTCAGGCTCGAAAAGTCGAAAGCCTGCAAAAGAAGGCCATTTATCGCACCCTCGCCTTTTTTGCGGTTCCCGCTCTGGTGGGCGGTACCTTCCAGGTTTTGTTTTCGGTACCGGGCCTTTGCGTCGGTATAACGCTGAGCATCCTACTGCTCTACATCATCTACCAGGAGCAGCTGATCTCGACCGACCCGTTGACTGGCCTTAATAATCGCAACCGTTTTGAGACCTATATGCTGTCGCTCTTCTCAAATGTTGATCAGGCCGAAGATGTGTATCTGCTTATGATGGACGCCGACGGCTTTAAGCAGATTAACGATCGCTATGGACATGTGGAGGGTGACCATGCTCTTCAGGTCATCTCCACTGCGCTCAAAGAAGTCTGCTCGGCGTCTGGTAGCTTTATCGCACGTTATGGCGGCGATGAGTTCGTGGTGCTTCAAAAGGCGGCGGCGGAGCAGGATATCATGCATCTGTGCGCGACGATCAACGACGAGCTCGCGCGCGCCGAGGTTCCGTATCTGTTGCGGATGTCCATCGGCTACGCACGGGTTGGTGATGGCGTCGATACCTGGCAAGACTTGCTTCGCACTGCCGACGCGGAGCTCTACCGCGTAAAGCGCGAGAAGAAGAAGGCCGGCGTCCAGATACGCTAGAAAAAAGGGGCGCACGCTGGCGTGCGTGGCGGCCCTCGGCTCACCGATGTACTCCATTAAGATAAAGTGTGCGAACACCCTCCCTAAAAAGGTGAGCTCGCTAGGCTTTTTTGGGTTTGTTGACGATGATGATACCGCCGCAGACCAACAGCAGGGCAACGATGACGGTAACGGGGCTCGTGCCGGCGCCCTCGCCGAGCAGCAGCGCGCTCAGCAGCACGCCAAAGACCGGGTTCATAAAGCCAAAGACCGAAACGCGGCTGACGGGGTTGACGGCGAGCAGACGGGACCACAGCGAGTACGCGACGGCGGAAATGAGTGCCATATAAATGATGAGCGCGATGGCGGGGACGATTTCGGTGGGGGACAACGTGCCGCCCATCAAAAACCCGATGGCGGTAAGGACCACGCCACCGACTAAAAACTGCCAGCCGGCGAGCAAGACGCCGTCATGCTCGCGCGAGAAGATGCCAATGAGACAGGTCGACAGAGCGCCCGCAACGGTGGAAGCCAAGATAAAACCCTCGCCGTCGAGTGTAAAGCCAAAGGTGCCATCCGCGCCCGAAAGGTTGACGAGCGCGACGCCGGCAAAGCCCAGCACACAGCCAAGCACCTTGGCCGTATTGAGCTTTTCGGTGCGAAACGCCAGAGCGGCAAAGAGGATAGCCAAGAAGTTGGCGCTGGCCTCGATGATGGAGCTTGACATAGCGCTTGCACGGGAGAGACCAAGGTAGAAAAAGAAGTACTGGCCAATGGTCTGGAAGAGCGACAAGATACAGATGGGCTTGATATCACGGGCTTGCGGAACGAGCGGTCGGCGCTGGGCCACGCTCATGCCAACAATGACCAGCATGCCGGCAAGGGTGAAGCGCAGACCCGCGAAGAGCAGCTGCGAGGCGCTGTCGTGCGCGGGAATGCCAAAGAGGCCGTAGCCGATCTTGATGCAGGGGAAAGCCGATCCCCAGAGCGCGCAGCAGACGAGGCAGCCCAGGATGAGTCCGGGCAGGGTGGCGAGATACGGCTTGCGGCTTTCCATGATGTCCTTCCTACATGCGCGAAGCAAAAAAGAACCCGCCACCGGGCGTGCCGATGGCGGGTGTTGTTACCCGAAGGGATTGTACCCGATGGGAAAGGTTTAAGCGAAGTAGGCCACGCCGCTCTCAAAGATCGGCATGAACTTATCGCCGGGGACATGCTCGGGCACGTTGCGGTACAGGTTGTCGCCGCGACGCTCGGCATGGCCCATCTTGCCCAGGACGCGGCCGTCGGGGCTCGTGATGCCCTCGATGGCGAGTGCGGAGCCGTTGGGGTTGACGGAAAGGTCCATGCTGGGCTTGCCGTCCTCGCCCACGTACTGCGTGGCGACCTGGCCGTTTGCAATCAGCTGGGCGAGTACTTCGTCATTGGCGACAAAGCGGCCCTCGCCGTGGCTGATGGCGACGGTGTAGGGGTCGTCCAGGCTGCACTGCGACAGCCACGGGGACAAGTTGGACGAGATGCGGGTGCGCACCAGACGGCTCTGGTGGCGACCGATGGTGTTGAACGTCAACGTGGGCGCATCGGGCGTGGCGTCGACGATGTCGCCGTAGGGCACCAGGCCGAGCTTGATCAGGGCCTGGAAGCCGTTGCAGATGCCCAGCATCAGGCCATCGCGAGCCTTGAGCAGGTCGCGGACTGCCTCGGTGACCTCGGGAGCGCGGAAGAACGCCGTGATGAACTTGGCGGAGCCGTCGGGCTCGTCGCCGCCCGAGAAGCCGCCGGGGATCATAACGATCTGGCTTGCACGGATGCGGCGGGCAAGCTCGTGGGTGCTCTCGGCGACGGCCTCGGGCGTGAGGTTGTTGATCACGAAGGTGTCGGCCTCGGCACCGGCGGCACGGAAGGCGCGGGCGCTGTCGTACTCGCAGTTGTTGCCGGGGAACACGGGGATGATCACGCGCGGGCGGGCGATCTTGGCGCCGCCGTACACGTGGATGTCCTTGGCGCGGAAGTCGATGGTCTCGACCTCGGCGGTCTCGCCGGCGCTGCGGTAGGCGAAGACGCTCTCGATGCCGCTCTCCCAGGCCTCCTGGAGCTCGGCGAGCTCGATGACCTCGGAGCCGGTGTCGATGACATAGCCCTCGACGGTGGTGCCCAGGGGCTCGACGACAACGCCGTCGGCGACCTCGGGCAGCTCGGCGTCCTCGGCGAGCTCGACGATAAAGCTGCCGTAGAGCGGGGTGAAGAGGCTCTCCACGTCTACATCCTCGGCAAGCTCGATACCGATCTGGTTACCGACGCACATCTTAAAGAGGCTCTCGGCGCCGCAGCCGTAGCCGGGCGTGGATATGGCCAGGGCGTTGCCGGTAGCAGTGAGCGCCTCGACGGCGTCAAACGCGGCGAGCAACTGCTGGGCGTCGGGACGGTAGTCCTCGCCATAGGTGGCGGGGGCGATGCGGACGACGCGGTGCGTGAGGCCCTTGAACTCGGGCGAGACGGCGCGGGCGGCCTTGCCCACGGCGACGGCGAAGCTGATCAGGGTCGGCGGAACGTTGAGCTCGCCGGTCTCGTCCTCAAACGAACCGCTCATGGAGTCCTTGCCGCCGATGGCGCCGGCACCCAGGTCGACTTGGGCCATGAGGGCGCCCAGGACGGCTGCCGTGGGCTTGCCCCAGCGCTCGGCCTCGGTGCGCAGACGCTCGAAGTACTCCTGGAAGGAGAGGTAAGCGCGCTTGTGCTCAAAGCCGGCAGCCACGAGCTTGGCGATGGACTCGACCACGGACAGGTAGGCGCCCGCAAACTGGTCGGCCTCCATCAGATAGGGGTTAAAGCCCCATGCCATAGCGCTCGCCGTGGTGGTCTCACCGTCCACGGGGAACTTGGCGACCATGGCAGAGCTCGGGGTGAGCTGCGTCTTGCCGCCAAAGGGCATGAGCACGGTCGCGGCGCCGATGGTGGAGTCGAAGCGCTCGGAAAGGCCCTTGTTGGAGGCGACGTTAAGATCGGTGACGAGCGAGGTCATGCGCTCGGCAAGCGTGGTGCCGGCCCAGCTGGGCTGCCACACGCTGCGGGCGCAGACGTGGGCGACCTGGTGCTTGGGCGCACCGTTGGAGTTGAGGAACTCGCGGGACAGATCGACGATGGCGACGCCATTCCATGCCATGCGCATACGCGGCTCGGCGGTAACCTCGGCGATGACGGTTGCCTCCAGGTTCTCCTCGGCGGCGTAGCCCATGAACTCCTCGACGTCACCGTCGGCGACGGCGCAGGCCATGCGCTCCTGGGACTCAGAGATAGCGAGCTCGGTGCCGTCCAAGCCGTCGTACTTCTTGGTCACGGTATCAAGGTCGACATACAGGCCATCGGCAAGCTCGCCCACGGCGACCGAGACGCCGCCGGCGCCAAAGTCGTTGCAGCGCTTGATCAGACGGCAGGCATCGCCGCGGCGGAACAGACGCTGCAGCTTGCGCTCGACCGGGGCGTTGCCCTTCTGGACTTCGGCACCCGAGGTCTCGATGGACTCGGTGTTCTGGGTCTTGGAGGAGCCGGTGGCGCCACCGATGCCGTCACGGCCGGTGCGGCCACCCAGCAGGATGATCTTGTCGGTGGGGGCGGGGCACTCGCGGCGCACGTGGTTTGCCGGGGTAGCGCCCACGACGGCGCCGACCTCCATACGCTTGGCTACGTAGCCGGGGTGATAGAGCTCGTTGACCTGACCGGTGGCAAGGCCGATCTGGTTGCCGTAGCTGGAGTAGCCGGCGGCGGCAGTGGTCACGAGCTTGCGCTGCGGCAACTTGCCCTCGAGCGTCTCGGAAACCGGGACGGTGGGATCGCCGGCACCGGTGACGCGCATGGCCTGATACACATAGCTGCGGCCAGAGAGCGGGTCACGGATGGCGCCGCCCACGCAGGTGGCGGCACCGCCGAAGGGCTCGATCTCGGTCGGGTGGTTGTGGGTCTCGTTTTTGAAGTTGATCAGCCACTCTTCGTCTTTTCCGTCTACATCTACCGGTACGACGATGGAGCATGCGTTGATTTCATCAGACTCTTCCTGATCTGCGAGTTTTCCTTCGGATTTCAGTTTTTTCATTGCCAGAAGGGCAAGGTCCATAAGGCAGATGAATTTGTCGTCACGGCCTTTGTAGAGTACCTCACGGTCGCTTAAGTAGCGGTCGTAGCTTTTTTTCATCGGCTCGTAGTAGTCGCCTTCGCCGAAGGTCACGTTGGTAAGCTCGGTGGAGAAGGTGGTATGGCGGCAGTGATCGGACCAGTAGGTATCGAGTACGCGGATCTCGGTCATGGATGGATTTCGTTTTTCTTCGCCGCGGAAGTAGTTCTGGATATGCAGGAAGTCTTTGAAGGTCATGGCAAGGCCGAGGGAATCATACAGGGCTTTTAATTCTGCCTCCGGCATGTCGATGAATCCGTCGAAGATTTTGACGTCTGCCGGCTCTTCAAATTTTGTCACGAGGGTTTCCGGTTTTTCAAGTCCTGTCTCTCTGGAGTCTACCGGATTGATGCAGTGTGCTTTGACTGCGTCAAACTGCTCATCAGTCATCTCTCCTTCGATAACATACGTAACGGCGGAGCGGATGATCGGCTGCTCGTCTTCTTTCAAGAACTGCACGCACTGTACGGCAGAATCGGCTCTCTGATCAAACTGTCCCGGAAGGAATTCTACGGAAAATACTCTCGCACCTTCTGCACGCGGGAAATCTTCCTGATAGCAGATATCAACCGGCGGCTCTGCAAAGACTACTTTACATGCTTTCTCATATGTCTCATCACTGATATTTTCTACATCGTACCGGATCAGCTCCCGTACGTTGGTTACGGTCTGGATGTTCAGATAGTGCTTGATTTCATGCTTCAGATCTTTCGCCTTAATCGCAAATTCCGGCTTTTTCTCCACATAAACGCGTCTGACTGTACTCATTTTTATCCTCCATTTGTCTGAATCATAGTCCCCCAAAAACGGGACAATCTTTCGTTACTTACAGAATAGCATATTTATCTTTATAAATGAAATTAATATATCTTATATGTTTTATAAGTTTTGTTTCTTAATAAACGGACGCCGAAAGGGCGGGGGGATGCATTTGCAGGGGGATTTAGAAATACTTAGAGCCTGGGAATTTGCGTTGTTTTGAAAAAGTCAACTGTCTGAGCGTCAGCGAGTTTTGACTTTTTCAAAACGCTTTTAGCAAATTTCCAGGCTCTTAGTATTTCTTATCCCCCGAAACAGCATCCCCCAGCACCAGAAAGTGCGCGGGCCGTCCGTTTCCGTTTTTACATTCTATATTTCGCTTTTTTCTCCCGTGTCCGCAGTGCATTCCCCGCCTTTGCCGGCCGGTACAGCAGCATACAGGTTCCCGCATTCATAACAAGCGCACAGCACACATCCGATACGGAGTGCTGTTTTAAAAACATGGTCGAAAACACAATCAGCACCGTCAGGCCCAGGCAGACGTTTCGGAATACCGGGCGGTTTTTGAGCTGCTCGCTGTGTTCTACGGCAACAGCTACGGCTACGGAATTATATACGTGAATACTTGGGAATATGTTGGTCGGTGTGTCTGTCAGGTAAAGGCCTCTGACCAGATCCGTGAAAATGTTCTCCCGTGGGAATACCGTCGGGCGCAGGTTCTGGCCGTTCGGGTACAGATAGGAGATCACGAGGAACGCCGTCATTCCGATTCCCAGGTTGATAATCAGCTGATAATATTCTCTGCGGTTCTTGTTGCAGAGTCCGAAATAAAGGACAGACCATGCAATATATCCAAACCACATAAAATAAGGAATCACAAAAAACTCACAGAACGGAATCATATCATCAAACGGAGTATGAATCAGATGATAACCTTTCGTAATGTGCGTTTCCAGATATTGAAAACATTTCAGATAGAAAATGCCATAAACCACTACCGGAAGAAAATGCTTATATTTTTTTATTGTCTTCATAGTTTCCCTCCACTTTTCTGACGAGGTTTTTCTCTTCAACCTGCTGAAATTATAGCACACCGAAAACCGAAGTCAATAAGCTTTATTATTTTTTAAGAAACAATTCATCGGTTTCTGAAAACCGTCCTTGGGATGGAAATGTTCAAAGATCGCCGCGTCGAATTTTTTCCGTGTCCGATTATATACATGCTCATCTTTTACCGTCCATGCAAATGCCGGTGTCCGAAACAGCATACGGTCAATCAGGAAGCCCGGGCAGTCGGCGTAGCGGTGGTCGTAGGCGATAAAATCCGGTTTCCCGATAAAATTCAGCATCAGATGACGCGCCATTACCCGCAGGATCAGATGCACCTTATCATCCCTTGAAAAACGGCCGGAAAGCTGGCCGCGCAGCGTCTGCGGCATGTGGCGGCGGCACCAGCGGAGGGCCAGGCTGTTGAAGGATTCCATGCAGAACATACCGGTGTACCCCTCCATCTCCTTCTGAAATCCCGCACAGACCGCCGTGGAAAGTCCCGGCATCTTGATTTCGATTAAAAGCGGCACGCGGCCGTCTACCGTCTGCAGTACCTCACGAAGCAGCGGAATCTTTTCCGTGCTGTCGCCCAGATGGAACTGCTGGAGTTCCTCATACGTATAATCGCTGATTTTTCCCTCGTTTCCACACATCCGCTTCATCGTGTCGTCGTGGAACACCACAATCCGGCCATCCTTTGTGATCTGAATATCCAGCTCGATGGCATATCCCTGCTCCGCCGCGCGGGCAAAAGCCGGAAGAGAATTCTCCGGAACTCCCTCCGCCGCGTTCCACAGACCGCGGTGCGCATAATTCCATTCCGCAAATTGCAGACATTCCTGCCGTCTCGATGTAGCCGGCAGAATGGAAAAGAAATAACCTGCTGCCAGGACGGCAACCACTGCAAAAAATATGATCCAGAACATCATCTTTCCATCCCTTCTTTCACCCAGTCGCCCAAAAGGCGGAGACGCTCCGTTTCCAGTCCGATCCTTTCCTCCGTGCGGTGTCCGCCCGATTCTCCGTCCAGGTGGACCGGTTCCGCGCGGTCTGTCTGAAAGGAAAGGCTGCTGCACCGCTCCATATGTACCTCAGGAAATCCCGTGTGGCGTCCAAACAGCGCCATCGGCAGAAGATAGCTGACTTTCCATTTGGCAAGATTGGAAACCACCATCACGTCGAGCAGATCATCTGTCCCGTCCGCCTCCGGGCAGAAGCGGAAGCCGCCGCCCTCGTACGGAAAATTCATTGCCACTGCAAAAAGAACATTTTCAAACGAACGGTGTTCTCCGTTTTCCAGAGCTGCATCCAGCGTGAACGGTTCGAGATAAAAGAGCTGCCGCAGTGCAATCATCACATACGTAAGTTTTCCCAGATGCAGCCGGTTCAGCGTATTCTTGATTTTTGATGCCAGCGCCTCGTGGCAGATGCCTGCATCAAAACCGATGCCGGTGCTGACGAGAAATCTCCGCTTTTGGCTGCCAAGAAGCGCCGTTCCAATGTTGATCTCCTTTTCCTCCCCTTTCAGCACAGCTTCCAGCGCCTGCAGCGGATCGGAGGGAATTCCGGCACCGCGCGCAAAATCGTTGCCGCTTCCCGTTGGAATATAACCGAACTTTACATCCGACAGGCTGGTGATTCCATCGACCGCCTCATTCGCCGTACCGTCTCCGCCGATCGCCAGAAGGACATCATCGGGATTCCATACCCCTTTCGCGGTCAGCCGTGCTGCCGTCTCCCGTGCGCTTCCGTGATACTTTGTCGGATATACACGAAATTCCGTTCTACGCCGCTCAAGCTCGCCCTCAATCACCGGCCACAGCTTCTCGCCGCGCCCCGACCGCGATTTTTTATTTACTATAATATGATACATTAAAGTCATACCTTCCTTTTTCTTCTGTAAAAAACCACTTCAAATCACCTGAATCATATTCTTACGCAGCGAAACAGCAAGTGTTTCACTGCTGAGTGAACAGTAACCAAATCAGCCATATTGTAGCAGTTTTCCCCGCAAACCACAACTATCTTCACAAAATCTTAACTTGTTGCCGCCGTAAAAATTCCCGCACCCCTGTCTTTTCTTTCTTGACAGACCTTTTTGTTCTGCTAAAATAAAAAGTACCGCGGTTTCGTCCGCAGAACGTCACTCATTTCTGAGGAGGTTTTTATGAATTTTTACGATATGACACGCGCAGGGAGGATGATACGATGAAGCTCTCCCCCGCATTTCTCGCTTATAAACTAAGCAGCGCTTTTTCGGTTCTTGCACTGGAAAACCTGCCGCTCTCCGGCACACTGGAGCTGCCTGTTCTTTATCAGACAGGCTCCGCAGCCACTGCGCACCGGGTCTTTCTCTGCACAGAAGAACAGATCGGCTCTCTTTCCTCCCTCCCGGAAGAAAGCAGCTCCCTTTTTCTTCTCTGTACCGAAGAACTGCCGGAGGAACTTCCGGCTCCGGTTTCGATCGCCGTTAAGAGCAGCATATCCGCTGTTTTTTCGTTCCTGCAGGAGCTTTTCTGGACGTACGATTCCTGGCAGAAGGAGCTGATGCAGGCACGGCTCGACGGAAAATCGATCCAGCATCTTTTAAATCTCTCTCTGCCTGTTTTTGCCCACCCCCTGATGG
>OHVS01000621.1_pt1 | contig 15066 bp, 10 predicted proteins | sample 1579531 | NCBI WGS metagenome assembly OHVS01 (sample SAMEA3882531, study PRJEB24775) | human gut metagenome | biome: human-associated habitat; feature: intestine environment; material: feces | place: Netherlands | collected 2009/2010
GCGATCGCTGCTTCGTCAATGTCCGAGCCGATGGCAGTGAATGTTGCATCCCGCTGGATGCGTGCCACAGCTTCGGAGCGTGCTTCTTTCCAGACGCTCTCCGGAATCTGCGCCCATTTTTCCGCTAAGAACCGGCGGTGCATGCCGGGGGCAATGCGCAGCGCCTTGAATGCCGCTTCGATCAGAATTGTACCGCTTCCGCAGAACGGGTCGCAGACGACGCTGTCAGAGTGCACCCGTGCCAGATCGACGATGCCGTCTCTTTGATAGGTGCAGCGTTGGCGTTTTTCCGGTATCCGCGCTTGTGCAGCCCGATGCCGGAGGTGTCCAGATAGATGGTGGCGATGTTTTTCCGGATGGTAAAGTGCAGGGGATGAATGGCGCCGGATTCCGTGAACCAGCTGGTATGGTAGACGGATTTCAGCCGTTCCACCGCTGCCTTTTTCAGGATGGACTGGCAGTCCGGCACGCTGTGCAGCTTGGAGTCCAGCGCATGTCCCTTGACCGGGAAGGCATCGTCCTTGCCGATCCACTGTTCCAGCGGAATGCTGCGCATGCCCTGAAACAGCTCCTCGAAGCTGTAGGCGGGAAACTGCCCCAGCTGAATGAGCACACGTTCTGCCACAGAGAGGGAGAGGTTTGCCTTGGCGATGGTGAGCGCATCGCCGCGAAACAGGACACGACCGTCCTGAGCTGTGATGTCGGTTCCGCCGATTTTTGAGATTTCGAACCGCAGCGTGCGTTCCAGTCCGAAATGACAGGGACAGCAGAGAAGATAGAGTGGCTGCATAGAAAACACTTCCTTTGTTGAAAATTAACGCTTATCCTTGACTGTTGCCGTCAGCCGGTGCAGCTGTTGTGGCGGCGGGGGTCTGTCCGTTGGCAGCCTGTGTGGAGGTCTGCTGTGTGTTGCCGCTTGCCCCCGAGGCGGTTGTTGTAGTAGCAGGCTGCTGCTGGTAGCTCTTGGTACAGGTGTCGCAGACCGGCGCATTGGAGGACTTCCAGTAGCCGGTGCTGGTGGAAGTGCAGTTGGGACCGGCGATCTTGCCGGACTTATCGCACATGGGAGCTTCGACTACCTTGTCATTCTTGGGGTACTCAGCGCCAGTGTTCAAGCTGTTGGCGTATTCGCCAATGACATTCTGCCAGATTTGTGCGGATTTGATGTTGTGGTCTTGCAGCTCGGAACGCTCGGTGTAACCGATCCAGATACCGCTGACGAAGTCTTCGGTGAGTCCCACAAAAGTCAGGTCGTTCCAGTCCTCAGTGGTACCGGTCTTGCCGGCAACGTGTTTGTTTTCCAGCTTTGCAGCGGTACCGGTACCGTTGTTGACGACGTTCTGGAGCAGCTTGTTCATGACGTAGGAGGTTTCTGCACTGACTGCCGTCTGGGGGTTGCCATCGTTTTCATAGACCAGTTCGCCGGCACCCTTCATGACTTTGCTGACCAGATGCGCCTGATACTGCGTTCCGCCGTTGCCGTAGGGGATGTAGCCATTGACCAGATTTTCCAGTGTGACACCGTAGGTCAGCGCACCAACAGTCAGCGGGGAGTAATCCATATCAGTGTGGCCGTCGCCGGAATCCTCACAGAGATCCAGCCGGAGCTTGCTGGTGGCAAACTCAAATACTTTTTGGGGTGTCAGCGCCTGACACAGCTGCGCCGGAACGGTATTATAAGATTTTTCCAGTGCCTGATAGATTTTCAGATCCTTGTGGCTGATGCTCATGGCGGAGCTGTCCTCACTGTAGTTGGTTGGCCATGCTTCGCCGTTGACCTGAATCGGCTCGTCTTTGTAGATGGCACCCCAGTGAATCAGATCGCTTTCCAGCGCCAGACCGTAGGTGGTCAGCGGTTTGATGGTCGAACCGGGCTGACGGGGTTCCATGGTTGCGTAGTTCCAGCAGAGGGACTCGGTTTTCTCACCGATCGCACCCACAACAGCAAGAATATTGCCCTGATAGTCCATGGCGATAAACGAGGACTCCGGATATTCCACCTCTTCCGGCGAATAAACGCCGTCCCCGTCGTTGTCCTGCCACTTGGCGACACGGGAGCTCTCCACCAGATTGTTGATGTCGGCGTACCGCTGTTCCACGTATTCCTGCATGTCCAGATTGGCGGTGGTGTAGATCTGATAGCCGCCGTCATTGATGCGGGCGACTGCCTGTTCCTGTGTCAGGTTGAACTTGTCCTCCAGATAGGACGCCACTTCATAGATGGCAGCGTCCACAATCCAAGAGGTTGCGGTGGAGCTGTCGGCAATCTGTTGCTTGTCCGCATCGGGGTGGGCAGCCTTGTACTCGTCGGAATCTGTAAAGACCAGCTTTTCGTGCAGCGCCTTTTCGTATTCGTCATAGGTCAGTGCGCCGTTGTCGTACATCTGCCAGAGCACATATTGCTGCCGGCTGCGGTTCTTTTCCTTGCCGGTGTTGATCCACTCTCCGGTGGCATCGTCGGTGTAGCCGGCAAAGGGGTTGAGCGTCTCCGGACTCTTGGGAATGGCTGCCAGACACGCTGCCTCTGCCACGTCCAGCTCGCTGGCGCTCTTGCCGAAATATTTCTGGGCGGCGTGCTCAATGCCGTTGGAGCTTCCGCCGAATCCGATGTAGTTCAGATAGGTTTCCAGAATCTTGTCCTTGGAGTAGGCTCGCTCCAGCTCCATGGCACGGAAGATCTCACGAATCTTACGGGAGGGGGACTGCTCGCTGTCGCCGGTGATGTTTTTGATGAGCTGCTGGGTGATGGTCGAACCGCCCTGATTGGTGTCATAGATGTGAATGAACATGTTCACGAAAGCTGAGAGCGTCCGCTTATAGTCCACGCCGTCATGGGTGTAGAACCGCTCGTCCTCGGCGCAGACGAAAGCGTCCCGCACGTGCTGGGGAATGGTGGAGATGTCCACCGGAATACGCTGGGACTGGTTGCTGACCTCGTAGATAGGAACCCACTCGTCATTCTTGTCCTTGGCGTAGATATCCGTGTTGTAGGACAGCTCCATTTCTTCGATGGTGACGTTGGAAACATCATCCCGGAAATGCATGACATAGACCACCAGCGCCGTTGCCACGATGGTGCATGTGATGATGAGAATGAGGAAGAGGGAGATCAGCGTAGAGCCGAGAATGGACAGCGTCCGGCTGAGCGCCGGAAACCGTTTCGGTTTGGCAATGCCCTCGTCCAGTTCCGGTGTGTGGTAGGGATATTCCGGCGTTCCTGTGGGACCGTAGTACTGTCTTGCTGCACGGTTGGGTGCGCCGGATTTCGCCGAAGCGCCTTTTCCTCTTTTTTGCTGCTTTTTATCCATGGTATCCTTGTTCCTTCCGAAAAATCTATGGAGATCACTGCATAGCGGTGCAGTGAACACCGAGGCAATATATACAGATTTATTATAGCACGTTTTTCGCTGGATGTTAAGAGGAAATGCAAATTTTCTTTGGAAAATATACAAAATGCATAAACTTCTGGATTTCGGAAAGAATATTTCTAACATTTCCATGAAAAACAGGAGGAAGGCATATGGAAAAACGAAAGATGGCGTGGATGATTCTGACGGCGCTGGCAATCTCTCTGGTGATCGTCGCCGGCGCAATGACGGGCACAGTGCAGCGGGAACGCAGTCATGCGCAGGAGAATGTGACAGAGGTAACAACGGCGGAGGGGCAGTACCGAATCCAGATCACAGACGGCAAACTCGCCCTCTACCGCACCGGCAGCAGCGTTCCCTATCAGAAGCTGGACATGCCCCTGAGCCTGCTGTCGGAATACGATCTGGAACAGCTGGAATCCGGCATCACCGTGGGGACAGAGGCAGAGCTGCGGCAGCTGGTGGAGGACCTGACTTCCTGACAACAAAAAACGGGCAGCCGAAGCTGCCCGCAGAAACGCCGTGCGTTTTTATTTTTGGATGAGATTACTGGAAGTAAGCGACACCGCTCTCGAAGATCTTCTGATCCTTTTCGCCCGGTACGTTCCGGTACAGGTTCTGACCGATACGCTCGCTGTGTCCCATCTTGCCGAGGACTCTGCCGTCCGGCGAAGTGATACCCTCGATGGCCATCATAGAGGTGTTGGGGTTGAAGTGGATGTCCATGGTGGGGTTGCCTGCCAGATCAACGTACTGGGTTGCGATCTGACCGTTCTTTGCCATGTCTGCCAGCAGCTCCGGCGGCGCAACAAAGCGTCCCTCGCCGTGGGAGATGGCAACGGTGTGCACATCGCCAACCTCTGTGCCGTACAGCCACGGGGACTTGTTGGAGGCGATTCTCGTATTGACCAGCATGGACTGGTGGCGTGCGATGGTGTTGAAGGTCAGCGTCGGCGAAACATCTGTCATGTCCATGATCTCGCCGAACGGGACCAGACCAAGCTTTACCAGTGCCTGGAAGCCATTGCAGATACCCAGCATCAGACCGTCACGGTTTTTCAGAAGCTCGTGAACAGCGTCCTTGATGCGGGGGTTGCGGAAGAATGCGGTGATGAACTTACCGCTGCCCTCCGGCTCGTCGCAGCCGCCGGGGATCATGATGATCTGCGCCTGCTTTACCATGGCAGCGAATGTGGTGATGGAATCCTCCATGGCTGCTGCGGAGAGGTTGCGGATGATAAAGGTCTGAGGTCTTGCGCCGGCACGCTCAAAGACACGTGCGGTATCGTATTCGCAGTTGGTGCCGGGGAATACCGGAATCAGAACACGGGGCTGTGCGCTCTTGACGGAGGCGGACAGGGTGGTCTTTCTAGTGTAGGAAAGCTTCTCCGGCACTTCGTTTGTGGTCTTGATGCGGCAGGGGAAGATGGGTTCCAGCTTCCGCTCCCAGCAAGCCAGCAGCTTGTCCAGCTGGAGAGTGTAGTTCGGGCAAATGATCTCCGGCTTTTTCGCAGTTGTACCGATGACATCCTCGCCCTCTTCAGCATCGCCGCAGAGTTCCAGCAGGAATCCGCCGCAGCAGGGCTGGAACAGTTCAGCGTCTGTCAGCTGGCGGGAGAATGTGAAGCCGATGCCGTTGCCGAAACACATCTTTGCGATACCCTCTGCTGCACCGCCGTAGTCGATGACCCAGCCGGCACGGATGCGGCCTGCTGCGATCATTGCCTCTACCTTGTCGAATGTGCTGCGGACGCTCTCGAAGTTCGGGATGCCGTTTTCGTCAACGGTCGGGCGGAGCATTACGACCTTGTCGCCTGCCTGCTTGAATTCGGTGGAAACGACCTTGTCTGCCTTGGCAGTGGAAACAGCGAAAGATACCAGCGTGGGCGGTACGTCGATGTTCTCGAATGTACCGGACATGGAGTCCTTACCGCCGATAGAACCGCAGGACAGTTCCAGCTGTGCCTTGAATGCGCCCAGCAGGGCTGCCATGGGCTTGCCCCAGCGCTTGGGATCGTTCTGGGTGCGCTCGAAGTACTCCTGGAAGGTCAGCCAGCAGTGGTGCCAGCTTCCGCCTGCTGCGACAACCTTTGCCACAGAGGTGATAACGGCGTCCATAGCGCCCAGATACGGGCTGTGTTCGCTGATGGTGGGATTGTAGCCCCAGCCCATCAGGGAGCAGGTATTGGTTTCGCCACGGAGTACCGGAATCTTGGCAGCCATTGCCTGAGAGGGCGACAGCTGATATACACCACCGAACGGCATCAGAACAGTGCCTGCGCCGATGGTGGAGTCAAACTTCTCGATCAGTCCCTTCTGTGAGCAGATATTCAGGCTGGACAGCAGTTCCATCCAGGCATCTGCGCTGTCAGTCAGGGTGGAGGTCTCCGGTGCAGACGGTTCTGCAATGGAGATGTCAGTGTGTTTTACGGCGCCGTTGGAGTTCAGGAATTCTCTGGAGAGGTCAACGATGGTGTTGCCGTTCCAGTTCATGCGCAGGCGGGGCTCTGCCTTGACGACTGCTACAATGGTAGCCTCCAAATTTTCTCTGCTGGCTTCCTTGATGAACTTCTCGGCATCCTCCGGCGCAACGACAACTGCCATACGCTCCTGGGACTCACTGATGGCGATTTCGGTGCCGTCCAGACCGTCGTATTTCTTGGGCACGGCGTTCAGGTCGATTTCTAGACCGTCGGTCAGTTCGCCGATGGCAACGGAAACACCGCCTGCGCCGAAGTCGTTGCAGCGCTTGATCATGCGGGTCACTGCCGGATTGCGGAACAGACGCTGGAGCTTGCGCTCTTCCGGCGCATTACCCTTCTGTACTTCTGCACCGCAGTGCTCCAGCGATTCGATGGTGTGGGACTTGGAAGAACCGGTTGCGCCGCCGCAGCCGTCCCGTCCGGTCTTACCGCCCAGCAGGATGACAATGTCGCCCGGCACCGGTGCTTCCCGACGGATGTTGGATGCCGGAGCAGCGCCCAGTACCGCACCGATTTCCATGCGCTTTGCCATGTAGCCGGGGTGGTATACCTCGGCAACATGACCGGTTGCCAGACCGATCTGGTTGCCGTAGGAGCTGTAGCCGGCGGCGGCGGTGGTCACGAGCTTGCGCTGGGGGAGCTTGCCTTCCAGCGTCTCGGAGACCGGCACGGTCGGGTCCGCGGCGCCGGTGACGCGCATCGCCTGATACACGTAGGAGCGGCCGGACAGAGGATCGCGGATGCAGCCGCCGATGCAGGTGGCCGCGCCACCGAACGGTTCGATTTCGGTGGGGTGGTTGTGGGTCTCGTTCTTGAACAGGAACAGCCAGTCCTCGTCGTGGCCGTTCACGTCAACCTTGACCTTGACGGTGCAGGCGTTGATTTCCTCGGACTCGTCAAGGCCGGTCAGGACACCGTTCTTCTTGAGCCACTTGGCGCCGATGGTGCCCATGTCCATGAGGCAGACGGGCTTGGCGTCACGGCCGAGCTCGTGGCGCATCGCCAGGTAACGTTCGAAGGCGGCCTTGACGGTGGCGTCATCGATGGTCACTTCGTCCAGCTCGGTGCCGAACGTGGTGTGACGGCAGTGGTCGGACCAGTAGGTGTCGATCACCTTGATTTCGGTGATGGTGGGCTCGCGGCTCTCCTCGCTGAAGTACTTCTGGCAGAATTCGAGGTCGGCCAGATCCATGGCCAGACCGCGCTCGTCGATGAACTTCTGGCCGGCTTCGGCGTCCATCTCGTTGAAATCGGCGATGGTCTCGACCTTGCCGGGCACCGGCACCTGGGTCTTCAGGGTTTCCTTGGTCTCCAGGCTGGCCTCGCGGGCCTCGACCGGGTTGATCACGTAATGCTTGATGGTGTCCACGTCGGCGTCGGTCAGGTCGCCTTCCAGCGCGTACAGCTTGGCGGAGCGGACGGTCGGGCGCTCGCCCTGGGAGATGAGCTGGATGCATTCGGCGGCGGAGTCGGCGCGCTGGTCGAACTGGCCGGGCAGGAACTCGGTGGCGAAGACCTTGGCGCCGGCGAAGTCGGGCAGGTCGTAGGCCACATTGTCCACCTGAGGCTCGCTGAACACGGTGGGTACGGTCTGGTCGAACAGCTCCTGGGAGATGCCTTCGACGTCATAGCGGTTCACGATGCGCAGGGCCTTGAGGCCGGTCAGTCCGAGGATCGTGCGCAGTTCGCCCGCAAGCTGCTGGGCTTCGACATCAAAGCCGGGCTTCTTTTCCACGTACACGCGAAAAACCATGGAAATCCTTTCTTGAAATTAAAGACAATTGGCTCCCCTCGAGAGGGGAGCCAGATAATGCATTACTCGGCGACTTCGATGCCTTCGGACTTGGCGAGTTCGGCGAGGCGCTCCTCGATCTCTTCGTAGGCCGGGATGATGCTGCCGAGACCACGGCGGAACAGGTCCTTGTCAAGGTGCTCGACCTTGCCGGAGTGGTCCTTCTGGTCCCACAGACGGCAGGAATCCGGGGTGATCTCGTCGGCCAACAGCAGCGTGCCGTCGGTGGCGCGGCCCATTTCGATCTTGAAGTCGACCAGCTTGACGTCGATCTTGGCGAAGATCTCGATCAGGGCCTCGTTAATCTTGCGGGCCAGCGGGGCGATCTCGGCGAGATCCTCGCGAGTGCATACGCCGAGGGCCACCAGGTCATCGTCGTTGACGAACGGATCGTGCAGATCATCGTTCTTCAGGAAGTACTCAAGTACCGGCTCCTTGAGCGGCAGGCCTTCCTCCACGCCCAGACGGGAGCAGAAGTGGCCGGCGGCCACGTTGCGCAGCACGATCTCCAACGGGAACATGTTCACCTTGCGCACCAGCTGGCCGGTGTCGTCCACTCGCTTGATAAGGTGGCTGTCGATGCCGCGCTTCTTGAGCAGGTCGAAGATGATGGTGGTGATGAGGTTGTTCAGACGGCCCTTGCCGGTGAAGTCTTCCTTCTTTTCACCATCGCCAGCGGTGGCGGTGTTCTTGTATTCGACCCACAGAACCTCGGGATCGTCGGTTGCGTACAGTTGCTTGGCCTTGCCCTCGTAGAGCTTTTCCAGCTTCTCCATGACTCACCTTTCAGGAGTGGAATTTCTGGGTGAACTAACGGTAAAAGGGTACCAATCGAGGGCTACAACAACACTCAGCATGACGCTACGATGCGGCCGGCGCATCATACGTCGCTGCATCGAACGGCCATACGCTGTTGGGATGGCGGAGGCGGCCGTCATTGGCCAGTACGATCAGCTCGTCTCCGGTCGTGTAGCCTTCCGGCATGAAGGTATCTGCAGAAGCGCGTGTGAATACTCAGATGTTCGTCAATAGACGAAACATGACTCTTCGGCCATATACACACGATAATGGGAGTGACGAAATGGTACAAGGAGGTTCGTCATGATCGTTCATCCCCGACCCGGACGGCAATAATATTGAGGCCATGCTGAGCTGATCAGGCCGTGGACTACTCCACGGTAATCGTCAACGCATCGGCCACGAGGCCGGCCTTGGCACGGGCGTCGGCTTCGGACTCGCCGACGGCCAGTGCCACGGCCATGCGGCGGTGGCCATGCACTTCGGGCTTGGCAAAAATGCGCAGGTCCGTGCCGGGTTCGGCCAGAGCAGCGGCCACATCGGTGAACTCGACCTCACCGTCGCCGGCCACCACAATCGCATGGCTTGCCGCCACCGAGCCGGCCGGAATCGTGAGCGACACATGCTCGGGGGTGATCGGCAGGCCGAGAATCGCGCGGGCGTGCAGCGCGAACTCGCTCAGACGCTGGGAGGCCATTGTCACCATACCGGTATCGTGCGGACGGGGGGAGACCTCGTTGAACAGAATCGAGCCGTCGGTGAGCACGAACAGTTCCACGCCGAATACGCCCCAACCGGTTTCGCCGGCCGCCTGAGCCTTGGCCACCAAGCCTTCAACGGCGGTACGTGCGATGTCGCGCGCCCGCTCGGCCTCACCATCGGGTTCGGTAGCCGGCTGCCAGGACTCGCGGTAATCGCCGGACTCCTGACGTTGGCCGATCGGCGCGCACGTCACAATGCCGGCGGACGAAGAAACAGTCAGTACCGTCAGCTCACGCTCCAGCGGAGCAAGCGCCTCAACGATCACGCGCGACACATCGCCCTCATCGGCGGCGCGGCGGCCCTCCTGCGCTTCGGTCCAAGCGGCATCGATGGCGTCGGCGGAACGCACCACCGACTGGCCGTGACCAGACGAGCTCATCACCGGCTTGACCACGCACGGATAGCCGACTTCCGAAGCTCCGGCGCGCAGCTCTTCCAGCGAGCCGGCAAAACGATACGGTGTAGTCGGCAAGCCCAATTCTTCGTGGGCCAGTACGCGCAGGCGCTCGCGGTCCATGCAAATCGCGGCGATTTCGGCGCTCGGCACCACCTGGGCGCCCGCGGCCGCAGTACCGGCCAGCACATCGGTGGCGATGGCCTCTACCTCGGGCACGATGATGTCCGGCTTGATTCCATCGAACAATGTCTGCAATTCGGCGGCATTCGCCATATCCAACGCGCGATATTCATGCGCCACCTGCTGGGCCGGAGCGCCGGCATACGAGTCAGCGGCGCACACCCACGCGCCCAGTCGCATGAGCTCGATGGCCACTTCCTTGCCCAGCTCACCAGCGCCCAAAAACAGCACGCGGGTGGGGTGCTTGCCCAGCGGTGTGCCCAGCGGGCGGTTGGCTGCGCGAGTTGCGGGGGAGACGGCGGAAGTCTCGGCGGGAATTGCGGGAGAGGAGGTGGAAGTCACGGCAGTATTTACGGCGTTCTCAGTCATACCCACATTCTGCCATGCCGCGATGATTTCGCCTATGCGGGGCTCGGATTCGGCGACGTGCGCTGCGGAGCGCGTGATTCAATATTGGGCAAAATGCGGCAGCCCATACCATTTCATACGCGTTCAGGCAGCGCGGCCGACGCCATTGCAGCGCGGTGGTTTAGGATGAGGCAATGCGCGAAAACGGGATTGAAGAGAGCATTGATCGTCCGCTGACTATCGCTCTTGTGGTCGATACGGTGGGCAATCAGGGCAACGGCACCTCCAATTCGGCCTTGCAATGGGCTGCAGAATTGGAGCGGCAAGGCCATCATGTGAGGCTTGTCGGTATAGGGGCGCCCGAATATCCGGCGCGCGTGAATAGGGTGCCGCTCGTCTCGTGGGTGGCCGCCAAGCAGCTCATGCAATTCGCCGAACCCAGCGACACGTTGTTCCGCACCGCCTTTCAAGGCGTGGATGTGGTGCATATCTATATGCCGTTCAAATTCGGCCGTCGTGCCGCTAAAGTCGCCCACCAAATGGGCATTCCCGTGACTGCCGGATTCCACCTGCAGCCGGAGAACGTGCTGTATTCGGCCGGCCCTCTACGTCGCATTCCCGGTATTTCCAGCTTCCTGTACTGGCTGTTCAAGCACTGGCTGTACAAGCACATTGACCACATCCATGTGCCCACCGAAATGACCGCGAGCCTGTTGCGCGCGCACGGGTATAAAGCCAAGTTGCACGTGATTTCCAATGGTTATTCACCGGTGTATTCGCCGAAGAAGCCGGCCGATCCGGATGCCTCGGCTCCCGTGCCGTTCCGCGTCATCGCTTCCGGCCGACTGGCTAGCGAGAAAGATCAGATTACGCTGATCAAGGCGGTGTCGATGTCCCGGCACGCCGGCGATATTCAGCTGGTGATCGCCGGTACTGGGCCGCTCAAGCAGTATCTCAAGTTCCGCGCCGGGCGTTTGCTGGCGCGCAAGGCCGATATCGGATTCCACAAGCACGCCGATATGCCCGATTTGTTGCGTTCGGGCGATTTGTTCGTGCATTGTTCGATTGCCGACATCGAATCGGTGAGCGTGATCGAGGCGATGGCGTGCGGATTGGTGCCGGTGATCGCCGCGTCCGAACTGTCGGCGGCCAGCCAGTTCGCGCTGATCGACGAGTCGTTGTTCCCCGTGCGGGACGCGGCCCTGCTGGCCCGACGCATCGATTGGTGGATTGCACATCAGGCCGAGCGCGCCGAATGGGGCGAAAAATACGCCGAATACACCAAGGCGCATTATTCCGTGGAAGCCTCGGTCCACAAGTTCGTGGATATGGAACGCAAGGCGATAGGGGAGTAGGAGCCTTCTCGTTTGCGGAGAGGTCTTTCCCTCAGTCCGCCTGCGGCGGCCAGCTCCCTCATCAGAGGGAGCTACGAAAAAACCTCCCTCTGATGAGGGAGGTGGCATCGCGAAGCGATGACGGAGGGAGAGATTAGCGAAGGGTTTTACAACAACTCAATAAGCTGATCGACCTCTTCATGCGTGGTGGCCCAGCTGGTGCAGATGCGCATCACGGTATGCGTGTCGTCGGCCTTCTCGGTAAAGCCGAGCTTGACCTCGCGCTCCAGACGGTCGATAGTCGGCTGATCCATCGTCACGAAAATCTGGTTGGTGGGCGCTTCGAAAGTGAGCGTGTAGCCCTTGGCGCGCAGGGCCTCGCGAATACGATCGGCCGCCTCATTGGCGTTGCGGGCGATCTTGAAATACAGGTTGTCAGTGAACAAAGCGTCAAACTGCGCGCCCAGCACAAAGCCCTTGGCCAGCAAGGCACCGTGCTGCTTGATGAGGGTCAAGAAGTGCTTCGGCGTGTTGTGCTTGGTAAACACCACGGCCTCGCCGAACAGGGCACCCACCTTGGTACCGCCGATGTAGAACACGTCGGCGATGGTCGCCAGATCCGCGAGCGTCATGTCTGAACCGGTGGCGGTCAGCGCGTAGCCGAGTCGCGCGCCATCCACGAACAGCGGCATGTCGTACTTGTGCGCCACATCGGCGATGGCCTGCAACTCGGCCTTGGAGTAGATGGTGCCATATTCGGTGCTTTGCGAGACGTACACGGAGCCCGGGAACACCATGTGCTCGTAGTTGCCGTCCGCATAAAAGGTCTTGCAGAACTCGTCCAGTTCGGTCGGGTCCATTTTGCCGTTGTGCTGGGGAATCGTGAGCACCTTGTGCCCGGAGAACTCGATGGCGCCGGCCTCGTGCACGTTCGGATGGCCGGAGGCGACCGCGACCACGCCTGCATACGCCGGGGTGATGGTGTCGATGACGACCTGGTTGGTCTGCGTGCCGCCGACGAGGAACCACACATCCGCGTCCGGCTGGCCGCAGGCCTCGCGGATCTTGGCCTTGGCCTGATCGCTCAGTTCGTCGGACCCGTAGCCCGAATACAGATGGTTGTTGGCTTCAGCCACGGCTTCAAGCACCGCGGGATGGGCGGCGCGGGAGTAATCGTTCTCAAAAGACAGCATGACGGACCTTTTGTCCTTATGTTCGGTGAATTGGATATGCCCTGAGTGTACAACGCGGTGGTTCCCGGCATGCCTATTTGGCCTATAACCCAGGAGCGGGGAATTCAGGGAGAAAAAACAAAACCCTTCCGCGAACGGAAGGGTTTTACTGGGGTGGCCAACGCGGCTCGAACGCGCGACCTTCTGAACCACAATCAGATGCTCTACCAACTGAGCTATGGCCACCATAGTGCCGCATTCAGCAAGCTGAATTCGCGCAACAGGTGAATACTATACACAACTTTGCGGATGTGTGCTCATCGGTGTGTCGCGATGGAATCAAGTGGTCGGTTTCATTCTTGGGGCCAGGCTGTGGGCTGTCTCAGATGGCGGGATGTAGACGAGTGGGTCTTGTGCGGCGATTGATGAAAAGTCAAGGCACACGACGGTGTGATGGTACGACCGGGGATTGCAGAAATGATTACGTGAGTGTTCGCAATGTGAGCATTATGTTTCATGTCAACCGCGACCCTCCTAGTTTCATGCGATGTTACCTACACCAAACAAGGGAAGAGAAACACCATGGAAAAGGTTAAAGCCTTTGCGGATTGGCTGACCAAGTGGTTTACGGTCATCGTCATCGTCTGGGCCGTCTTCAACTACTTCGTGCCGGCCGCCAGCCTGTGGGGCAAGGCGTACACCGGCTACATGCTGGGCATCGTGCTGTTCGGCATGGGCCTGACCCTGACGCTGGACGACTTCAAGCGCATCCTGACCCAGCCGCTGATGGTCATCATCGGCACCGTAGCTCACTTCATCATCATGCCGCTCATCGCCGTGGCCCTGTGCGCGATCTTCCACCTGTCCGGCCCGCTGGCCGTGGGCGTGATTCTCGTCGGCTGCTGCCCGTCTGGCACCTCCTCCAACGTGATGAGCTACCTGTCCCGTGGTGACGTGGCCCTCGATGTCTCCATCGGCATCCTCTCCACCCTGTGCGCCCCGTTCATGATTCCGCTGCTGATGCAGCTGCTCGCTTCTCAGTACGTGTCCGTGCCGACTCAGTCCCTGTTCCTCAACGCCGTCAAGGTGGTGCTCTTCCCGATCGCCCTCGGTGTGATCTGCCACATGATCTTCGGCAAGAAGATCGAGAAGGTTACGGTCGCCCTGCCTATCGTTTCTCAGGTGGCTATTCTGCTTATCATCGGCGTGGTCGTTGCCGCCAACGGTCCGAAGCTGTTCGTGGCCAGCTCCCTGATGGCCATCCCGGTGGTCATCCTGCACAACCTGTGCGGCTACTCGCTGGGCTTCGGCTTCTCCAAGCTGATGTACAAGATCTACCCGAAGGGCTTCCGCTACGCACAGCAGAAGGCCATCACCTTCGAAGTCGGCATGCAGGACTCCGCTCTGGGCGCAACCCTGGCCCTGACCTCCTTCGCAACCAACCCACTCGCTGCCGTGCCGTCCACCTTCTTCTCCGTGTGGCACAACATCTCCGGCTCTATCCTGTCCAGCTGGTGGCGCAACCACGATGACAAGCACGAGATCCACTGGGATTCCGACAATGGCGAGAAGGGCTCTGCCAAGAGCACCGTTTCAGCGGCCCACCCGTTCGACGCCGATAAGGCCGCCAAGGTCGCTGCCTGAAATCCTGAAATGGTGAGAAAGGTCGGGTAAGGCACGACTCCAGTCAGTCGGTCATCCACCTTTCCTACCTCGCATAACATAGCCGCTCCCGCTTACTCCCGATTGAGGTATCGGGCGTTTCGCGAGGGCGGTTTTGCTATAATTGGTAATGCAGAAAGCGGCAAGGTAATACGGCAAAGAGGCCGGGTCGCTAGAGGTTCCCATCGGATATGGAAGAGCACGAGGATGTGCTGGAAACAGATAACACAGAAGCGGATGTGGTGAAAAGAAACATAATGTAACCTCCTTGGCGGTGCCCCCGTGTGACATAGTCTCCGCGGGGGCACCTGCTGTGTGGCGTTCCCTTTTTGCGACGCATTCCCGGGAATATTGCGTTGGGAGAATAGTTGGGTGTGTGTTTGCGACGCATTGGAATATTGCGTTGGGAGGAGAGGAAAAGTACGGGGGCGCAGGAGGTCCCCAAACCAGTGAGTTGTGGCTCGGCGCGTCGTTGTCCGGAGGAATCGTAATATAGATATTCGTGTGTGCCAACAGCACGCCTTATGTAACAGGCGAGCATGCTGGGATATCCTTCAAACCGCTGATCGCACGCAGTAATGCGCCGACGGGAGGGGCGAAGGCCATCGGGCCGGTGGACTGGGCTATCTTTTCCGATTCGTCGGGTGCCGCCAACAGGCGGATACCAAGCGAGTGTGCTGAAAAGTGTGGGTGCAGTGCGGCGGTCACACAAAAGCAAGAGAAACCACTGAATCGGAGAATTCAAGTTGCCTACTATTGAACAGCTCGTC
>OHVS01000635.1_pt1 | contig 14764 bp, 20 predicted proteins | sample 1579531 | NCBI WGS metagenome assembly OHVS01 (sample SAMEA3882531, study PRJEB24775) | human gut metagenome | biome: human-associated habitat; feature: intestine environment; material: feces | place: Netherlands | collected 2009/2010
CCAGCCGGTCCCGGCTGGTATCCAGCACCCGGTGCAGGGCCACCGTCAGCTCCACCGCCCCCAGGTTGGAGGCCAGATGTCCCCCCGTCTGGGATACGTCCCGGATCAGCTCCTCCCGAAGCGTCCGGCACAGCTCCGCCGCCTCCTGGTCACTGACCGCCCCCAGGATGGGACTGCGTTTTGTTTTATCCAACTGTTCCTGCAAGAAAATCCCTCACATCTCTAAAGGCTCCCGGTCCCCCGGCCGGTTCACCAGATCATCGGCCCAACCAGTCCAATGGCGGTGCCCAGCAGGGCCCCCATAATCACCTGAGGCAGGGTGTGCCCCAGGTGCTCATTGAGCTTCTTCCCCTGAAATTCCTCCGGGAGGTCGGCCCAGTGCTCCCGGACATAGTTGAGGACCTTGGCCTGCTCTCCCGCCGCCCTTCGCACATTGCAGGCGTCGTACATCACCACCAGGGCCACCGCCGCAGACAGGGAGAACAGAGGGTCCCGCCAGCCGCAGATCTGGCCGATGGAGGCGGTGGCGGCACAGATGAAGGCGGAGTGGGAGGAGGGCATGTTTCCGCTTCCCACCATACGCTTCAGGTCCAGACTGCGGTTGACCACCAGATTGATCAGGGTCTTCAGCAGCTGAGCGATGAACCAGGCAAAAATAGCCAGATCCAAGGTCAGATTTCCTGTTAAAAAGCCGGCGTGATCCATTGTGTCCTCCCTTCGGCGCGCTGTCTCATTTTCTCCGCTGGGCCAGGCTCTGTGCCAACTGGATCAGAAACTCCGGCTGGTCAAACCCTTCCAAAGCCGCCTCCGCCTGATCGGTGAGCCTGTGCACCAAAGCATGGCTCTCCTCCAGGCCCAGAGCGGTGACAAAGGTGCTCTTTTCGTTGACCCGGTCAGATCCGGTGGGCTTTCCCAGCTCCTCCGCCGTCCCTGTCACATCCAGAATGTCGTCCTGGATCTGAAAAGCCCGGCCCAGGCACTGGGCATAGATCCGCACCGCCGCCCGCTGTTCCGCCGTTCCGCCGGCGGCGATACAGCCCAGCTCTGCCGCTGCGGAGATGAGCGCTCCGGTTTTCAGGCTCTGGAGGCGCTCCAGCTCCTTTCGGGTGAGGGCTCGGCCCTCTCCGGCCATGTCCAGGGCCTGTCCTCCCACCATGCCCTCGGGTCCCGCCTCCTTGGCCAGGCAGGCGACCGCCTCCACCACCCGCTCCGCCGGAAGCTTGGCCCCGGCCAGAGCCTGAAAGGCGGCGGTGAGCAGGCCGTCTCCCGCCAGGATGGCGGTGGCCTCTCCATAGACTTTATGGTTGGTGGGCCGCCCCCGGCGCAGGTCGTCGTCGTCCATGCAGGGCAGGTCGTCGTGGATGAGGGAATAGGTGTGGACCATCTCCACGGCGCAGGCGAAGGACAGCGCCTGTTCCGGGGCGCCGCCGCACAGCTGGCAGAATCCCAAAGCCAGCACCGGGCGGATGCGCTTGCCCCCCACAAACAGGCTGTAGGCCATGGCCTCCTCCACCGGGGCGGTGGGGGAGCTTTCCTCCGGCTGGGGCAGCGCCTGGCGCAGGGCCTCCTCCACCAGGGACAGGTAACGCTCAAAGGTCTGGTTCATCGGCTTCTTCCTCCTCGCTGTCCGCGATTTTTGTCAGCTGGGCCACCTGCTGCTCGGCCTTGTCCAGCTCCGTGCGGCAGGCCGCCGCCAGCTTCGTCCCCTCCTCGAACAGGGACAGGGACTGGCTCAGCTGGGCGTCGCCCTTTTCCAGCAGGGCCACGATCTCCTCCAGACGGGCCATGTTTTCCTCAAAGCTCTTTTTCGCCATGGTTATCCTCCTTCTCCTCCACCCGGCAGCCCAGACTCCCCTGGGCCAGGCGAAGCCGTATCCGATCGCCGGGCTGCACCTGGTCGCTGCTGCGCAGAATGCCGCCGTCCTCCGTCCGGGCCACGGCATAGCCCCGGCCCAGCACCTTCAGGGGGCTCAGGGCGTCCAGCTTGGCCACGGCCCCCGCAAAGCGGCGGGCCTCCCGGTCCCAATGGGTCCGGGCCGCCGCCGTCATCTTGTCCTGTAAATAATCCAGCTGGAGCCGCCGGTCCTGGACAAAGGCCATGGGGTCCGTCAGCGCCCGCTTCTCCGACAGCATTTTCAGCCGCCGCTCCTCCCGCTCCAGCCGGTGGAGCACACTCTGGGCCATGGCGTTGTCGGCCCCGTGCAGATAACGCAGCAGCTCCGCCATATCCGGCACGGCGATCTCCGCGGCGTTGCTGGGCGTAGACGCCCGCCGGTCCGCCACATAGTCGGAGATGGTCACATCCGGCTCATGTCCCACGGCGGAGATCACCGGGATCTCCGAGGCGTAGATGGCCCGGGCCACCCGCTCGTCATTGAAGGCCCACAGGTCCTCCATGGACCCGCCGCCCCGGCCGGTGATGAGCACGTCGCCCAGCTTCCAGCGGTTGGCGTACCGAATGGCGCCCACGATCTCCGGTGGGGCCTCCGCCCCTTGGACCCGCACCGGCAGCAGCAGCACCTTGGCGATGGGATAGCGCCGGCGCAGAATGCGGATCATATCGTGGACCGCCGCCCCGGCGCCGCTGGTAACGATGGCGATGCGCTGGGGGTACAAAGGCAGCGGCTTCTTGTGAGCCGGGTCAAACAGCCCCTCCTGCTGGAGCTTCTGCTTCAGCTGCTCAAAGGCCACATACAGGTCCCCTACCCCGTCCGGCGACAGCTGGGTGCAGTACAGCTGATATGCACCGTCCCGGGGAAACACGCTGATCCGGCCGAATACCACGGCCTGCATGCCGTTTTCCGGCCGGAACCGCAGCTTCACGGCGCTGGACTTGAACATGACGCACCGCAGGGCGCTCTGTCCGTCCTTCAGGGTGAAGTAGTGGTGGCCGGAGGGATAGATCTTGTAGTTGGACAGCTCGCCCCGGATGTAAAGCCCGGAGAGCTGCGGCGTGCCGTCGATCAGGTCCTTGATAAGACCGTTGACCTCGGACACGGCAAAAATATGCTGCTGATCCAATGGGGGTGTTCCTCCTTTCAGGCGTCAAAACAAAGGCAGAGCGTTGCCGCTCTGCCTGCTGTGGGTCATTCCTTCACTTCCGCCCGCAGGAAGCTGCCCAGGATGCCGTTGATGAACTTCACCACCTCCGGGGATTCATAATCCTTGGCGATGTTCACCGCCTCGCTGATGGCCACGCCGTGGGGAATATCCGGCATATAGAGGATCTCGAACATGGCCACCCGCATAATGGCAGAGGCCACCAGGGAAATGCGCTCAAAGCGCCAGCCCCTGGCGTACTGCTCTATGTAGGTGTCCAGCTCCGCCGCATGCTGGGCCACGCCCGTGACCAGACGGCGGATGTATTTCTCCTGTTTTTCATTGGGGGTGTCGGCATAAATGCTGCATTCCTCCGCCCGGGCGGCAAAATTCTCCCGGGAAAGCTGCTGATCCAGGAATTCCTGGATGGGCAGGTCCGTAAAGCTCAGCTCATATGCCAGATGGGTGGCGATCTCCCGTGCCGTATTCCGCGTCATAGTCGTAAATTCCTTTTCTCTTTCTGGATTCAGGGCTCAGTCGAAGCTGATGCCGCCCACGTGAACGTTCACCGCATTGACCTGGAAGCCGGTCATGCCCTCCAGAGCGGCAAACACACTGCTCTGGACCTTCTGGGCCACTTCGGACACGGCGCAGCCGTACCGCAGCAGGATGAACAGGTTCACCACGATGCCCTCGCCGTCCATCTCCACCCGGATGCCCTTGGCGGTCATCTTTTTCCCGGTGACATAGTCGGAAACGTTGGCGTTCATCAGACCGCCCACGCCCTCTACCTCCAGGCAGGCGGAGGTGGCGATGGAGGCCACCACATCCTCGGAGATCTGGATGGTACCCATGCTCTCCTGATGGGTCATGTATTCTTTATTATCAGCCATAGCTTGCAAAACTCCTCATTCGTATTTTCAATAGAGTCCCAATATAAGAGTAGTATACCATCTCTCCCCGGGAATTACAACTGTTAATTTGCCTCCATGATCTTGATCTGCTGGGCGGTATAGTCCGTTTCGCTGATGACGATGTCCTTGATGCGGGCAGCGTCGGTGGCCGTCAGGCCGCCCTCCGGCGGAGCCACCACCACGCTGACGCTTTCGGCCCCCATGAATACCACGCAGTCGGCGTAGCCCTTGGCCGTTACCAGGCTCTCGATCTGGGACTCCGCCACGGTGTAGGCCGCCAGCACCTGCAGGGTCTGGGACGCCTCGTTGAGGACGCTCTGCTGGGCGTTTTCATCACGCTCCGCCTCCTTGAGCATGCTGATGGCGTTGTCCCGGGCCTGTTTGCGGCTGAGCCGGGCCGTGGCGAAATAGTCGTCCTCCGCCGGCGCGGCGGTCGGCTCCGTTCCCTTCTCCCCGTCCTGGGAGCTGACCAGAGTGGTCTGACCCAGGGTCTTTCCGGCATTTTTCTGGATATCGTCCGTGTAGCGCCAGTTCATGTACACCGCCGCACACACCAGCAGCAGCACCGCCGCCGCCACCGCCGGCTTCTTCCATCGTTTCTTCATATCCGTCCCTCCTGTTATGAATTCCATTGCACCACCGTGATGCGGTCGGCGGGAAGGCCCGTCAGCGCCGCCACCGCCTCCGTTACCGCCAGGCGAACGCCGCTGCTGCCCGCGCCCTGACACACCACCACCGCGCCTAAGTATACGGGATACGTCTCCCGGGTCACCACCACGTCCTGATAGCCGCTGCCCCGGTTCAGGGTCACCGGTTCCCGCTGAGCCCGGGTCTCGCCGTCTCGCTCCGTGCTGTCCGCGTCCTCGGCCAGCTCCAGAGAGGAGCCGTTTTTCAGGGTCAGCATCACCTGCACCCGCCCCACGCCGTCCATGCGGCCCAGCAGCTCCTCCATCCGCCGCTCGGTGTCCTCCAGAGAGAATCCAGCGCTGTCCTTCTGCGGGTCCGGTGCGCTCGTCCCGGCGGGCAGCACCATCAGGACGATCCCCGCCAGCACCACCAGGCCCACATATTTGTACTTTTTCCATAAATTCCCAATGCTCCACTTTTTCATACGCTCCTTACCCCAGCCAGTGCTGCTGCGACGGCGGAATGCCCAGCTCATCCGTCAGGACCTCCGCCAGGGCCTGGTTTTCCGCGATGTCCAGCGTCACGCCGCTGGGATAGGGCACACCGTCCCGCCAGGCAGTCTCCACCCGGGGGCGGCAGCTCAGTCCCAGCTGCGCCGCTTTTTCCGATATATATGCGGCAGTACGCTGCTGTATGCCAAGCTCCAGCTGCGCCTGGCCCTCCTGGCGGTACGCCTCCGCCTGCCGCTCCATGTCCCGGCTCAGGTCCTCGTACCGCAGGGCCAGATCCGACAGATCCAGCCCCGCCAGAGGACCCAGCACCACCAGCAGCAGGATAAGGCCCCCGGTGGCCCTGGCCGCGCCCCGCACCGCTCCCTTGGGCAGCAGGGCATACAGAAGGCTCAGGGCCATGGCCGCCGCCAGCACGCCCAGAAGCCACTGCCGGATTCCATCCATCATCCCGTGACCACCCCCAACGCCGACGAAATGGAGATCAGCAGCAGCAGTCCGCAGGCCCCGGTCATGCCGAAAATCAGCCCGAAGGCCCCGCCCAGGGCGTCAATAAGCCCCGTCAGACGCTCGGCCCCCAGGACTCCCGCTAGAAACGCCGCTGCCTTGTATACCAGATATTGCGTCCCCAGCCGCACCAGGGGCAGCAGACACACCGCCAGCACCGCCAGCAGTCCCGCCACGCCCACCGTATTTCTCACGGCTCCCGCCCCGGCCAGTACGGTGTCCGCTGCGTCGGCCAGGATGCTGCCCACCACCGGCAACACCCCCACGGCGCCCCGGGCCAGCCGGGCCGTTACCGTATCGGCGGAGCCCGCCGCCGCGCCGGACACCGTCAGATACAGGGTAAACAGTGCCAGCGCTCCGGTCAGCAGCCAGGCGGTGCCCTTACGGATGGCGGTGCTGATCCCCGCCAGATGCCGCCCCGGCAGCATGGCGTCCGCCGCTGCGGCGGCGACATAAAAGTACACCAGCGGCAGCAGCAGCCCGCGGATCAGGGAAAGCAGCAGGTCCACAAAGAATACCGTGGCCACCTGCCGGACACTGGCAGAGAGGATGCCCCCGCTGGCGGCCACGGCGGCGGACAGGGTGGGCAGCAGCGCCTTGGAAAAGGTGTTCAGCTCCTCCACCGTCTCCTGGCCCAGGCCCATCATGGTCCTTACACTGCCCGCTGCCGCCAGAGTGACAGCCAGAGCCCCGGCCATGGGCACAAAGTGGACCTTTCCTCCGGCGGCGTCCATGCATTCCTCCGTCAGGGCGCACAGCACTGCCGCCGCCAGCAGCAGCACCCCGCCGCTGATGCTCTCCCGCAGGGCGTCGGTCAGATAGCCGCAGGCCCGCTCCCACAGGAGGCTCAGTCCCTCCGAAAAGGAAGCGGAGTCGTCCATATGCTCCGTAATATCCTCTGCCGCAGCGGGCAGGGCGTCCCGCACCTCCCGGGGAAGATCCGTTCCCCAGGCCGGCACCGTCAGCGCCCACAGCAGCAAAAGCAGCAAAATAACCTTCTTCATACCAGCGACCTCAGCAGCTCCCACGCCGCCCGGACCAGGGGCAGGGACACCAGCACCGCACCGAAGGCCCCGGCAGTCTCCAGCACCGCCGCCATGGCCCCCTGTCCCGCGTCCCGGCAGATCTCGGTGCCCAACCGGGACACCAGGGCGATGCCCAGGGTCTTGACCAGCGGCGCAAGCAGCTCCGGCGGCAGGCCGCCGGCGGCGGCCAGGTCCTCCAGCATGTCCAGCACGTCCGCCAGCCCCCGCAGCAGCAGGGCGCCTGCCGCCGCGCATACCGCCAGCCCCAGCAGCAGCGCCGCCTCCGGGCTCCGCTGCCGCAGCACAGCCGCCAGCACCGCGCCCACCAGGCACACGGCGGCGATTTGCAGCACCGTCTCCATGGTCACAGCCCGAACAGGGACTTTACCAGCTGGAACAGATCGCTGATCTGCCGCACCAGCATCATCATGACCACCACCAGTCCCGCCAGGGTGGTCATCATGGCCTGCTCCTCCCGTCCGCTGCGCACCAGCAGCTGGTTCAGCACCGCCACCAGAATCCCCACGGCGGCTATTTTGAAAATCAGATCCACATCCATGTGTCGTCCTCTACATCAGTAAGATGATAAACAGTGCCGCCCCGGACAGGGCGGCGGTCCACAAAAGCCGCTCCTGCTGCCGCCGGTCCCGCCGCCGGGTATCCGCCAGCCGGTCCAGCCGGCAGGCGGCGGACGTCAGGGCGGATACGATCCGCTCCTCGTCGCCGGTCAGCTCCGTATCCCGGAGCACGCGGCCCGCCTCCGGCGGCTCCAGCTGCCGGAAGGCATCCGCCCAGGCGTCCGGCAGGGGCTGTCCGCTTTCCAGACTCTCCAGCACGGCGCCGAAATATGCGCCGCACAAAGGCCGCCGGGTCTGCTGCCGCAGCAGGCAGGGCAGGGTCCGCCGCAGGCTGCGGATACCCGCCGCCATCTCCGACAGGGCCGCCGACAGCTCCGCCAGCCGCTCCGTTTGCTGCCGCCGGGTCCGGGTCTCAGCCCGGCATAAAAGTGCCGTCCCCAGCAGCACCAATCCCCCGCCCAGGAGCTTTCCTACCACAATTCCTCCACGATGTACTGTCTTTGGCCGCCCTCCCGGCGGATGGTGACGGCCTTTTCAAACACGCGCACCTTCAGCAGCTGGGAGAACAGAGGCCTGCGCCCCAGCTCCTGGCGGCCGGCGGCGTGGATGGTGGCCAGAAAACGCACCCCGCAGTTGGCAGCGGCGGCCATGGCCAACAGATCCTCCCGAACGGTGATCTCATCCACGGCGATGATCTGGGGATTGGCCGCCCGCAGCAGAATGGGGATGCCCACCGCCTTGGGGCAGGCGTCCAGCACGTCGGTGTGCCGCCCCACCGTCATCTGGGGGATTCCCTGGTACATCACGGCGATCTCCCCCCGCTCGTCCACCACGGACACCCGGTGACACGGCAGTTCCTCCGTTCCGTCGGACAGGCCCCGGATCAGATCCCGCAGCAGGGTGGTTTTCCCCAGCCCCGGCGGAGACAGCACCACCGTGCTGCAAAACTGCCCGTCCCGAAACAGCTGCGGCAGGACGGCATCCCCCAGCCCCGGCTGCTCCCGGCCAATGCGTATGGTCACCGACGACAGGTCCCGCAGGTTGGTGTTTATTCCGTCCCGCAGCACGGCGGTGCCGCACACGCCCACCCGGAATCCGCCCCGGGCGGTGAGATATCCCCGGCTCAGGGTCTCCCCGGCAGCGTAGCGGGAATAGTCCGTCACCGCGTCGCACAGCTGCTCCAGGTCCGACTGGGTCACCGTAGGCGGCAGATCGCTGGGGCCCGGGACCACCTCTCCCTCCGGCAGCAGCACCGTCATGGGTCTTCCCGCCCGCAGGCGCAGCTCCTCTGCCAGGGCCATCTGCCCCGGGGCCAGCTGCCGGGCCTGCTGCTGCCACCGCAGCGGCAGCAGTGCCGCCGCCTGCTCATAACGCCGGATGGCATAGCTCTCGTCCATGTTCCACGCTCCTTCTCGTGTGATGGTCCAATGTATGCGGGCTCGTCCCGGCGTATGACAGCAAAAGCCCCCGGCCGGAAGCCGGGGGCGCAGCGCAGCTTGCTGTTTTTTTATTCCTCGCTGTCCCGCTCCCGGAACAGCAGGGTAATGCACCACAGGCCCGCTATGCCCACCAGGGCATAGATGATGCGGCTCAGGGCCGCCAGCTGGCCGCCGCAGATAAATGCTACGCAGTCGAAGGCGAAAAAGCCCACGCTGCCCCAGTTCAGTGCGCCGATGATGACCAAAATCAGCGCGATGCGGTCAATGATCTTCAAAGGGTCTCCCTCCTTTTCCTGACAGGATATATGGTTTAGCCTGCCCCGGGCGGACCGGAATATGCAAAAAGTTTTTGCCAGGCTGAAAATTTTTCTAATTTCTGCCGTTTCGGATTGCAATCCCCGGGTCGGATATGTATAATAGGGCATATGAGCGAACATACCGAACCTTTCGGAACAAAAGAGGAGGAGTTTTTCATGAACAAGAAATTCGAGAAGCTGGGCTTTTACCCGGCGGATATCCTGCTGCCCAAGGATGCGGACATGACCAAGTGGGCCGTGGTGGCCTGCGACCAGTTCACGTCCGAGCCGGAATACTGGCAGGCCGTGGAGCAGACCGTGGGCGACGCCCCGTCCACCCTGCGGCTGATCCTGCCGGAGGCCAACCTGAAGGCCCCCAATGTGGACGAGTACATCGCCGACATCAACGCCTCCATGGACAAATACCTGACGGAGGGCGTGTTCCAGGTGCTGCCCGAGTCCCTGGTATACATCGAGCGCCAGCAGTCTGACGGCCGCATCCGCCACGGCCTCATCGGCATGGTGGACCTGGACGCCTACGACTTCACTCCCGGCTCCGGCGCCCTGATCCGTGCCACCGAGGGCACCGTGCTGGACCGCATCCCGCCCCGGGCCCGGGTGCGCCGCAACGCTCCCATCGAGCTGCCCCATGTGATGCTGCTGATCGACGACCCCGACAAGACCGTTATCGAGCCCCTGACCGCCGCCTCCGGCGAAATGGAGACGCTGTATGACTTCGACCTGATGCAGAACGGCGGTCATATCCGCGGCTATAAGCTGACGGATCGCCAGGTAGACGCCGTGGCCGACGCTCTGGAGGGTCTGACCTCCGACGAGGCCATGCAGAAGAAGTACGGCGTGTCCGGCGTGGCTCCCCTGCTGTTCGCCGTGGGCGACGGCAACCACTCCCTGGCCACCGCCAAGGCCTGCTACGAGGAGCAGAAGAAGGGCAAGACCCCCCAGGAATACCTGGCCCTGCCCTCCCGCTTCGCCCTGGTGGAGGTGGTGAACAACCACGACGACGCCCTGCAGTTTGAGCCCATCCACCGGGTGCTGTTCGGCGTGGACCACGAGAAGTTCATGAACGCCTTCCGGGCTGCCTATCCCAATGCCTATGAGGGTCAGGGCAGCGGCCACACCATCGAGTTCGTGTGGAACGGCGAGAGCCACTTCATCACCGTTCCCGATCCCAAGGTCCAGCTGGCCGTGGGCACCCTTCAGGGCGTTATCGACCAGTATCTCCAGGACAACGGCGGCGAGGTGGACTATATCCACGGCGACGACGTGACCCGGGAGCTGGGCTCCAAGCCCGGCAACATGGGCTTCCTGCTGCCCGCCATGGGCAAGGAGCAGCTGTTCAAGACCGTCATGGCCGACGGCGTGCTGCCCCGCAAGACCTTCTCCATGGGCCACGCCCAGGACAAGCGGTATTATATCGAGGCCCGCAAGATCGTCAAGTAATCCCGCGAAAAAGCGTCAAGAAACCCCTGCTTTCGCCTGTTGAAAGCAGGGGTTCTTGAATTGGCCCGGGTCGTGTGGTAGGATAGAGACACCCTGCCGGACCCGGCAGGGCGCACAGGAGGTGCCTGACATCATGCTTTCATTCTATCTGTCCGCCCTGGAAAGCGCCGCGGACAAGGAGGATTTCCGGGCGCTGTACCGCCGCTATCACGGGGTGATGGAGCGGACGGCTCTGGCCATTCTGCAGGACCCGCGCGATGCGGAGGAGGCCGTGCAGGAGGCTTTTATCCGGGTGATTGAAAATTTTTCAAAAATTTATGAAATTCCTTGTAAGAATCTGGGGGCCTGGCTCGTTACTATAGTGAGGAACGAAGCCATCACCATGCTGCGCAGGCGGCGGGACCATCTGCCCCTGGATGAGGATTGGGCGGGCTTTGAACGCCAGGCCCGGGACGCGCCGGACTACGCATCGCTGGTGGCGCTGTTTGCCCGCCTGCCGGAGACATACCGGGCCGCCCTGGAGATGAAGCTGCTCCTGGGGTACAGCGGGGCGGAGATCGCCCGGCGGCTGGGCCTGACGGAAAGCGCCGTGAACACCCGGATCTCCCGGGGGCGGGCGCTGCTGCGTAAAATTTTTGAGGAGGAGGGGATCGAACCATGACCGATCAGGAGTTGGATCAGATGCTGCGCCGGGCGCTGCTGGACGCCGCCGCCCAGGAGGCGGAGGCCCTGCCCCAGGAGCCGCCGGAGCTGTCGCCCCGCCATGGCCGGAGCATGCGGGCCATGCTGCGGGACCCCCTGGCCTGGGCCAGGAGCCGAAGGAGACCCGCCCTGCGCACGGCGGCACGGCATGCGGCGGCGCGGCATGCGGCGGCGGTGCTGCTGGTGCTGGTGCTGTCGGCGGCGGTGCTGGTGACGGTCAGCCCCCAGGTCCAGGCGGATATCACCCGCTGGGTGGCAGAGCAGACCGGAAACGTCCTGGACTTCCAGTTCCGCGGCGATTCCCCCGCCCAGCCCATTCCGCAATATCAGATCACCGCCCTGCCGGAGGGATATGTGGAGACGGAGCGGACAGATTCATTTGCCGCCGGAAATGTGACGTATAAAAATTCCGATGGAGATATGATCCTCCTCAGCTATACATATATGCACGACGGCGCACATGACGGCTTTATATTGGATAATACAGACACCGTGTCGAATATCCGGGTATCCGGCATGCCGGGAAAATTGATCCTCTCCTCACTTGAGGATCATGACTCCTATGTCACATGGATAGATGGTGCCAGCAATATGCAGTTCACTGTATCGGCCGCCATCGACGAGGTCAGCATAATAGCCATAGCAGAAAGCGTTTCTTTGTGCAATTCTACAAAGTGAAAAAATTGTGGAAATTTCTTGTAAGGATTCGCGCCCCTCGTTCGTTAATATAGCAGAAGGCGTTGAGCTTTTAAGATTCTGAAAGAAAATGGGAGAGCACCTATGAAGAAGAAAATTCAATGTGTCTTGTTTTTGCTGATGCTTCTGTCCGTGATCTCAATAGCAAGTGCCGCCGAGAAAAGAGCAAACCAAAGGCGTTATAATCTGTCATTTTCCGGTACTACAGCCTATTGCTATGCCTACTGTGAAGCGGATTTAACCACCGACAAGGTCGTAGCAAATGTCATGCTGTATCAGGGCTCCAACGTTGTTGCATCCTGGAGCGCCCAGGGCACCGGGAGCGTCACCATTTCTGAATCCGTCCCGGTGAAAAAGGGCTGCGAATATACCATGAGCCTGACCTGGTCTGTGGCCGGGCAATGGCAGCGTTCCGTGTTCACCAAGGGAACCTGCCCCGGATAACGGGTAAACGACTGAAAGGGGGCGAGGCCCAAACGGTGAGCAAGCTATCCCCAGCGGCAATTCCTATCAAAACAAGAGAGAAAACGAAAGGTGCGACCCCTGTCATGAAGAAAATGGTAAAGACCCTTCTCTGCCTGATGATGGCACTGGCCATGTCCCTTTCCCTGGCGGTTCCCGCGTTTGCGGCGAGCACATGCGTTCACTCCTATCAGCGGATCATTTCGAGAGACTATACGTGGTACGATCAGGTTACGGCCACATCACACCGAGAAAACCGGGGCGACCTGATGCGATGCTCCAAATGCGGGAAACAGGAGCCCAGCAACGCCTGGTATTCGGAAACGAAAACACATACAGCCAGCATAACATATACCAGCAACCATTCCGGCTCCAACCCCACTAAGCATACCTATACCAAGCTGACAAACTGCAAGTATTGCAATTATCTGATGAATCGACAGTCCGGATTCACCGGCTGCACGGCTGCGGGGTGCCGGGAAGCTCAGGGATTGAAGCCGGTGCCGGTGGATGCGTAAAAAGGAGGATATGCACATGATAAAAGCTCTACGTCGTTGCCTGACGCTGCTGCTGGCCGCCATTTTGACGTTTTCCCTGTGTGCATCGGCATTTGCCGAAGAACAGCGTGCTTCCTGTTTTCACACGTTAGTCTTAGTTCAGAAGGGCATAACGTGGTATGACTATACTGCCAGCACGCACACATGGAACCGAGGCTCCCTGTACCGGTGCAGCAAGTGCGGCTATGAGGAACGGCGAAGTGACACAAGTGAACGTGCCAAATCGCACTCGATCGAAACAACTTCCGTCTACAATCATAAGCTGGCAAATCCGGCAAAGCACAATGTTGTCATCACTACGGGCTGTACCGTATGCCCTTATGTTAAGTCCAAGGAGACTAAACTCACCGGTTGCACGTCCGCAGGATGCCGGCTAACACAGCGCATTGAGCCCATCCCTGTGGCGGCGTGACGGAATAAATTTGCCATAATTCCCGGGCGTGGGCGGCTTCGGCCGCCCCGCCCACCCTCTTTATCAAAATAAAGCTTGCCAAAAATCGCAAGCCATGTTATAATGCGTTTATAATCCATTTTTCAGTCGGCGCATTGCGAATATTGTTTCCATATTTTGTCAATCTATACAAAATTCAACAATTTTATCTCGCGCTGCGCCGACATCAGAAAGGAGTCCCGCCTATGAACCCTCTGCACCAACTGACCCGGCGGCCGGTGAAGGCGGCCTTCGGCGTTCTGCTGCTGGCCTTGGCCGGGGCCATCCTGTGCCTGTCCGGCGGCCAATACTGGGCCGCTGCCCAGACCCGGGCCGCAGTGGAGGAAAACTACACCACGGTGGCGGTGGTCACCGGCGGCATGCAGCAGCTTGTGACCAGCGGCAACATTGTGACGGTGGACATTGGCAACACATATCAGGCCAATGCGTTTTTGCAGAAGCCCGCCCAGCGAAACTGGAGCATCGTCCGCGGCCAGGCCACAATGGGCCTTGTCAGCGGATACAGTCCGCAGCTGAGCCCGCTGAATAAATTTTACGCCCCCACTGCGGATAAATCCGACACCCGCATAGACGATTTTCCCAACGTTCCCTGTGACTTCGCTGTGCTGGAGGTGGAGATCACCCAGGTAGGACCGGAGACCACCTCTTATTCCAATGACTCCACCAAGGAAAACGCCTATCACTTCTGGACCGTTGACGGCAAGGTCCTGAGCGTGCAGGCCATGCATCCCGATTGGGATGATCCCACCGGCCGCAATGTTCAGGTTCTTTTGCAGATCAACGGCGCGTCCGACGCGGCGGGCAAAGCCATACAGCCCGGGCAGCGGTATCTGCTGTTTACCTACAACTACCGGGATCTTGACTTTGAGCAGCGCATGCTCATTGCCCAGGATCTGATGAGCGACAGCAGGCGCGGCGAGGAAATAGACCCCCGCAGCCTGGACATCGACGGCAACATCATCCGCTATGCCGACCGAAAAGAGATCGTAGAAATGACGGACGGAGACGGGAATCCCGTACCTGACGACACGCCCTTGTACCGGGACCCCGTTACCGGGCAAGAGGAGCCGTTATACATGGATATGTTCCATACCATCTGCGTCAATGTCACCGACTTTTCGCAGCCCCGGATGGAGTTTGATTGGAACGAAAAGACGCAGAATTTTGAAGTCTCTCGGGTCATCCACTATGACACGGACTATGATCTGGCGTCCTTTACCCTGCTGCCGGACGGCGTCACGGCGGAGGAGCTGATCGCCTCCTCCCCCACCTGGCAGAAGGCGGTGGAAGCCATCCGGGTCAGCGACCACAGCGTGCCGGTGCTGGCGGTGAACCATCTGGAGGCCGTGGCGGACTTCGCCTCCGGAAGGGCCCAGATCACCCAGGGCCGCGGCATCAGCCAGGACGAGTACCGCGACGGCGCGGCGGTGTGCCTGATCTCCGAGTCTCTGTCCCGGGAAAGCGGGCTGAACGTGGGGGATACGCTGCCGCTGTCGCTGTA
>OHVS01000637.1_pt1 | contig 14701 bp, 13 predicted proteins | sample 1579531 | NCBI WGS metagenome assembly OHVS01 (sample SAMEA3882531, study PRJEB24775) | human gut metagenome | biome: human-associated habitat; feature: intestine environment; material: feces | place: Netherlands | collected 2009/2010
GTGGACGACGCGGTGGCCGACGGCGTCGATCTCCTTCATGGAGGCGACCACACCGTACTCGGCGCTGGTCAGCTTGTCGATGACCGCGGCGATGGCTTCGGAGTGCGTGGGCATCGGCAGGTCCTCGTCAAAGACGGGCTTGCCGCCGACGAGCGGGGTGTGCTTCAGATGGCCGTCGAGGCCGATGCGCTCGCACAGGCCCTTGGCCAGGACGTGCTCGGTCTCCATGTCGATCAGCTGATACTTCAGGGAAGAACTGCCGGCATTGATGACAAGAATTTTCATAATCAGATTCCTTTCTCATATGAAATATTGTAATTTTCGCAAAACCACAGTATTATGATGCCATAACACTCTTATTGTAATCATTTCAGTGGAAAACGCAAGTATTTTTCGAAAGAAGGTGCAAAAATGGGAGATGTCATCGGCATTGTTGCGGAGTATAACCCGTTTCACAACGGCCATGCACGGCTCATCGAGCAGACGCGCGCGCGTTTGGGCGCGGACTGCCCGGTCGTGTGCGTCATGTCGGGCGACTTTGTGCAGCGCGGCAGCCCGGCGGTGTATGCGAAGTTTGCGCGCGCGGAGGCCGCTGCCCGCTGCGGGGCGGATCTGGTGCTGGAGCTGCCGCTGCCGTGGGCGCTGTCGTCGGCGGAGGGCTTTGCCCGCGGCGCCGTGGGGCTGCTGGGCAGTCTCGGCGTGGTGACGCATTTGAGCTTCGGCAGCGAGTGCGGCGAGCTGGAGCCGCTGCAGCGGGTGGCCGAGGCGCTGCTCGATCCGCTGCTGGGCGAAGACCTGCGCGCCGAGCTGCAGGCCGGCATTCCGTTTGCGGCGGCGCGGCAGCAGGCGGTCGCACGGCGCGTGGGCGCGCTGGCAGAGCTGCTGCAGGCACCGAACAACATCCTCGCCGTGGAGTATCTCAAGGCGATCTTTGACCAGCGGCTCGATCTGCATCCGCTGACGATCCTGCGCACCGGCGCGCAGCATGACCGTCCGGCGGAGGGCAATGTGCGCTCGGCGAGCGAGCTGCGCACGCGCATTGGCGCGGGGGAGAACGTGTCCGCCTTTCTGCCGAGGGCGGCGGCGGAGATCAGTGTCCGGGAAAAGACGCTCGGTCGCGGGCCGGTGCTGCCGGAGGCGCTGGAGAGCGCAATCCTCTCGCGCCTGCGGATGCTGCCGCAGGCGGCTTACAACGCGCTGCCCGGTGCGTCCGAGGGGCTGGGCAACGGTCTGTACCGCGCCGCGCACGAGGAGCCGACGCTCGACGGCGTACTCGCGGCGGCAAAATCCAAGCGCTACGCGCTCTCGCGCATCCGGCGCATGACGATGTGCGCGGCCCTCGGCGTCACTGCCGGCATGGACGCCGGCACGCCGCCGTATGCGCGTGTACTGGCCATCGGCGCGCAGGGCAGGGAGCTGCTGCGCGCGATCGACGCGCGCACGGCGGTGCCGGTCATCACGAAGCCGGCCGCCGGACGGAACCTGCCGGGCGCAGCCGGAGAAATCTTTGCCCTGACGGCGGATGCGCACGATCTCTATGTGCTTGGCTGCCCCGCCAGAGAGGAGCGACGCTGCGGCGGCGACTGGCGCGCGAGCCCGTTCGTGCTGTGACCGGCAGAGTGCGCAAAGTATTCGAAATTTTGATATGAATATTTTGTGAAATTGATATTGCATTTCTTGCAAAAAGATAGTATAATGCCGTCATATTCATTTGAAGGACATTTGTCCGCGCGCTGCGGACAGCGCCCGGAGAAGAAATGATTGGAGGAAATACAATGAAAAAAGCGATTGCTCTGCTGCTCGCTCTGGTCATGGTGTTCGCGCTGTGCGCCTGCGGCGGCGGCGACAAGGGCACGGCCGACAACGGCGAGAAGGTCGTTAAGATCGGCGTGTTCGAGCCCGCCAGCGGCGACTCCGGCGCCGGCGGCAAGAAGGAAATGCTCGGCATGCAGTATGCCAACCAGGAGACCCCGACCGTCGAGATCGGCGGCGAGACCTACAAGGTCGAGCTCGTCTACTCCGACAACGGTTCCGATTCTGCGAAGGCTGTCTCGGCGGCTTCCAAGCTCGTCAATGAGAAGGTTTCCCTCGTGCTCGGTTCCTACGGCTCCGGCGTGTCCATCGCCGCGTCCGACACGTTCAAGCAGGCCGGCATCCCGGCCATCGGCGTGACGTGCACGAACCCGAACGTTACGGCCGGCAACAGCCACTACTTCCGCATCTGCTTCCTGGATCCGTTCCAGGGCACTGTCCTTGCCAACTATGCTTCTTCCGAGCTCAAGGCCAAGAAGGCCTACTGCCTCGGCGAGAACGGCAACGAGTATGACCAGGGCCTGGTCACCTTCTTCAAGCAGGCATTTGAGAAGGCCGGCGGCACCGTCGTCACCGACTCCTTCCCGAAGGACAACTCCGACTTCAGCTCCTACCTGAACAAGGCGAAGGATCAGGGCTGCGACGTGTTCTTTGCACCCGTGTCGATCGCGTATTCCACGCAGCTCGTTTCCCAGGCGGCTTCCCTGAACATCGGCATCCCGTTCCTCGGCTCCGATACGTGGGATGACAACATGGTCCTGCAGGCTGCCAAGGGCACCAACGTTCAGGTGTTCGTTTCCACCTTCTACGCAGAAGGCGGCAACAAGACCTTCGACGACGGCATCAAGGCCTATATCAACGGCAATGCCGACGCCAAGACCACCAACGGCGGCGACGATACCATCTCCGCAGTGACGGCCATGGGCTATGACGTTTATTATGTTGCGCTCGAGGCGCTGAAGGCTGCCGGTTCCACCGATCCGGCCAAGGTCATGGAAGCGCTGCCCGGCGTGACCTATGACGGCGTGTCCGGCCACATCGCCTTTGACGAGACCGGCGACGCGATCCGCGACACTGCTTATATCAAGACCATCGACACGGCCGCCAACGTCTGGAAGTTCGTGACGCAGCAGAAGGCTTCCTGAGCTTCTGCCTCGGTCTGAGATCCAAAAATCCGGGGGGGAGCTTCGGCTCCCCCTTTGGGATTTTGAGCCGCTGCGAAAGCTGCGGAAGCTCCGCGGTTTTCGCGGCGGCTGAATGTCCGCATTCGTAAACGATAGAGAGGGAAACAGATGGAATTTCTAGTCGCACAAATTTTATCCGGCGTCTCGCTGGGCGGCCAGTATGCCCTGATCGCCATCGGTTATACGATGGTCTACGGCATCCTGCGTCTCATTAACTTCGCCCACGGCGACGTGTTCATGTGTGCAGGCCTCATGATGGTCTTCATGTGCGCGTCCCTGCCGGTGTACGTATCCATTCCGCTCATGCTCGTGCTGACGGTCCTGCTCGGCTTCATCATCGAGCGCGCGGCCTATAAGCCCCTGCGCAGCGCGCCGCGTATGTCCGTCATGATCTCGGCCATCGGCGTGAGCTATCTGCTGCAGAACGTGGCGCTGTATGCCACCGGCGGCCAGCCACAGACGTATCCGTCGCTGCCGTTCGTGTCCGGCACGGTCACGATCCTCGGCGCGTCCACGCACTGGGTCACGGTCATTACGCCCGTGCTCGTGATCGTGCTCGTGCTGCTGCTGCAGTGGCTCATCAACCACACGAAGATCGGCATGGCCATGCGCGCGGTTGCGAAGGACTTCGAGACCAGCCAGCTCATGGGCATCAAGATCAACAAGGTCATCTCCGTGACGTTTATCATCGGCTCGTTCCTGGCGGCCGTCGGCTCGCTGCTGTACTTCACGAACTACCCGACCGTCATTCCGACCTCCGGCGCCATGCCCGGCCTGAAAGCGTTTGTTGCGGCGGTGTTCGGCGGCATCGGTTCGATCCCCGGCGCCGTGATCGGCGCGTTCATCATCGGTATCTGCGAGACGCTCATCAAGGGCACCAGCATGACGGTGTTCTCCGATGCGTTCACGTTCGCGCTGCTGATCGTCGTCCTCGTGGTCAAGCCCACCGGCCTGTTCGGTGAAAAGGCCACGGACAAAGTCTGAGAGGGGGGATCACTGTGCTGAAAGCGAAAGACAAAGAGGCACGCCGCGGCAACCTGATCACCTTTGCCATCGTGCTCGCGCTCACGCTCGTGACGATGGTACTGGAAAACGTCATATCCCCCGGCTCCCTGCTCTTTACGGTCATCAAAAAGGGTGCGGTGTACTCGCTCGTCGCCGTGTCCATGAACCTGCTCAACGGCTTTACCGGCCTGTTCTCGCTCGGTCAGGCGGGCTTCATGCTCCTCGGCGCGTATGCCTACGCGATCTTCATGATCCCGGACGCCGCGCGTGATGGCGTGTATTACCTCTTCGAGGGTTCGAGCGTCCACTTCTCCTTCCAGGAGATGTTCCAGCATCTGTTCGGCGCCACCGGCTTCGGCGGCGGCGTGAGTCTGGTGCTCGGCGTGCTCGTGGCCATCATTTTCGCGGGCCTGGTCGCTGCGTTCTTCGCGTATCTGATCGGCCTGCCGGTCCTGCGCCTCAAGAGCGACTATCTGGCCATCGCCACGCTCGGCTTTGCTGAGATCCTGCGTGCCATCTTCCAGTGGCAGACGCTCGGCAAGGTTACCAACGGCGCCAACATCCTCAAGGGCTATCCGACGTTTGCGGATTTCAACATCACGAATGCTTCCGGCAAGGTACTCTTCCGCCTGAGTGCGGTCGTGCCGATTTTGCTTGCCGGTATCTGCATTTTCCTTATTGTCCTGCTCATCAATTCGTCCTACGGCCGCGCCTTCAAGGCCATCCGCGACGATGAGATCGCGGCGGAGGCCATGGGCGTGAACCTCGCCAAGCACAAGAGCCTGTCGTTTGTCATCAGCTCGTTTTTCGCGGGCGTGTCGGGCGCGCTCTTTGCCATGTTTGCCACGACCGTGCAGGCCAAGGTGTTCACCTCGGCCATGACTTATGAGATCCTGCTCATCGTCGTCATCGGCGGCATCGGCTCCGTCTCCGGCAGCTGCATCGCCTCCTTCCTGTACATCGCCTGCTCCGAGTGGTGGCTGCGCTTCCTCGATAACGAGGCGTATATCGGCTCGTTCAAGGTGCCGCTGTTGCGCAACGGCTTCCGTATGGTCGTGTTCTCGATCATCATCATGATCGTCGTGCTCTTCTTCCGCAAGGGCATCATGGGCGAGCGCGAGCTGCCGGATCTGTTCCGTAAGCGCCCGAAAAAAGCAAAGAAGAACGTAGTTGAGGAGGGCAAAGCAGATGAGTAAAGACATCCTCAGCGTGGAAAATATCACGATGCAGTTCGGCGGCGTCGTGGCAGTCAACAACCTGTCGCTGCACATCCCCGAGGGGCAGATCGTGGCGCTCATCGGCCCGAACGGCGCCGGTAAGACCACGGCCTTCAACTGCATCACCGGCGTGTATGAGCCGACGAACGGCCTCGTCAAATTCCTCGACGAGCCGATGGTCCGCAACCATCCGACCGGCAAGATGAAAAAGCTCTACAAGGGCGAAAATCCACTGCTTTACACGGCGGAGTATCATCCGGAGGATGAGACGAAAGAGCAGATGCTCGCGCGCGACCCGCTGGCCGGGACGGGCAAGATCGTCTCGCCGACACCGGATAAGATCACGAAGCTCGGTATTGCCCGCACGTTCCAGAACATCCGCCTGTGGAAGAGCATGACGGTGTTTGAAAACGTGCTCGTAGCGAAGCACATGCGCGCCAGGCAGAACGTGTTTTCCGCGACCTTCCGCGGCAACGCCAGGGAAGAAAAGCGCATGCGCGACGAGACCATGGCTCTGCTCGTGGAGCAGGGGCTGGAGAAATACAAGGACGACATTGCGACGAGCCTGCCCTACGGCATCCAGCGCCGGCTGGAGATCGCCCGCGCGCTGGCGACGGATCCGAAGCTGCTGCTGCTCGACGAGCCGGCGGCCGGCATGAACCCGCAGGAGACGCTCGAGCTTGCGGCGTTCATCCACGAGCTGCGCGAGAAATACGGCCTGACGATCTTCCTGATCGAGCACCATATGGATCTGGTCATGCGGATCTCCGATTACATTTACGTCATTGACTTCGGCAGCAAGATCGCCGAGGGCATCCCGCAGGAAGTCCAGAACAATCAGCACGTCATTGACGCCTATCTGGGGGTTGTGGAAGATGAGTGAAACGATTCTGAAAATTGAAGATCTGCAGGTGCGCTATGGCGGCATTGAGGCTGTCAAGGGCATTTCGTTCGATGTGCAGCAGGGGCAGATCGTTACGCTGATCGGCTCCAACGGCGCGGGCAAGAGCTCCACGCTGCGCACGATCTCTGGTCTTGTCAAGCCGAGCGGCGGCAAGATCACCTTCCAGGGGGAAGACATCACCGGCAAGGACCCGACCCAGATCGTCACGCAGGGCGTGACGCTCGTGCCGGAGGGACGCCGCATTTTCCCGGACATGACCGTGCTGGAAAACCTGAAGATCGGCGCTTACCTGCGCAAGGACGATCTGTCAGAGGACCTCGAGTGGGTCTACAGCCTGTTCCCGCGCCTGAAAGAGCGCAGCTGGCAGGCCGGCGGCACGCTCTCCGGCGGCGAGCAGCAGATGCTTGCGGTCGGCCGCGCGCTCATGAGCCGCCCGAAGCTGCTCATGATGGACGAGCCGTCGCTCGGTCTCGCGCCGCTGGTCGTGCGCGATATCTTCTCCATCATTCAGGAGATCAACAAGCAGGGCGTGACGATCCTGCTCATTGAGCAGAACGCAAACATGGCCCTCAAGATCGCCGATATCGGCTACGTGCTCGAGACCGGCCGCATCACGCTCACCGGCAGCGGTGAGGAACTGCTGACGAACGACGCGGTGCGCGCGGCGTACCTCGGCGCATAACGGCATAGATGACCCGAACGGAAGGACGCTCGCAGGCGCCCTTCCGTTTTTTCGGAACATTTCTTGACCGCGCGCGTCTAATCCTGTACAATGCAGTTGAAAACCATCGAACCATAGAGGTGTGCTATGAAAAAGTTTTTTTCAGGATTTCTGGTGCTGTGCCTGTCGCTCGCACTGCTGACTGCCTGCGGAAAGAATGGGCAGACTGGCAAGACGGTGGCGGCCGGCGGCCTGACCTTTGCCAAGAGCTACAGCGAGGTCTACTCCGCGCTGACCGATGCGCAGAAAGCGATCGCGGACCGCGACAAGTCCATCAATATGACCGACGGCGCTTCCGACGACCCGGAGTCCGGCGGCAAAGGCGACGGTGAAGGCGAGGGCACATTCTACTCCGGCACGAACGTGCAGGTCGCGGGCGTCGACGAGGGCGATATCGTCAAGACCGACGGCACGTATATCTACATCCTGCGCGGCAGCGAACTGATCGTCATGCAGGCGGACGGCGCGGACGTCACGGACGTGTCCAATGTCTTTGTCGGTCAGGACTGGGAGCAGACGACGACCGAGGACGGTCAGACCCACACGCAGGAAAAGCTGCCGCTGGAGCTGTATCTGGCCAACGGCCGCGCGGTCGTCCTCTCGTCGTATACCGACTGGACGGGCAGCGACACGTCCTCGGATGAGCTTTCCGGCAGCGGCAATAATTATGTCACAGTCGATATTTATGACGTCTCCGACCCGGCAGACCCGACGCTGGTCCAGTCGTTCGGGCAGGACGGCTACGAGATCGCCTCGCGCATGGTCGGCGGCGTGCTCTACCTGTGCACGTCGTATTATCCCGGCGCGCCGGAAAAGGGCGACGAGACTACGTTTGCTCCCCGGCTGTATGACGGGGACACGGCGTCGGTCGTGCCGTGCGACAGCATCGGCCTCATGCCGTACAACAACTCCATGACCTACGCGGTCGCGGCGTCGTATGACATTGCGTCCGGTACCCGGCTCTCCAGCCAGTCCGTGCTCGGCGGCGGGGAAACGGTGTACATGACGGCGGAGAATCTCTACCTGTGCGCGAGCGTCTACGACGACGGCGCGGGCAAGACCCATAAGGACGGCAGCTACACGGTCACGGACTATACCTCCAGCGTCAACACGGCGGTCAACCGCTTTGCGATCGCCGACGGCAAGCTCACCTTTGCCGCCAATGGCACTGTGCCCGGCGCGCTCAACAACCAGTTCTCGCTCGACGAGCGCGACGGCTATCTGCGCATGGCCACGACCGAGCAGACGTATTCCTACAGCGTCTACCGCGATGAAAAGCATGACTTTGAAAACACGAAAACCAATGACGACGCCACGCAGACGAGCAATGATGTGTACGTGCTCGACCGTGACCTGAACACCGTCGGCAGCGTGGCCGGGATCGCCGAAGGGGAGACGGTGTTCTCCGCGCGCTTCGACGGGGATTACGGCTATCTGTGCACCTACCGCCAGACGGATCCGGTCTTTGCCGTAGATCTGACCGCCCCGACCGATCCGAAGGTCGTCGGTGAGCTCAAGCTCAGCGGCTATTCCGACTATCTGCACGTCTGGTCAGACGGGATGCTCTTCGGCCTCGGCATGGAGACGACGGCCGTGGATGGCGGCGCGACTGTGGACGGCATGAAGCTCGTCATGATCGACACGTCCGATCCTGCCAAGCTGCACGATCTGCACACGCAGACCCTTGATGCCGACTATAGCGAGGCGCTGAATAATCACAAGGCAATTCTGGTGGACAGCGACAAGGACCTGATCGCTTTCCCGGCCGAGAACAGCTATCTCGTCTACGGCTATTCGGCGGACGACGGCTTCACGCTGCGTAAGGAGATCCCCGTCTCGCAGTGGGACGAGAACAACCGCGGCCTGTATATCGGCGACTACTTCTATGTCGTCGGTTCCGATCAGGTGAACGTGCTCGACCTGGGCACGCTTGAGAACGTGGCGCAGGCGATCATCCCGCGCGGGTAAACAACCGAAGATCTTCTGACAGGCGGTGCGCGCAGACGCACCGCCTGTTTACATTTTTGCGTCGCTGTGGTAAACTGATACATTGAGCGAATATCGCAACAAGGGAGGCGGCGCCGTGCTCGAAAAGCTGCGACAAATTGAAAACCGGTACAGCGAGCTGGAGAGCAAGCTGGCCGACCCCGCGTATTATTCCGACCCCGCGGTGTTCACAAAGCTCTGCCGCGAGCAGCGCGAGCTGCAGCCGGTCGTGGAGACCTACCGGGCGTATACCGCCTGTCAGGCGCAGATCGCGCAGGCGGAGGCGCTGCTGAGCGACCCCGAGCTGCACGAGATCGCGCGCGAGGAGATCGATCTCGGCCGTGCCCGCTGCGCGGAGCTCGAGCAGCAGCTGCGTGTGCTGCTGCTGCCGCGCGACCCGAACGATGACCGCAACGTCATTCTGGAGATCCGCACCGGCGTCGGCGGGGAAGAATCGGCGCTCTTTGCGCATAGTCTTTATCGAATGTACAATATGTACGCCGACGCGCACGGGTGGAAGACCGAGATCGCCAACCTCAACGAGACGGAGCTCGGCGGCGTGCGCGAGGCGAGTCTGCTCATCAGCGGACAGGGGGCGTACTCCCGCCTGAAGTTTGAAAGCGGGGTGCACCGCGTCCAGCGCGTGCCGGAGACGGAGACCGGCGGCCGCATCCACACCAGCACCGCCACCGTGGCCGTGCTGCCGGAGATGGATGCCGTGGAGGTGCACATCGACCCGAAGGATCTGCAGATCGACACCTACCGCAGCTCCGGCGCCGGCGGCCAGCACGTCAACAAGACCGAGAGCGCCATCCGCATCACGCACCTGCCGACCGGCACGGTCGTCGAGTGTCAGGACGAGCGCAGCCAGTACAAGAACAAGGACAAGGCAATGAAGATTCTGCGTTCGCGCATCTATGAGAAGATGCAGCGCGAGCAGGAGGAGAAGATTGCCTCCGAGCGTAAATTGCAGGTCGGCGCAGGCGACCGTGCCGAGCGTATCCGCACCTACAACTATCCACAGGGCAGGGTGACCGACCACCGCATCGGTTTGACCCTGTATAAACTCGAACAAATTCTCAACGGCGACCTGACCGAGCTGTTTGATGCGCTGAATACCTTTGACCAGGCAGAAAAGCTCAAGGAAAGCTCCGGCAGCACCGGCGGAGAGAACTAATCGCAGGGTCGGATGAAAAGAGGCGATACCATGGATCAAAACCAAACGATGAGAACCTGTGATACCCTGCTGCTTTCGGCAGCAGATGGACAGCAGGCACTGCAAAAGGCAGGACAGCTCATCCGACAGGGTGGGCTGGTCGCCTTTCCGACCGAAACGGTGTACGGGCTGGGTGCAAATGCACTGGATCCGCAGGCGGTGCGGGGAATCTTTGCTGCCAAAGGGCGCCCGCAGGACAATCCGCTGATTATCCATCTGGAGGATGCGTCCCAGACGGCGCTGTATGCCAAAAATATTCCGCCGGTCTACTACCGGCTGTGCGAACAGTTTTCTCCGGGACCGCTGACCATCATCCTGCCCAAAAGGGAAAACATCCCGCTGGAAACCTCCGGCGGATTGGATACGGTAGCGGTGCGCATCCCCTCCCATCCGGTAGCCAGACAGATTATCCACTGGGCAGGCGTACCGGTGGCAGCGCCTTCGGCAAACCTGTCCGGCTCTCCAAGCCCGACCACTGCCGAACACTGCGTCAATGACCTGTGGGGAAGGGTGGATGCCATTGTGGACGGAGGCGCGTGCAGCGTGGGACTGGAATCGACCGTCCTGTCTCTGGCGGGGGAGCACCCTGTCCTGCTGCGTCCGGGTGCAGTGACTCCGCAGATGCTCCGTCCGTTTTTACCGGATTTGCAGCTGCATGAAGCCATTACTCACAAGCTTCGGGAAGGGCAGACCGCTGCCTCCCCGGGGATGAAATATAAGCACTATGCACCAAAGGCACAGATTACGATTCTGGATGCGGACAGCCGCGAGTTTGTCGAGTATGTCAACCATCACCGGGAGGAAGGCTTGTTCGCTTTGTGCTTTGAGGAGGACCTTGCGGGACTGCAGGTGCCTGCCATCAGCTTGGGTGCAGACGATGAGGACCAGGCGCGGCGGCTGTTTGCAGCTCTTCGTGAGCTGGACCGGCGCGGAGCAAAGAAGGTGTACGCCCGTTGTCCCGACAAGGATGGGGTAGGGTTGGCAGTCTATAATCGTCTGATTCGCGCAGCAGCCTACCATGAGCAATCGGTGGATGACCCAAAGCAGGAAAGGTATGATGGATAAGATGAAAAATTTGGTCGTTGGACTGACCGGACAGACCGGAGCGGGCAAAACCACCGTTTCGGACTATCTCAAGGAGAACGGCATCACCATCATCGACGCGGACCACATCGCCCGCGAGGTGGTGGAAAGCGGCAGTGCCTGCATCGCAGACATTGCGTTGGAATTCGGTTGTGAGTACATCAATATGGATGGGACGCTCAACCGCAAAAAGATGGCAAAGACAGTATTTACAGACAAGGCAAAGCTCAAAAAGCTCAATGCCCTGATCTTTCCGTATATTATAGACAGCATCCGTACCCGCACCGCCCAGCTGCGCCGCGAGCAGCAGGGAATCATCGTGCTGGATGCCCCCACTTTGTTTGAAAGCGGAGCGGACAGGGAATGTGACTATGTGGTTTCCATTACCGCTCCCCGACAGCTGCGCCGCTAACGGATTATCCGGCGCGACCGGCTGACCGAAGAGGAAGCGGACCAGCGCATCAACGCCCAGCACGACGAGGAATACTACAAAAGCCGCTCGTGGCAGGTGTTGGAAAACAACGGGAGTGTCGATGAGCTGAAAAATCAGACCTCGATGCTGCTTTCCCGATTGGAAACGCTGCTGGAGCAGACGAATCAGTAGCTGTTTGAGCGAAAACAAAGGAGTTTGGTGTCTTTGAAAAAAAGGCGTACCTCAAAAGGCAAAGGCAGACGGACAGCCGTTTGGCTGGGACTGGCAGTGCTGCTGGCAGCGGCAGGCTTTGTACTGATGCGTCCTGCCACCGACAGTGTTTACCGCCAGATGTACCCGCGCAAGTACAGCCATTACATCGAGCAGTACAGCAGGGAGTATGGCGTGGACAAAAACCTGGTGTATGCGGTCACCCGCATTGAGAGCAACTTTGACCCGCAGGCGGTGTCCTCTGCGGATGCGCGCGGGCTGATGCAGATGACCAGCGATGCCTTCGACTGGGTGCAGTACCGCATGGGGGACGACAGCGGCGTCAGCTATGAGCAAATCTTCGAACCGAAGGTTGCCATCCGGTACGGGACTTATATGCTGCACCTGCTGCTGGAGGAGATGGGGGACGAAAAGCTTGCCATCTGCGCCTACCACGCGGGTATGAGCAACGTGCGCTCCTGGCTTTCGCAGGAAAACTATTCGAAAGATGGAAAAACACTTGACAAAATACCCTATTCTGATACAGAATGGTATTATGATAAAGTTTCTCAGGCAAAGCAGATCTATGAGGAGCTTTATTCTTAAAATTTTGATCTCTGCCGTGTCCTTGCAGGATGCGGTGCAGATAAATGCCTCTTTTCTCTGAAGGAGAAAGACTCTGCAAGGGAAAAGTCCCCGCAAAAGGGAAAAGGCTCAATTTTATCAATCAGGAGGATGAACGATATGGATAAGACCAAAGGCGAGCTGCTCCAGGAAGAACTGCTGTTCAAACAGGAAAACGGTACCACCCGTCTGTCTGATGAAGAAATCGACAAGGCGTATGCGTTTGCTGAGGACTACAAAAAGTTCATGGATGCTGCAAAGATCGAGATCGAGGCTGTTAAAGAGGCAATCAAGCTGCTTGAGGCAAACGGTTATCATGAATTTGAGAGAGGCAGAAAATACCTGCCGGGCGAAAGATTCTACTACAATAACCGTGGTAAATCTCTCATCTTCGGCACCATGGGTACACGTCCAATCGAAAAAGGCGTAAAGATCCTGGCTGCTCACGTAGATTCTCCAAGACTGGACCTCAAACCAAACCCACTGTTTGAAGAAGCTGAACTGGGCTTCCTCAGACCACATTACTACGGCGGCATCAAGAAATATCAGTGGCCGACCATTCCGTTGGCACTGCACGGCGATGTTTACAAGAAAGACGGTTCTGTTGTTACCATCACCATCGGTGAAGATGAGAACGACCCAATCTTCTGCGTAACCGACCTGCTGCCACACCTTTCTTCCAAACAGAGACAGCAGACTCTGGGCGAAGCATTCAAAGGCGAGTGCCTGAATATCCTCATCGGTTCCAGACAGTTCAAGGATGACAAAGCTTCCGAGAAGGTAAAACTGAACCTGATGAAGATCTTCAACGAAAAATACGGCATCACCGAGAGAGATTTCCTCGGCGCAGAGCTGTGCGTAGTTCCTGCTGACAAAGCAAGAGACGTTGGTCTGGACAGAAGCATGATCGGTGCTTACGGTCACGACGACCGCGTTTGCGCTTACACCGAGATGATGGCTGAGATCGACAACAAGAACCCAGAGTGGACCTCCGTTGTTATCTTCGCTGACAAAGAAGAGGTTGGTTCCGACGGCAACACCGGTATGCACTCCAGATTCCTCGAGTACTTCCTGGCAGACCTGGCAGAGCCATACGGCGTTCCGGTAAGACGCGTTCTGAGCAACTCCAAGTGCCTGTCCGCTGACGTAAGTGCAGCATTCGACCCGGCATTTGCAGACGCTTATGAAAAACAGAACTCCTCCTTCCTGAACTACGGCGTATGTGTTGTAAAATACACCGGTTCCGGCGGTAAAGGCGGCACCAACGACTGCAACGCAAAATTCACCAGCAAGGTATGCGCAATCCTGGATGAAGCAAACGTTGTATGGCAGATCGGCGAACTGGGCAAGGTTGACCAGGGCGGCGGCGGCACCGTTGCGAAATTCATCTCCGAGCTGGATGTTGACACCATCGACATCGGCGTACCGGTACTGTGCATGCACGCACCAATGGAGATCATCTCCAAGGTTGACCTGTATGAGACCTACCGTGGCTTCTACTCCTTCTTGGTAGCAGCAATCGACTAAGACAGGAAAACAAAACCCTCCGCAAATTTTGCGGAGGGTTTTTTGTGCTTTTGGGGGAATAGAGGAGAAGGTTGTATGAAAATGGAAGATGGAAAAGCAGAGCAAACAGCAGCTGGATTGGATTGCTGCTGCACAGAGGAAACTTTTTATAGGCCAGAGCGGGCGCGCGCGGAGTTTTTTTGCAAAAAAATGCGGCGTCCGGCGCTGCGCTGTGGTACAATGAAAAAAATGAGAGGGGGAAGGCGAATGTTTTTCTGGATGGATACTTTATTCCCGGTTTTTTTCTTTGCAATTACAGCAATCATCATCGCAACATTTGTGGTGATGTTTGTAAAAGGAATCAGGGAGTGGAACCACAACAACCATTCTCCGGTGCTGACAGTGCCGGCAAAGGTGGTGGCAAAACGAGAGCACCGCTCGCACAACAGTGCCGCAGGGGACGACATCGTCCACACCAGTACCAGCTACTATGCCACCTTTGAGGTAGAAAGCGGGGACCGCATGGAGCTGAGCCTTTCCGGCAGGGAATACGGGCTGCTGGCGCAGGGGGACGTGGGAAAGCTGACCTTTCAGGGAAGCCGTTATCACCGCTTTGAGAGAACCCGTGTACAGACAGGGCAGCCAGAAGAGCCGACGGGAAATGATTGGTAAAAATTTGGCATATATAAACAAAACTCCGATTAAAAAATCGGAGTTTTTCTTCAAGCCCGCAACAGGCAAAAGATTGACTTTAAGGACAAAATACAATATAATATTATAATGTATCAAAATGGCTACTTATGGATTTAACCAAATATATT
>OHVS01000648.1_pt1 | contig 14460 bp, 9 predicted proteins | sample 1579531 | NCBI WGS metagenome assembly OHVS01 (sample SAMEA3882531, study PRJEB24775) | human gut metagenome | biome: human-associated habitat; feature: intestine environment; material: feces | place: Netherlands | collected 2009/2010
CCGCTGCAAGCCTTTTTTCGGGGGTTGCAGCGTTTTTGTTTTCTCCTTCTCCCGGTAATTTCACTTCCGTTACCGGGATATTTTTATACGCCGCAAGCTTTTTTGTGATGGCGTTGGATTCGGCAAGGACGCATTGTTTACAATTTGGCGGTGGATTATCCCGCGCAGGGTGTGGTACAATATAAACTACACTGAAAATGCAGGGGCCGATGCTCACCATCGACCCGTGAACCTTGCGGCGGCCGCTATGTGCCGCGGGCGAACCATGTCCGCCCTTACACTCTCGACGCAGGAAGGCCGCGCTGCATCTATTATAATTAAAGGGGTGTTTACCATGTGTACAGCTGCAACCTATACAACTGACAGTTTCTACTTTGGCCGCAATCTCGATTATGAATTTTCCTACGGCGACGAGGTCACGATCACGCCGCGGGCCTACCCGTTTGCTCTGCGCTGCATGGGGGACTTCCGCACAAAATATGCGATGATCGGCATGGCCTACGTGGCGGGGGAGTACCCGCTCTACTATGACGCCGTCAATGAGAAGGGCCTGGGCATCGCAGGGCTGAACTTTGTCGGCAATGCAGTCTACCACCCGGCGCAGGATGGCAAAAGCAACGTCGCCCAGTTTGAGCTGATCCCCTGGCTGCTGGGCAGCTGTGCGACGCTGGCCGAGGTGCGCACGCTGCTGGAAAAGGCCAATATCGTCAACATCCCGTTCAGCGACCAGCTGCCTTTGGCGCAGCTGCACTGGCTCATTGCCGACAAAACGGGGAGCATCGTGGTGGAGTCCACCGCCGACGGCCTGCACATCTACGATAACCCCGTCGGTGTACTGACGAACAATCCGCCGTTCCCGCAGCAGCTTTTCGCACTGAACAACTACCGCGCACTCTCGCCGCGCACGCCTGCGGTTGCGTTTGCGGACGGCCTTGATCTGCCCGTCTACAGCCGCGGCCTCGGCGCACTGGGCCTGCCGGGCGATCTGTCCAGCCAGTCCCGCTTTGTGCGTGCGGCCTTTGTGCGGATGAACGCGAAATCCGGCAGCAGCGAGGCCGAGAGCGTCGGGCAGTTCTTCCACATCCTGCACGCTGTCGAGCAGCAGCGCGGCTGCTGTGAGCTGGACGGCGGCAAGTACGAGATCACGCTCTACACAAGCTGCTGCAACGCTGACAAGGGCATTTACTACTACACGACCTACGGCAACCACCAGATCACTGCCGTCGATATGCACCGGGAAAACCTTGACGGGGACAGGCTGGTCCGCTATCCGCTGGTGCAGGGCGAACAAATTGCGCTGCAAAACTGATTTTACACCCAAAACGTGAAAAAAGCGCTTGCAACGTGCGGCAAACTATGCTATACTGTACGGTGCATGAGACTTTTCACGTCACGACGGCGTGGATAGAAATAGAAGGAGTGCTAATCTAATGAACTGGTATGAGATCGTTCTCGGCGTCGTCCTCATCGCCGTGTCCGTGTTGATCGTTGTTTTCACCCTCGCGCAGGAGCAGAAGGGCCAGGGCCTGTCCGGCGCGATCATGGGCGAAAGCTCCGCCACGATGGCAGCAGGCCGTGAGCGCGGCGTGGACGCCAAGCTGGCCAAGCTGACCAAGATCTGCGGCGTCGTTTTCTTTGTCGTCACGCTGGTCGTCTGCGTTTTGAGCGCACGCCTGTGATTTTGGCAGGGTAACAAAGATGAAAAGGGTCCGCCAAGCGCTTTGGCTTTGCAAGCAGCGCCCCGGCGGGCCGTTTTTTGTGGATGTATATAAAGGTAGGGCACCGTCGGATGGCGGTGCGACGTAAATTAAAGGAGTAACTATGACACCGTTACAGAAATCTATTTTAAACGCGGTCAAGCGCCGTCCCATGACGCTGCGCGAACTGCAGAACAACCTGCAGGTGGACAACTCCCGCCTGCGCACCACCGTTTCCGCTATGGTCGCCACCGGCGAGCTGTCGATGCGCAACGGCACCTATGTGCCCGGCTTTGCGACCTATGAGAATGCTGCAGCCCCCAACACGATTCCCTGCACGCTCGTCAAGCTGGCCGCGCGCTTCGGCTTTGCCAGCCGCGATGACGGCGAGGGCGACATCTTCATCCCGGGCCGCGCGCTGCACGGCGCAATGCCCAACGATAAGATCAACGTCAAGCTGTTCGACCACCCGCGCGTGGAGGGCTCCTCCGAGGGCGAGGTCGTCGAGGTCACGGTCCCGAACAACCGCTTTGCGGGCACGGTCTGCCTGTCCGAGGATGGCCGCATGGCCGTGGAGCCGGACGGCTGCCGCGACGTGAAGTTCCTGCTGGCCAAGCAGGGGAGCGAGGGCGTGCACCTGGGCGACAAGGTCGGCTTCCTCATCACCCACCGCGGCAACCGCCACAGCGACCACCGCGCCGCCGTTGTCGAGAAATTCGGCTCCTCCGACTATGCGTCCGAGTGCGCCAAGGCCATCCTGTATGGCCGCAGCGTCCGCCAGGAGTTCCCGCCGGAGGTGCTGGAGGAGGCCCGCGCCTACGACAACGCCACGATTGACCCCGCCGAGGCCGCGAAGCGCCTGGACCTGCGCGGCATTCCCATCTTCACGATTGACTCCGCCGAGACGAAGGACATCGACGACGCCATCAGCCTGCAGAAGCTGGACGACGGCTACGAGCTGGGCGTTCACATTGCCGACGTCAGCCATTATGTCCGCCCCGGCTCTGCGCTGAATGAGGAAGCGTTCGAGCGCGCGACGAGCATTTACTACGCCGACAAGGTCATCCCGATGCTGCCGACCCAGCTGTCCAACGGCATCTGCTCGCTGAACGAGGGCGAGGACCGCCTGGCGTTCTCCTGTCTGATGCGACTGGACGAGAACGGCGAGATCCGCAGCTACAAGTTCGTCAAGAGCGTCATCTGCAGCCGCGTCAAGGGCGTGTACAAGGAAATCAACGCCCTGCTGGAGCCCCCGGAATCTGAAACAGACGCCGACCTGACCGACCTCAAGACGAAATATGAGGCCGTGCTTGACCAGCTGCCCACGATGGACGAGCTGTACCGCAAGCGCCTGGTCCTGCGCAAGGCCCGCGGCGCCATGGATATTGAGTCCAACGAGGCTAAGCTCGTCATGGACGAGAACGGACGCTGCATCGACATTGTCAAGCGTGACCGCGGCACGTCCGAGTGCATGATCGAGGAGTTCATGCTGCTGGCGAACCAGTGCGCCGCCAACGCGGGCCGCACGAACAAGGCCCCGTTCGTCTACCGCGTGCATGAGGCCCCCGACGCCGAGAAGATGGAGAAGCTGTCCGCCACGCTGTTGGCCTGCGGTCTGAACGCCAAGTTCAAGAACCCCATCCCGACGCAGCTCGAGCTGGCGGCCCTGCTGGACGAGACCCGCGGCCAGCCCATCCAGATCCCCGTCCACACCGGCATTCTGCGCAGCATGCAGAAGGCCCGCTACGCCCCGCAGCCTCTGGGCCACTACGGTCTGGTGCTGGCGGACTACGCCCACTTCACCAGCCCCATCCGCCGCTACCCCGATTTGGCGATTCATCGTATTTTGACCGAGATGCTGAACGGCGTCTCCGCCAGCCAGCTGCAGCGCGACTTCAACGAGTTTGCCCAGCAGGCCAGCGAGAAGTCCAGCAAGCAGGAGGTCGCCGCCGTGCGCATTGAGCGCGATGTCGAGGACCTGTACAAGGCCGAGTACATGCACAACCATCTCGGTGAGGTCTACACCGGCACGGTGGCCGGCATCACGCCCCGCGGCGTCTTTGTCGAGCTGGACAACACGGTGGAGGGCTTTGTCCCCGCCGCGCAGCTCTGCAAGGGTGAACCGCAGGTCATCGACGGCGTCAGCATGCTGGACCCGCTGACCGGCAAGAGCTGGATGCTGGGTTCTTCCATGAAGATCCGGGTCGCCGCCGCCGATGTGGCGCTGGGCCGTATTGATTTTGAGTATATGGTGGAGTAATTTCCCACGCCATACAATAGAAAACTCCCTGTCCGCACCGGGCAGGGAGTTTTTTGCGTCTTATATCACCTTATGCTCCATCCATTTCCCGCGGGCAAACCGCACAAGGAAACACAGGCTGCGGCAGATCCAGTCGATGAACATACCGAACCAGACGCCGGTCAGTCCTAAGTGGAACTGCAGAACGAAGATATAGCTCAGAATCACGCGGAACAGCCACATGCTGACGATGCTGACCGACATCGTAAACTTGGCGTCGCCGCCCGCGCGCAGGGCGTTGGGCAGGGTAAAGCTCGTCGCCCAGAAGAAGATGCTGAACAGGTTGAACCAGTGGACCACGTGGGTACACATGGCGGATGCCTCCGCCGAGAGGTTGAACCAGGTCACGACCTCGGGCATCAGGAAAAACAGCGCCGCGTTCGTGACGGCCAGCCCCGTGATGGCGATGCCCAGCAGCGTGACGGAATAGCGCTGCGCCTGCTTTTTCTCGCCTGCACCAAGGCACTGCCCGATGACCGGGATCGTGGCAAGGCTCATCGTGTTGCCGGGGATGTTCGCCAGCGTCGAGACCGAGTTTGCCACGGCATTGGCCGCGATGGCCGAGGTGCCTAAGGTAGACGTCAGGCTGCTGACACACAACTTGCCGATCTGGAACATGCCGTTTTCCAGACCCGACGGGATGCCGATGGACAAAATCTGCATGATGGGCCTGCGCCGGGGCCGCAGGTCAGCGAAGTGCTGCACGCGCAGGGGATTGTGCAGGTCCTGGTTCTGCCACAGGATGAACACCGCGGCGAACACACGCCCGATCAGCGTGGCCAGCGCCGCGCCGATAACGCCCATGCCGAAACCGTAGATCAGCAGCGCGTTGCCCGCAATGTTGATGACGTTCATGACAAGGCTGGCCAGCATACTGATGCGGCTGTTGCCCTGCGCACGGAACAGCGCCGCGCCGCCGTTGTACAGGCCGATGAAGGGGTAGGACACCGCACTGATAAGGAAGTACTGCTGCGCAAACCGCATGACATCCTCATCAATGCTGCCGAACACCATCCGAAGGATCGGGCGGGAGAGCAGCAAACAGACAACACCCACCGCAACCGTCGAGATGCCCAGCACGCTGTACAGCTGGGCGGCGCTGCGGCTGGCGTTTTCCTCATCCCGGCGGCCCAGATACTGGCTGGCAATGACTGCACCGCCGGTAGCCAGCGCGGACAAAATCTGAATAATCAAAATATTCAGGCTGTCCACCAGCGATACGCTGGAGACAGCGGCCTCACCCACACCGGCGACCATCAGCGTGTCGGCCATGCCCATCGTGACGCTTAATGTCTGCTCCAGCAGCAGGGGCCAGATCAGGGTGAACAGCGCCCGTTTGGTAAACAGGGGACCTTGCGATTTTGCAGTGGCTGTCATGGTAAACTACCATCCTCTTTTACTTGGATTTTACCATTAGTATACAGCAAAATCTATGCGAAATCAAGGATTTGACACTTGTACAAAAAATGACCGCGGACGCTGTAGCTGCGCCCTATACAGCAAAAATCCGCAAAAATTAAATCGCAAGGATTTTGCCCACTTTTGCGGCGGCAAAAAGCCCCGGCCACAAAAGCTAGTGGCCGGGGCAGATCATGCGGCGGCTTGCAGGGGCCGCAGAAGGGCGGTGGTTAGAAGTCGACCTCGGTGTCGTAGTAGCAGCACTTCAGCAGCTTTTCCATCTCCTCCTGGGTCGGCTGGCGCGGGTTGGAGCCGGTGCAGGCATCGGCAATCGCGTTCTTTGCGATCTCGGGCAGTCTCTCGAGGAATACGTTCTCGGGGACAAAGCCCTGCTCGGCGGGGTAGGAGTCGGGGCCGTAGTGGCCGATGCAGTGCGGAATGTTCAGATCGTCGTTCATGCCGCGCAGATACTGGATGAGCAGTGCGACCTTCTCGTCGTCGTTCCCGCCGCCCAAGTGCATCTTGTCGGCAATGACGCCGTAGCGTGCCTTGGCGGTGGGATCCTTCGCGTTATAGGCGATGACCTTGGGCAGGTACATGGCGTTGGCTGCGCCGTGGATGATGTGTGCGCCGTAATCGGCAAACGCCGCGCCGGTCTTGTGGGCCATGCTGTGTACGATGCCGAGCAGCGCGTTCGAGAATGCCATACCGGCCAGGCACTGGGCATTGTGCATCGCGTCGCGCTTATCCATATCGCCGTTGTAGCTGCCGACCAGATCCGCCTGGATCATCTCGATGGCGTGCAGGGCCAGCGGGTCGGTAAAGTCGCAGTTCGCGGTGGAGACGTAGGCCTCGATGGCGTGGGTCATGGCGTCCATGCCGGTGTGGGCGACGAGCTTCTTGGGCATCGTGTGGGCCAGCTCGGGGTCAACGATGGCGACATCGGGCGTGATCTCAAAGTCGGCGATGGGGTACTTGATGCCCTTCTGGTAATCGGTGATGATCGAGAAGGCCGTGACCTCGGTGGCCGTACCGGAGGTGGAGGAGATGGCGCAGAAGTGGGCCTTGCGGCGCAGCGGCGGGATGCCGAATACCTTGCACATATCCTCAAACGTGATGTCGGGGTACTCGTACTTGATCCACATGGCCTTGGCTGCGTCGATGGGGGAGCCGCCGCCGATTGCGACGATCCAGTCGGGCTGGAACTTTTCCATGGCGGCAGCACCCTTCATGACCGTCTCCACGGACGGGTCGGGCTCGATGCCTTCAAACAGCTCTACCTCCATGCCGGCCTCTTTTAAGTAGGCCTCGGCGCGGTCCAGGAAGCCGAAGCGTTTCATCGAACCGCCGCCGACGCAGATCATGGCGCGCTTGCCGGGCAGCGTTTTCAACGCTTCCAGCGCGTGGGGGCCGTGGTAAAGGTCACGGGGTAAAGTAAATCTAGCCATAGGGTTTGCCTCCTTCAAAAATAGCTCTCTCGGACTTTGATAATTAAATGTCAAAATCTGTTATTAACAGTATACACCTTATGTGTCTAAACGGTCAATCGACAATACAGAGAATTTTCCGGCGATAATTCAGCATTTTGCCAGTGGAACACTCATAGGCTGTTCTATGGGGAAGGGGGCAGGAGCTATGCGTCCGATCACGCCGCAGCAGAATACAAAAATGCGCCTGCGCATGCGGCTTTTGGCGGCGGTGCTGGCGGTGGGGTGTCTGGGCGGGCTGACGGTGCGGCTGTTTGTGCTGATGCTGCGCGACCCCGGCGGCTACGCGGCACGCGCCGCCGACCAGCAGCTGCGCGGGGCCACGCTGCCCGCCGCCCGCGGGGAGATCTATTCCGCCGACGGTACGCTGCTGGCCGCCAGCGAGACCTGCTGGACCATCCGCGCCGCCCCGCGGGAGATGGCCGACGATGCCGTAGAACCGGCTGCGCGGGCGTTGAGCGAAATTTTAGAGCTGGACTACGCCGATACGCTGGCCAAATTCAGCCAGCGAACCTCCAACGACTGCCTGCTGCGCCGCCGCGTGGATAAGACGATGGCCGACGCTGTGCGGGACTGGTGCCGGGCGAACGGTGTGGACGGCATACAAATTCGGCAGGATACCCGCCGCGTCTACCCGCAGGGGGATTTTATGGGCGGCATTTTAGGCTTTACCGACGTGGACAACGCGGGCCTGTGGGGGCTGGAGCTGCGTTACAACGACGAATTGACCGGGCAGAACGGGCGCATCCTGACCGCCAAGAACGCCTGGGGCTACGATATGCCGACGCACTACCAGACGCTGGTGGACGCCGTGCCCGGCAGCACGCTGACGCTGACCATCGACGCGAACATTCAGCACTGGCTCGAAAGCGCACTGTCCGCCGCTGTGACGGAGCATCATGTGGCCGAGCGCGGCGTCGGCATCGTGATGGACGTCCACACCGGGGCCGTGCTGGCGATGTCCTGCCAGCCCGACTACGACCCGAACGCGCCGCGGACCCTTATAAATAAGGAAGTCCGTGACGCTGTGAATGCCCTGACCGGCGAGGAGCGCAGCGCCGCGCTGCAAAAGGCCCAGCAGGCACAGTGGCGCAACAAGGCCATCAGTGACCTGTATGAGCCGGGCAGCGTGTTCAAGCTCATCACGGCGTCGGCGGCGCTGGACTCCGGGGCGTGTAAGGCCACGGACTATTTCACCTGCGCGGGTAAAATAACCGTCGCAGGCACGCGGTTCCGCTGCGCAAACGGGCATATCCACGGCACCGAGACCTTCGCCCGGGGGCTGGCTGTCAGCTGCAACCCCTGCTTTATCCAGATCGGTGCGCGACTTGGAAAAGAACGCTTCTGCGATTACTTTGCGGCCTTCGGCCTGCGGGAGGCCACGGGCATCGACCTGCCGGGCGAGGTCAAGCGCAGCGAATACTACACGGCGGACCGGATGGGCCCGGTGGAGCTGGCGAGCTGCTCGTTCGGGCAGAGCAGCAAGGTCAGCTACCTGCAGATGCTCACGGCAGTCTGTGCGGTGGTAAACGGCGGCGAGCTGATGCAGCCCTACGTTGTGGCGAAAATCACGGCGCCTGACGGCACTGTTGTGAAGAAAGTGCAGCCGACGGTGAAGCGCCGCGTCATCAGCGCGGAAACCTCAGCCACGATGTGCCGCCTGATGGAGGGTGTCGTTACAGGCGGCACGGGAAAGCAGGCCGCGCTGGCGGGCTACCGCATCGGCGGCAAGAGCGGCACGAGCCAAAAGCTGGACAGCGCCAACGAGGGAGCGCGCATTGCGAGCTTTGTCTCCGTTGCGCCCATCGACGACCCCAAGGTCGCTGTGCTGGTCTGCCTGGATGAGCCCCACAGCTGGACGACGAGCGGCGGCGCTCTCTCCGGGCCGGTGTGCGCCGAGGTACTGGGAAAGGTGCTGCCGTATCTGGGGGTGGAGCGGGAAAGCGGCGAATAAAGGCGGCCGGGCACGGGCGGATATGGAATCCGCCCCTACGGTGAATCGGGAAAGCGCAGGGTGACGGGGAACGGATAGAGCCCCTCTGGCCGTTTGCCGCTGCACTATACAAAAAACTCTGCGCCGTCCCTCTTGACATTCCCCGATCCGGTGTTATACTGGTAAAGTACGCAAACGAACAGTTAGACAACGAACAATTCGGAATCTAACTTCTTGGACCCAAAAATCGTAAAGGAGGGAAGAAATGCACGAATCATCGTATGATGACTGCGGCTGCTGCGCGGATGTCCACTTCGGCGCACTGCTGAACCAGACCTCGCGGCTCATCCGCCGTGCGCTGGATGCCCGCATCAACGCCGAGGTCAGCTCGGAGCTGTCGGGCGTGCGCGGCATGGTGCTGGGCGACATCGTCCGTGCCGAGCGCCAGGGCCGCGACGTCTACCAGCGCGACATTGAGCAGTGGTTCAACATTCGCCGCTCCAGCGTCACCGCCATGCTGCAGGGCATGGAGCAGGATGGCTTCATCACCCGCAGCGCCGTGGCGAAAGACGCCCGCTTAAAGCGCCTTATCGCCACAGAGAAGGGCCGCGCCTGTCACAAGCAGATCGAGGCAAGCATTGCGCGGTTTGAGGATGACCTGCAAAGCGGCATTGACCCGCAGCAGGCCGCCGCGGCCCGCGCTGTGCTGGAGCAGACCCTGCGCAACGCACAGCACTTCCTGCAAGAGGAAAATACCAAACAAGAGAGGGGAAATACCAATTGTTAAAAACACTCGGACGTGAAACCAAGGGCTTCCGCCTGGTCTCCGTGCTGACGCCGATCTTTATGATCGCGGAGGTCATCATGGAAATGATCATCCCGAAGATGATGGCCTCCATCATTGACAACGGCGTCACGCCGGGCAATATGCAGGTCATCTACACCGTCGGCGCACAGATGGTCGTCGCGGCGCTGTTCGGCCTGCTGTTCGGCATTCTGGGCGCGGTGGCCGGCTCCCACGCAGCCACGGGCTTTGCCCGCAACCTGCGCCGCGGCATGTTCCGCAACATCCAGACCTTCAGCTTTGCCAACATTGACAAGTACTCCACCGCGGGCCTGGTCACCCGCATGACCACCGACGTCACCAACATCCAGAACGCCTACCAGATGATTCTGCGCATGTCGGTGCGTGCGCCCGCCAGCATGATCGTGGCGCTGATCATGTCCTACACGATCAACCGTCGGCTGGCAAACATCTATTTGATCGCCGTCATCCTGCTGGGCTGCGCGCTCGCCTTTATTATGAGCCGCGCCACCAAGTACTTCGGCGAGGCATTCCGCAAGTACGACGACCTGAACGAGAGCGTGCAGGAGAATGTCTCCGCCATCCGCGTTGTCAAGGCCTATGTGCGCGAGAAGTTTGAGGGCGAGAAGTTCCGCAAGGCCAGCGAGAATGTGCGCAATCTGCTGATGCGTGCCGAGCTGATCCTGGCCTGGAACGCCCCGCTCATGCAGCTGACCGTCTACAGCTGCATCCTGCTCATCTCCTGGATCGGTGCCCAGCTCATCGTCAGCTCCGGCGCAACGACCTTCACCACCGGCGACCTGATGAGCATGCTGAGCTACTGCATGAACATCCTTATGAGCCTGATGATGCTGTCCACGGTGTTCGTCATGATCACGATGTCTGCAGCCTCCGCCAAGCGCGTGGCCGAGGTGCTGGACGAGCAGTCCGACCTGACGAACGGTGAGGATCCCGTTATGGAGGTCAGAGACGGCTCCGTCAAGTTCGACCACGTCAGCTTTGCCTATAAAAAGGATGGCGAGAAGGCCCTCGAGGACATTGACCTCGACATCAAGTCCGGCGAGACCATCGGCATCATTGGCGGCACCGGTTCGGCTAAGTCCAGCCTTGTGCAGCTGCTGCCGCGTCTGTACGACGTGACTGAGGGCAGCGTGACCATCGGCGGCGTTGATGTGCGCAGATATGACCTCGACACCCTGCGCAACAACGTCGCCATGGTGTTGCAAAAGAACGAGCTGTTCAGCGGCACGATTGCCGAGAACCTGCGCTGGGGCAACCCAGACGCCACCGACGCCGAGATCGAGGACGCCTGCAAGCAGGCCTGCGCCGATGAATTTATCGAGCGCTTCCCCGACAAGTACCAGACCCACATCGAGCAGGGCGGCAACAACGTCTCCGGCGGCCAGAAGCAGCGTCTCTGCATTGCCCGCGCACTGCTGAAAAAGCCCCGCATCCTGATCCTGGACGACTCCACCTCCGCCGTCGATACCGCGACGGACGCAAAGATCCGCCATTCGTTTGCGGAAAAAATCCCCGGCACGACGGTGTTCATCATCGCCCAGCGCATTTCCTCCGTGGAAAATGCGGACAAGGTCCTCGTGCTCGACAACGGCAGGGTCAGCGGCTTTGACACCCCGGCCAACCTGCTGAAAACAAATGCCATCTACCAGGATGTCTACAACAGCCAGACCAAAGGCTCCGGCGACTTTGATGAGAAGGGAGGGGAGGCATAATGGCACAGCAGCCTAAAGTCGTAAAGGTCGGCCCCGGCGGGCGCAGCAATGGCCCCCGCCCCAAGGTCGAAAACCCCGGCAAGGTGTTCAAGCGCATCCTCGCCTATGTTATGAGCCGCTATAAGGCACAGGTCATTGTGGTGCTCTGCTGCATTCTGCTGGCTGTGTTCGCCCAGCTGCAGGGCGTCATGTTCTCCCAGACGCTGATCGACAGCTACATTCTGCCGCTGCTCAAGGCGGGCAGCACGGACTTCAGCGGCCTGGCCGCGGCTATCCTGCGCGTGGCAGTCATCTACTGCGTCGGCATCGCCGCTGTCTTTGTGCAGAACCGCCTGATGGCAAGGATCACCCAGGGCACGCTGAAGGACCTGCGTGACGAGATGTTCACCCACATGCAGACGCTGCCCATCAAATACTTTGACACCCACGCCCACGGCGACATTATGTCGGTCTACACGAACGACATTGACACGCTGCGCCAGATGATCAGCCAGAGCCTGCCGCAGCTCGTCAACACGGTTGTGACCCTCGTCGGCGTGCTGGCCTCGATGCTCTATCTGAGCATCCCACTGACGGTGCTGGCCCTCGCGATGGTCGGCGTCATGCTGCTGGCGACGAAGTACCTGACCGGCAACTCCGGCAAATACTTCATCAAGCAGCAGCAGGAGCTGGGCAAGGTCAACGGCTACATTGAGGAAATGATGAACGGCCAGAAGGTCATCAAGGTCTTTTGCCATGAGGAAATTGCCATTGAGGAGTTCGACAGGCTCAACGATGAGCTGTTCCACAGCGCCGACAAGGCAAACTCCTATTCGCTGGTAGCAATGCCCGTCAACGGTCAGCTGGGCAACCTGTCCTACGTGTTCTGCGCCATCCTCGGCGGTGCGCTGGCTATCAACGGCTTCGGCGGCTTTACGCTGGGCGGTCTCGCCAGCTTCCTTGTGCTGACCCGCCAGTTCAACCAGCCTATCAGCCAGATCTCCATGCAGCTGAACTCCGTCGTTATGGCGCTGGCCGGCGGTGCGCGTATCTTTGCGCTGCTGGATGAAAAGCCCGAGGTCAACGAGGGCGACATCACCCTGGTCCACGCCAAGTACGAAGCGGACGATACTGTCACCGAGGCGAACGAGTCCACCGGCATGTGGGCGTGGAAACGCATGGATGCCGACGGAAAGCCCCGGTACACCAAGCTGGAGGGCGACATCGTCTTTAAGGATGTGGATTTCGGCTACGACGAGAAGAAGATCGTCCTGCATGACATCAACCTGTATGGCCGTCCGGGGCAGAAGATCGCCTTTGTCGGCTCCACCGGCGCGGGCAAGACGACGATCACGAACCTTATCAACCGCTTCTACGACATCCAGAAGGGCCGGATCCTGTACGACGGCCACGACATCAAGTCCATTGAGAAGGACGCGCTGCGCTCCTCTCTGGGCATCGTCCTGCAGGATACCCACCTGTTCACCGGCACGGTCATGGAGAACATTCGTTATGGCCGCCTGACCGCCACCGATGAGGAGTGCATGGCCGCCGCGAAGCTCGCGAATGCGGATACCTTCATCAAGCATCTGCCCGACGGCTACAACACGATGCTGACCGGCGACGGCACGAACCTGAGCCAGGGCCAGCGCCAGCTGCTGGCGATTGCCCGCGCGGCTGTCGCAGACCCGCCGGTGCTGATCCTGGACGAGGCAACGTCCTCCATCGACACCCGCACCGAGAAGCTTGTGCAGGACGGCATGGACGGCCTGATGTATGGCCGCACGACCTTCGTCATTGCCCACCGTCTGTCCACCGTGCGCAACTCGGACTGCATCATGGTGCTGGAGCAGGGCCGTATCATTGAGCGCGGCACCCACGACGAGCTGATCGCCCAGAAGGGCCGCTATTACCGCCTGTACACCGGCAACTTTGCCGAGAACTCTTAAACGCAGAGAGGTCGAAAAAAGCCGCAAAACGGCATAAAATCAATCAAAACTGCCGGGATAGCATCTGCCGTCCCGGCGGTTTTTGTGCAAAATGCCGCAACAGCGCCAAAAAGTTGACGGGAAGGTAAAAAGTGGTTATAATAGGATACGTAGACACGCAAAAAGCGGTGTTTGACCACGCGGCATGAGGGAAACTACAAACAAGATTTGCCGCATAATATACATGATATACCTATAGGAGGAACAAATATGGCACCGAAGAAGATTGCACAGACCGTACTTACCGAGGGTAAGTTCTATACCATCAGCGCCGCCAACGGCAAGGTCGTTGAGGTCGCTGACTATAACATTGACAATGGCGCGAAGATCCAGCTGATGGACAACGCCAACTTTGAGTGGCAGCAGTGGAACTTCGTCGCAGCAGGCGACGGCGTTTACCGCATCCAGAACCGCTTCACCGGCAAGATGATGGATCTGGACATGGGCGGCGTCAGCGACGGCACCCGCGTCCACCAGTGGGAGGGTGCCCAGGCATCCAGCCAGCTGTGGGTCGTGGAGCCTACCAACGATGGCCGCGTCAAGATCAAGTCCAACCTGGCCGGCAAGCTGCTGGACCCCGGCATGGCTACCGAGAACGGCACCGTGCTGCAGATCTGGGCTGACGTCAACGGTGACAACCAGTTCTGGACCATCAACGAGGTCACCCGCAAGCCCAAGACCAGCGTGAAGGCTTCCGCCGTCAAGGCTAAGGCCGCCGCTGAAAAGGCTGCTACCGAGATCGTCGACGCTGCTGCTGTGGCGGTTGCCCCCGCTGTCGAGAAGGCTGCCAAGGCAGCCAAGCCTGTTGCCGAGAAGGCCGTCAAGGCAGCCAAGCCCGTAGTTGAGAAGACTGTCGAGGCTGCTAAGCCCGTGGTTGAGAAGGCTGTTAAGGCTGCTGAGCCTGTCGTCGAAAAGACCGTCGAGGCCGCTAAGCCGGTCGTCGAGGAAGCTGTCAAGGCTGCTGCCCCTGTTGTGGAGGAGACCGTCAAGGCCGCCGAAAAGGCCGCTGCCGAGGTCAAGACCGCTGTGAACACCGCCGCCAAAAAGCGCGGCCGCAAGAGCAAGAGCAAGCGCAAGTAATTTACACCTGCACATTCTTGCCCGATAACCCCCTGCACCGAATTATGCTGTAACAAGTTGC
>OHVS01000665.1_pt1 | contig 14171 bp, 14 predicted proteins | sample 1579531 | NCBI WGS metagenome assembly OHVS01 (sample SAMEA3882531, study PRJEB24775) | human gut metagenome | biome: human-associated habitat; feature: intestine environment; material: feces | place: Netherlands | collected 2009/2010
CGATGAGGACGATCTCGGCGTCGTTGCCGCCGACATCCTTCCAGTTGGTGATCTCACCGGTGTAGATCTTGGCGATCTGCTCCAGGGTCAGGTCCTTGACGGGGTTCTGGGGGTTGACGATGATGGCGATGCCGTCGAGGGCGAGGGTGGTCTCCTTCAGGCCAGATGCCTTCTCGTCGTCCTTGAGCGCGCGGCTCGACAGGCCGATGTCGCAGCGGCCCTCGGAGACGGCCTGGATGCCGGAGCCGGAGCCGGTCGGGTTATAGGTGAAGGTCATGCCCTTGTTCGCTTCCATGAAGGACTCGCCGAGCGCGCCGATGACTTTTTCCATCGAGGTGGAACCGTCGGTCGAGACCGTGCCGCCGGCAGCGGCCGTGTTGTTGTCGTCCGCCTTCTGGCCGCAGCCCGCAAACAGCGAGAGCGCCATGACGGCAATGCACAAAATGGTAATGATCTTTTTCAAGATGAAGTGCTCCTTTCAAACTTCGATTTTGATTTTGGTTTTTTGTTCCCTACGCTTCACAGGATAAGCAGGGAATGTAAAAACGAAAAGAGCGCTTATGTAAAATGCATGTAAAATTGTAAAATGCCGCGACATGGCGCAAATTTCCCCGTGTTTATATACCATTTCCTTTATTCATGTTGAAAAACGGGCAAATTCCATTTGGCTGTCAGCGAAAAATTGTGAAAAAAACTGTGCAACTTTTCATCCCCCCAGGGTGCTTACGCGGCTGCTGCCCGTCCGGTATACTGGTGACAGCGCTCCGGAAACGGAGCAAACAACAGAAAATGAGGATGGAACGCATGAAAAAACGCAACATCATCTGCCTGCTGCTGGCAGTCCTGACGCTGCTGGCCTGCACGGCCTGCGGCGGGAAAACAGCAACCTCCGACACTGCCGGAACACGCACGATCACGGACAGCAAAAACCGCACCGTAACCATACCCGACAAGGTGGAGCGCATCGTGTGCGTCGGCGTCGGCGCGCTGCGCTACAGCTGCTATGTCGGCGCGGCTGACCGCGTGGTCGGCGTGGAGGACTACGAGACCAAGGCCGGCATGAGCCGCCTGTATAACTACGTAAACTTCGATAAATTCAAGGACCTGCCCGTCACCGGCACGAACGGCGAGCCGTATGTGGAGCAGATCATCGACGTCGCGCCGCAGGTCATCGTCATGAGCGCCTACGCCTCGTGCGATGCGGACGAGCTGAGCGCGAAGGCCGGCATCCCGGTCTTTGTCGTGCCCGGCAGCGACACCACGCTCGACGATGCGGCCTATGAGACCATCCGCATCCTCGGCGAGCTCTACGGGCTGGAAACGCGCGCGCAAGAGCTGACCAAGTACCTCAAGGGCATCCAGACCGACCTCGACACGCGCACGGCCAAGATTGCAGACGATCAGAAGCCGTCCGTCTATGTCGGCGGCGTGTCCTTCAAGGGGCAGCACGGCTTTGAGGGCACGGAGGCAGGCTACGGCCCGTTTGCGCTCATCCACGCCAAAAACCTCGCCGATACGACCGGGCAGACCGGCGCGTTCAACATCGACACCGAGCAGGTGCTCGCCTGGGACCCGGACGTGATCTTCCTGGACTTTAATGGTATGCCCCTGATCAACGAAGATTATCAGGCGAATCCTGCATTTTATAACAGCCTCACCGCCGTGCGCAGCGGCAAGGTCTATTCGCAGATCTCGTTCCGCTCCTCGGCCTCCAATCTGGAGACGGCGCTGGCCGATGCCTATTATGCCGCCTGCGTGCTGTATCCGGAGCAGTTTGCCGACATTGACCCCGAGGCCAAGGCCGGCGAGATCTTTACGGAGCTGCTCGGCTCCAACCCCTATCCCGATCTGAAGGAGGCCGGGTATGCATTCCGTGCCATCACACTCGGCGAGTAAGCCGCACGATTCCGACTACAGCCGCAACCGCGCCAGAAGCATCCGCTTTCTGATCCTGCTGGCGGCCATTCTGGCGCTCGCGTTCTTTTTGTCGCTGCGCGCCGGGTCTTACAACACGCCCGCCGCCGAGCTCATCCGGGGCATCTTCGGCCGGGCGTCGGACGCGAAGATCAATCTCGTCATCCGCAATAACCGCCTGCCGCGCATCTGCACCGCCATGGTCGCCGGCGCGGGACTGGGGCTGGCCGGGTGCATCCTGCAGGCCGTGCTGCGCAATCCGCTCGCCTCGGCCTCTACGCTCGGCGTGTCGCAGGGTGCGACGTTCGGCGCAGCCGTCGCCATCATCGGTCTCGGCCTGAGCCAGGCCGGCAGCTGGGCTATTCCGCTGTGCTCGTTTCTCGGCTCGCTGCTTGTCGCGGCCGTCATTCTGGGGCTGAGCCAGTTCAAGCAGATCTCCTCGGAGGGCATCGTGCTCGCGGGCGTCGCCATCAGCTCCATGCTGACCGGCGCGACCACGCTGCTGCAATACTTTGCCGACGAGGTCGCGCTCTCGTCGCTCGTATTCTGGACGTTCGGCGACCTCGGCAGCACGGACTGGCAGTCCCTGCGCGGCATGGCGCTGGCCGTACTGCTGCTGATCGGCTACTGCTACCTGCACCGCTGGGACTATAACGCCCTGCTCTCCGGCGAGGAGACGGCGCTGAGTCTCGGCATCCATGTGCGGCGGCTGACACTCACGAACGTTGTGCTCACGTGCTTTGTCTGCTCGGTGATCGTGTCGCACGTCGGCCTCATCAACTTCATCGGTCTCGTTGCGCCGCACATCGTGCGCATGGTCGTCGGCAACAACTATATCTATCTCATCCCCGGCTCCGTGCTCGCCGGCGCGGCGCTGCTGCTGCTGAGCGACCTGGCCGCGCGCGTGATCATCATGCCGGTCATTCTGCCGATCGGCGCGCTGACGGCGTTTCTCGGCGGCCCGCTGTTTTTGTACCTGCTGTTCAAGGGGAGGGGTCGGACATGATCTGTGTGGACCATCTCTGCTATCACTATAAGGGCGGGCGGCCGATCCTCCGCGATGTGAGCTTTGAACTGGAGACCGGGCACTTTCTGGCCGTGCTCGGCAACAACGGCGTCGGCAAGAGCACACTGCTCAAGTGCATGAACCGCATCCTCACGGCTGACAGCGGGCACTGCCGTATCGACGGTGAGGATCTGCTCACGCTCTCCCACCGGGAGATCGCAAAACGCGTAGCCTTCGTGGCACAGCACGTGCCCGACACCCAGATGACCGTGCACGACATGGTCATGCTCGGACGGCGGCCCTACATGACCTGGGGCGTGACGGAGCACGACCACCACGTCGTACACGAGGCCATGCGCTATCTGAATCTGGAGGACATGCGCGGCCGGTTCCTCAACCGGCTCTCCGGCGGCGAGCGGCAGAAGGTCATGCTCGCCCGCGCGCTGGCGCAGGAGCCAACGCTCCTGCTGCTGGACGAACCGACCAGCAATCTCGACATCCGCAATCAATATCAGGTGCTGCAGATCACGCGCGATCTGTGCCGCGAGCAGAACCTCACGGCGATGATCGTCATCCACGACCTGAACCTCGCGCTGCGGTTCTGCGACCGCTTTCTGCTGCTGCGCGAGGGCGAGGTGTACCGTTACGGCGGCGCGGAGATCTTCGACGCCGACGCCCTGCGGGACGTCTACGGCGTGACGGGCAGCATCGTGGACGTGCAGGGGCACAGGCTCGTGCTCATTGATGACGAAGAAAAGGAGACAAGATCATGACCAACTGGGAAACCTGCGTACAATTTCACGGCCACGCCTGCGGCGGGCTGACGATCGGATATAAGGCCGCGTGCTACGCCGCCGAGCTGCTGGAGCTGTCCTTCTCCGGCGACGAGCAGGTCGTGTGCATCGCGGAAAACGACGCCTGCGGCGTGGACGCCATTCAGGCGCTGCTCGGGTGCAGCATCGGCAAGGGCAACCTGCTGTTTCATATGCGCGGCAAACAGGCGTTCTCGTTTTACAACCGCGCCACGGGCAAGTCCGTGCGCCTGGTGCTCCGGCCGCGGCCGGAGGGGATGACGCGCGAGGAATCCTTCGCCTACTATCAGGCGCAGAAACCGGCCGACCTGTTCGACGTCAAGCCGGCGACCATCCCGCTGCCAGAGCCGGCCAAACTATTTGACTCCTACCCGTGCGCGTGCTGCGGCGAGGTGACGGGCGCCAACTGGATTCGCCTCGTCGGCGGGCAGAAGCTGTGCCTCGACTGCGCCGGAAGCTACGACCGGTTCGACGTCTGAAAACAACAAAAAATCCGGCTTCCAGAACGGAAGCCGGAGTTCTGTTTATCCAAAACCTCGTAGAGTTTCGCCGCCGGAGCGGCGAAAGAAAGTGAGATCATTTTCTTCGGCGACATGTGCGTCGGAGAAAATACTTCTCAGGCTGCAAGTGTGGAATTTGTGCGCCGTGGACGCACAAATTATGCGCGCAGCAGACTGCAGCCTCTTTGTCAAAAAGTAACACTTTTTGACAGTCTCAGCCGCGCAGCAGCGCGAGCTGGTAAAACGCGACGGCGCTCGCCGCGGCCACATTGAGCGAATCGACCCCATGCGTCATGGGGATGCGCACCGTGTAATCGCACGCGGCGATCGTGCGGGCGGCCAGCCCGTCGCCCTCCGTGCCGAGCACGATGGCAAGGCGCGGCACGGCACGCAGGCGCTTGTCGTCGATGCGCAGCGAATCGTCCCGCAGCGCCATGGCCGCCGTTTGAAAGCCGAGGGCGTGCAGCGTCTGCTGCCAGTCGCCGTCCTCAGGCAGATACGTCCACGGCACCTGAAAGACCGTGCCCATGCTCACGCGCACGGCGCGGCGGTAGAGCGGGTCGCTGCCCGCCGACGTGAGCAGCACGGCGTCCACGCCGAGCGCCGCCGCAGAGCGGAAGATCGCGCCGATGTTCGTCGGGTTCATCACGTTTTCCAGCACGGCCACGCGCGCAGCGTTGGCGCACAGGACGGCGGCCTCCGGCAGTGCCGGGCGGCGCATGGCGCAGAGCATGCCGCGCGTGAGATGAAAGCCTGTCAGCTGCGTGAGCACGTCGAGCTCGGCGGCATAGACCGGGATGTCCGCGGGGCAGCGCGCCAGGATCTCGCGCGCCTTGCCGTCCACGTGGCGGCGCTCCATCAAAAACGACACCGGCACGCACCCCGCGTCGAGCGCGCGGCCGATCACGAGCGGACTCTCGGCGATGAAGAGGGCATTTGCCGGGTCGGCGCGGTTGACGAGCTGGTTTTCCGTCAGGCGGGCATACACGTCCAGCTCCGGCGCGGAAAAGTCCGAAATATCAAAAATCTTTGCCATAGCTGCATCTCTCTTTTCCATAGGGTCAGCCCGATTATAACCGATTTTGCGCGCGGACGCCACCGGTTTTTTTCCGCCGGTGTATGTCCCGCCGCGCCGATGGGCATACTGGCTGAGAGGTGATATTTATGCAGTTGACCCCAAAAGAGGCCAGTTTACTCAAAGATCTCAAAGGGCAGGAGCAGCTGTGCGTGGACAAATATAACCGCCACGCCGCCTGCGCCAACGACCCGCAGCTGAAAAACCTGTTCGAGCAGATCGCGCAGGTCGAGCAGCAGCATCTCGACGCGATCACGCAGATGGAGGGCGGCACCGTCGCCGCCCCGGCGGACTCCGCGACCGTGCCGACGACGTTCACGGCGACCTACAACAACACCGAGACCCCGCAAAAGCAAAACGACTGCTACCTGTGCACGGACGTGCTCGCAATGGAAAAGCACGCCTCGCACCTGTACGACACGTGCGTGTTCGAATTCAATGATGCCAACGCGCGCAGCGTGCTCAACGACATTCAAAAGCAGGAGCAGCACCACGGCAAGGTCATCTATGACTATATGAACACCAACGCCATGTACGCCTGACACCATCCACGCAAAAACGGCGTCCCCGAGGGCTCGGGGACGCCGTTTTTGTCTGCGAAATTTATTTGGTCAGGCCGTAGCTCCCGGCCAGCTTGCGGAACGCCGGGAGCGAGCGCTCGAGCTGGCTGCGCGCCACGCAGTAGGCCAGGCGCGCATAGCCGGGGCAGCCGAAATCATCGCCCGGCACGAGCAGGATGTCATAGTCCATCGCGCGGCGGCAAAACGCCCGGGCGTCCGGCTCCGGCGACTTGAGGAAGAGATAAAACGCGCCGTCCGGCCGCGCGCACGCATAGCCCATGTCCGTGAGCGCGCCGTAGATCAGCTCGCGGTTGGCGGCATAGGCCGCGATGTCCGCCGTCTGGCCGAGGCACTCGGCCACGGCGAGCTGGAACAGCGACGACACGCACACATACCCCAGCGCGCGCCCCGCGCCGAGCACGGCCGCGTGCACGGCGGCGTAATCGTCCATGGCCGGGTGCAGGGCGAGAAAGCCCACGCGCTCGCCGGGCAGGGACAGCGTCTTGCTGTAGGAATAGCAGTAGATCGCGTTCGGATAGATCGCGGGCAGGAACGGCACCTCCACCCCGCCGTAGACCAGCTCGCGGTACGGCTCGTCGGCAACGATGTAGATCGGGTGGCCGTACCGGGCCTGTTTTTCGCGCAGGAGCGCTGCCAGCGCCTCGAGCTCCGGGCGCGAGACGACGACACCGGAGGGGTTGTTCGGCGAGTTTAAGATGAGCAGCGCGGTCTTTTCCGTCACCGCGGCCGCGAGCGCATCGAGATCGAGCGCGAACGTGTCCGCCCGGCACGGCACAACGCGCACGCTGCCGCCCGCCGCCTCGGCATAGACGGCGTACTCCGGGAAGTACGGTGCGAACACGATGGCCTCATCCCCCGGACCCATGAGCGCGCGCGTGAGGATGGCCAGCGCGCTCGACGCGCCGTCGGTCATGTAAATATCCTGCGCGCGGTACGCCTCGCCGAAGGTGTCCGTCAGGTAGGCCGCGACCTTTTCGCGCACGGACGCCATGCCCGGCGCGGGTGCGTAGGCGTGCAGCTGCGTGGGCGGCACGGTGCGCAGCAGCCGCTCGACCGCCTCCTGCACGCAGTCCGGCGGGTCGATGCTCGGGTTGCCGATGGCGAAGTTATAGACGTTTTCCGGGCCGATCTCGGCCGCGCGGCGCTCGCCGTAGGCCGCGATCTCGCGGATGGAAGAGCCGCTCTCGCCCCAGGCGACCATTTGTTTCGAGATCATGCGTTTGCCTCCTCCAGATACTGTTTCAGGTACAAAATGGCCTGCCGGTAGCCCTCGAAGCCGAGACCCATGTATGTTTTCACGCACGCCATGCCGGCATAGGAGATCTGGCGAAAATCCTCCCGGGCGCTGACGTCCGACAGGTGCACCTCCACCGCCGGGAGGGCCACGGCCTTGAGCGCGTCGAGAATGGCGACGCTCGTGTGCGTATAGGCAGCGGGGTTGATGACGATGCCGTCGGCCGTGCCGTAGGCCGCCTGAATGGCATCGACGATCGCGCCCTCGTGGTTGGACTGGAACAGGTCGACCTCCACGCCCGCATCGGCGGCGGATGCGCGGATGAAATCCTGCAGCGCGGCAAAGCTCCGGCTGCCGTAAATGGCCGGCTCACGCAGGCCGAGCAGGTTCAGGTTCGGGCCGTTGATGACGAGAAACTTCATGCCAGCACCTCCAGAATTTTGCGCACCGTCTCCTCCGGCGTACCGTTGTTGTCAATGACCGCGTCGGCGAAGCGGGCGTACAGTGGCGCACGCTGCGCGTAGAGCGCGGCGAGGTCGCTGCGCTGGGAGATGGGGCGGCCATCCTTCGGCAGGCGCGCGAGGTCGCGCTGAAGCCAGAAAATCGTGCCGTTCTGGTGCAGGAGCGGGTAATTTTCCTCGCGGCAGATGCTGCCGCCGCCGGTCGCAAGCACCGCGCCCGAGCGCTTGCCGAGCTCGGCGAGTGCGGCCGTCTCCCGCGCGCGGAAGGCGTCCTCTCCACCGGCGGCAAAGATGTCCGGGATGGACATGCCCGCCGTCTCGACGACCTGCGCGTCGCTGTCGAGCACCGGGCGGTGCAGCCGCTCGGCAAGCAGCGCCGCGATGGTGCTCTTGCCGCTGCCGGGCATGCCGATGAGGACGATGTTTTCCATCTCCTGCCGCAGCAGGCGGTGGATGCGCAGGATCTCCGCGTCGTCGATCACCGTATCGGTGAACACCTCGCAGCTGCGCTTGGCCTGTGCCACGAGCATATACAGCCCGCCCGCGCACGGGATGCCGAGGCTTTCCGCCTGCAGCAGCAGCGCCGTGCGCGCGGGGTTATAGACGATATCGAGCACGCCCGCGCACTGCGGGAACTGCCGCAGGTCGACGGCGGCTTTGCCCGTGTTCGGGTACATACCGACCGGCGTGGTGTTGACGATCACGCGCGCGTCGGCGTGGCGGTCGAGATTGTCGTAGTTATCCGGCCCGTGGCGGGAGATGACCGTCACGCGCGCGCCGAGCTGCTCGAGCACGGCCTGAATGGTCGCGGACGCGCCGCCGTTGCCAAGCACGAGCGCCTTTTGCCCCGCAATGTCGATGCCGCTGTGACGCACGAGGTACTCGAAGCCGAAGGCATCGGCATTATCGCCATAGAGCGTGCCGTCCGCCCGGCGGACGAGCACGTTCACGCTGCCGAGCTTTTGCGCGATCGGCGAGAGCTCGGCGCAGTACGGGATGACCGCCTTTTTATACGGGATGGTCACGTTGAGCGCGTCGAAATCGCCGCCGGTCAAAAACGCCGGCAGGTCCTCTGGCGCGACCTCATAGAGCCCGTAGGCATAGTCCGCGAGCTGCGCGTGGATGGCCGGCGAATAGCTGTGGCCGAGCTTTTCGCCCAGAAGTCCGCACCGCATCATCACACCACCTCACGATAGCTGCCGAGATAGGAGAATTCCTCACACAGACCCGGCAGCTCGCCCATGAGCTGCTGGAACTGCGGCGAATAGACCGACGTCTCGAGATCGAAGTAGAACATGAACTCAAAGTCGCGCTCCGGCAGCGGACGGCTCTCGAGCTTGTTGAGGTTGATGCCGAGCGCGTAAAAGCGCGAGAGCACCTTGTACAGAGAGCCCGGCTTGTGCGGCAGCACCATCATGAGGCTCGTGCGGTCAGCGCCGGGATAGATCTCGAGATCCTTGGCGATGCAGATAAAGCGCGTGTAGTTATTGCCCTGATCCTGCACGGAGGAGGCCAGGCTCTCAAGCCCGTAGAGCCCGACGCATGCGCGCGACGAGAGCGCCGCGACGTCCGTGCGGTCCGACTCGGCCACGCGTTTGGCGGCCACGGCAGTGTTCTCGCAGCGCACGACCGTCACGCCCGGCAGGCTCTGCAGGAAGCGGCCGCACTGGCTGATGGCCTGCTCGTGCGAGTAGATCTCCCTGATGTCCGAGAGCTTCGTGCCGGGCTTGGCCAGCAGGCAGTGGTCGATCTTCAGGCGCACGCTGCGCACGATGCGGAAGTTGTGCTGCATCATCAGGTCGTACACGGCGTTGACAGAGCCGGCCGTGCTGTTTTCCAGCGGGATGACGCCGTAGCGGCACAGACCCTTTTCGATGGCGGCAAACACCGCCTCGAACGTGGCGCAGTAAAACACGTTCGGCATCGTGAACAGGCGGTCGCACGCGAGCTGGGAATATGCGCCCTCCACGCCCTGACACGCGACGGCCGGGTGCTCCGGGAACAGCTGCGGTGTGCGCGCGATGGCCTGCTCGATCTCGGCAGTCAGCGGACTTGTGACGCCGAGCAGCCGGTTCTGGCAGCTACGGCTGAGCTCAAAGATGAGCGAGTAGAGCGACACGGCGTATTCGCGCAGGTCCTCCGGCGCGGCGTCCGCGATCTGCTGCAGCTTCGCGCGCTCACGCCCGGCATCGAGCGCCGGGAGATTGTGCGCCTTCTTGTAGCCCGCGATCTGCGCCGCGACCTCCATGCGCTGGTAAAACAGAGCGAGCAGCTGACTGTCGATGCCGTCGATCTGCTGGCGATAGTCACTAAGTTCCATGGTCAAGCTCCTTATTCAAGTTCTGTATTTTCCGCCGCGGGAACGGTTTTCAGCGCGGAAAGATCCGTCCAGAAACGGGGGTAGGATTTGTCGGTACATGCGCAGTCGCGCACCGTGACGGACGCGGTGCAGCCGCTGGCGGCGGCCGCCGCCGCCATGGCGATGCGGTGGTCGTGCTGCGGGTCGACCGTGCCGCCGGTGAGCACCTTTCGGCCGGTGACGGTCAGGCCGCTGTCGTGCACCTCCACCTGCGCGCCGAGCGCGCGCAGCATGGCGGCCGTGCTCTCGAGCCGGTCGGACTCCTTGAGCCGCAGGCGGGCGGCGTTGACGATCTGCGTCTGGCCGTCCGCGAGCGCGGCGACGACGCTCAGCACCGGGATCAGATCCGGGATGGGCGCGGCGTCGATCGTGACGCCGCGCAGCGCGCAGCGCCTTACGGTGACGGCATCCTGCGTCTCGCGCACATCCGCGCCGAAGCGGCGCAGCACATCCAGCACCGCGCGGTCGCCCTGCGACGAGTCGGACGCAAGGCCCGTGACCGTGACGCCGGCGGGCGAGAGCGCGCCCATGCACAGGAAAAACGCGGCGTTCGACCAGTCGCCCTCCACATGGCACTGCGCCGGGAGGCGCGCCGTCTGGCCGCCGGAGATGGTGTACGTCCGCTCCTGCTTTTTCAGGCGGATGCCGGACAGGCGCAGCGCGTCCTCCGTCATGGCGATGTAGCCCGCGGACTCGAGCCGGCCCGTCACGGCGAGCGTACTCTCCCCCGGCAGGCGCGGCAACGCCATGAGCAGGCCGGAGATGTACTGCGAGGACACGTCGCCCGGCAGCGCGTAGGCACCGGGCCGCAGCCGGCCGCCGGCGTGCAGCAGCGCGCCGTCGCGCCGGATGGTCATGCCGTGCGCCGTGAGCACCGCGTCGAGGGGTGACAGCGGCCGCTTCGGCAGGCGGCCCTCCATGTGGAAGGTCACGTCCGCGCCGAGCGCGCCCACGACCGGCAGCAGAAAGCGCAGCGTCGAGCCGCTCTCGCCGCAGAAAAGATCTGCGTGCGCGGGCATTCCCCCGGCAATGGGGACGATGCGCAGCGTGCCCGCGCCGTCGTCCGTGATGTCCGCGCCGAGGGCGGACAGGCAGCGCGCCGTGGCGGCGATGTCGGCCGAGACGCCGTCACACCGCAGCGCCACGGGCTGCGCGCCGAGCGCGGCGCAGATGAGCAGGCGGTGCGCCTGCGATTTCGAAGCCGGGATGCGCACGCTGCCCGTGCGCGGCCCGGGGGAAACGGTCTGATTCATGCAATGCCTCCGTCCGCGAGCCAGGCGGGGATATCCGCCGCCGGGATCGTCTCGATGCGGCAGCGGCCGATGCGCTCCGGCACGATGAGGTGCAGCTTGCCGTCGGCGATCTTTTTATCCGAGCGCGCGGCGTCCGTGAGCGCGTCACGGGTAAACGCCGTCTCCGTCGGCAGGCCGTACTGCCGCAGGAGCGCGAGGATCTGCGCGCAGGTATCGTCCGTGCAGATGCCGCGTTTGGCGGCCGAGCGCGCGATGATGGCCATGCCAATGGCCACGCCGCAGCCGTGCGGCACGGTGTAGCCGCTGCACGCCTCGACCGCGTGACCGAACGTGTGGCCGAGATTCAGAAGCTGACGGCTGCCGCGGTCAAATTCGTCCGCCGCGACCAGATCGCGCTTCATGCCGACACAGGTCGAGATGACGTGCCCCACCTGCGCACTGACCGGCTGCGCGCGAAGCTCGTCAAAAAACGGCGCGCTGCGCAGCACGGCATACTTGATGACCTCGGCGCAGCCGTTGCGGTATTCCTCCGGCGGGAGGGTCTGCAGCGTGTCCGGGTCGCAGAGCACGAGGCTCGGCTGATAGAAGCAGCCGACCTGATTTTTGCCGCTTGCGAGGTTCACGGCCGTCTTGCCGCCGACGGAGGAGTCCACGGCGGCCAGCAGCGTCGTCGGCACCTGCACGAACGGGATGCCGCGCTGATACGTCGCGGCGGCAAAGCCCGCGAGGTCGCCGGTCACGCCGCCGCCGAGCGCGACGATGAGGTCGCTGCGGCTCAGGCGGTGCGCAGCCAGAAAGTCCAGCAGCGCCGCATAGGTGGCGAGCGTCTTGCAGTGCTCGCCGCCGGGATAGGTGAACGTCACGGCGCGAAAGCCCGCGCGCGTGAGCGACGCCGCGAGCCGCCCGGCATACAGGCCCGCCACGGTCTCGCCCGCGACGATGGCCGCCGTGCGGTCCGTGCCGAGCACGCGCGCGATCTGCGCGCCGGCGTCGTCGAGCAGGCCCGGCTGCACCAGCACGTCATAGTCGCGCGAGGCAGTCACGCGGATGGTCGTCATCGGCCGTCTACCTCCTCCTTGCGCCGGCGGCCCTCATCGAGCAGGCGCGTGAGCGCGGGCAGGTCGTCGCGCGCCATCGCGTCGCGGTACTCGCCCAGGTGCGTCATGAAAATATCCAGCTCATGGAGCAGATTGTCCTTGTTTTCCAGAAAGAGCTCGGCCCACATCTCGGGACTCAGCCACGCGACACGGGTCATGTCCTTGTAGCTGCCGGCGGAAAAGCCCTTGTGCTGCGACGCCGTGGGGCTCTTGATATATGCGTTCGAGACCACATGCGCCATCTGCGAGGTGAAGGCGATCATCTCGTCGTGCGCCTCCGCCGTCGTGAAGGAAAAGCGCGCAAAGCCCGCGGGCTGGAGCAGCTGCTTGACGTGGTCAAAGAGCAGCACATCGTCAAAGTCCGGCGGCACGATGACCATCGGCGCGCCGTGGTACATGGTCGCCTTCGCGTTCTTGAAGCCGGAATACTGCGTGCCGGCCATCGGGTGGCCGCCGAGGAACGTGACGCCGTGTTCCTTTGCGATCGGGAAGCACGCGGCGCAGATGGTGCGCTTCGTGCCGCCGCAGTCGAGCACGACGGGGTGCGAGCCGATGTGCGGGGCCATGCGGCGAAACCACTCGATGGTCGCCTCCGGGTAGAGCGCGATGAGCACAAGATCGCACGCGGCGATGTTGTCCTCCGTGAGCTCGGCGTCCACCGCGCCGCTCATTATGGCAAAATCGAGCACGCTGCGACTGCGATTCCAGGCGAGCACGGTCGCGCCCGCTTCGTGATACGCCTTGGCAAAGGAGCCGCCGATCAGGCCCAGGCCAACGATGCCGACCGTCATTTCGCGATCACCTCACGGATGCTGCGCACCTTTTTGGCGAGGTCGTCGTAGACCTCCGGGCGCAGGGACTGCGCGCCGTCGCACAGGGCGTGCATGGGATCGTTGTGCACCTCGATGATGAGGCCGTCCGCGCCGCAGGCCGTTGCGGCGAGCGCCATCGGCTCGACCAGGCGGGCGATGCCGGTCGCGTGGCTCGGGTCGACGATGATGGGCAGGTGCGTCAGCTCCTTGAGCATGGGCACGGCCGCGAGGTCGAGCGTGTTGCGGGTGTAATCGTCGAACGTGCGGATGCCGCGCTCGCAGAGGATGACCTGCTCGTTGCCGCCGGCCATGATGTACTCGGCGCTCATCAGCAGCTCCTTGATGGTGTTGGCCAGGCCCCGCTTGATGAGGATGGGTTTTCTTGTCTTGCCCAGCTCCTTCAAGAGCTCGAAATTCTGCATGTTCCGGGCCCCCACCTGGATCACGTCCACATCTTCAAACAGAGGCAGGTGGTTGGCGTTCATGATCTCGGTGACGATGGGCAGGCCGGTTTCCCGCTTGGCCTCCAGCAGCAGCTCGATGCCGTCGGCCTTCAGGCCCTGGAAGTCGTAGGGGGAGGTGCGGGGCTTGAAGGCGCCCCCCCGGAGCATGGTGGCTCCGGCGGCCTTTACGCTCTTGGCCACCGAGATGATCTGCTCCTCGCTCTCCACGGAGCAGGGGCCGGCGATCATGGCGAAGTTGCCGTGGCCCACCTTCAGCTTCTCCTCGCCCACCTCGATGATGGAGTCCTGGGGGTGGAACTTCCGGTTGGCGCTCTTGAACGGCTCAGACACACGCTTGACCCCCTCTACAATATCCAGTCCGCTGATCAGGTCCTCGTCCAGCTTGCTGGTGTCCCCGATCACCCCGATGATGGTGGAGTAGTCCCCGGTAGACACGTGGGTGCGCAGGTTCTGGGACTCGATCCACTGGATCAGATCCCGAATTCGTTCTTCTTTTGTACCGTCTTTCACGATGATGACCATAATAAACTTCCTTTCTGTCCGTCTCACCGGGCCTTAGGCCTTGTTTGAAAATTGGAAATGTGCCCGACGGCGAGGGATTTT
>OHVS01000684.1_pt1 | contig 13850 bp, 7 predicted proteins | sample 1579531 | NCBI WGS metagenome assembly OHVS01 (sample SAMEA3882531, study PRJEB24775) | human gut metagenome | biome: human-associated habitat; feature: intestine environment; material: feces | place: Netherlands | collected 2009/2010
GCTCGCCAAAGAGAAGTCCGAGAACTTCTTTGGCGGTGGTACCAAGAACGGGCGCTTCCTGCACACCAACCAGACCATCGCCATCTCCAACACTAACAACTGGACCGACGGCGGCGTCGCCTCGCCCAACCCGTTCTACTGGACGAGCGACGGCTACGGCGTGCTTCGCAACACGTTTGCTGAGGGTTCTTACGACTTTGGCTCTACGGACTCCTCGACGGTCACGACCTCGCACAGCGAGAATGAGTTCGATGCCTATTACTTCGTGGCAACCGAAACGGGCGCCTCGAACGTGGCAACCGAGATGCTGCAGGACTACTACAAGGTGACCGGCAATCCGGTGCTGCTGCCCGAGTACGGTTTCTACCTGGGTCATCTTAATGCCTATAACCGTGATGGCTGGTCAACGACCTCGGGTCAGAAGAAGTGGGAGACCAAGGGCAGCAAGTCCTCGAGTGAGAAGGGCGACGTTAAATACGAGTCCGGCATGTCGACGGGCTACAAGCTCGACGGCACGCTTGCGGCCGAGACGCTCAACGGTGAGGGCCCTACGGTTGATACCGAGAACATGAAGGCGACCGATTTCGACCGCCAGTTCTCCGCCCGGCAGGTTATCGATGACTACGAGGACAACGACATGCCGCTCGGCTGGTTCCTGCCGAACGACGGTTACGGTGCTGGCTACGGCCAGAACGGTTACTACAAGACCGGCGGCGTCGACTCCGACGGAACGAGTTCTGCCGAGCGCCTCAACGCCGTGCGCGCCAACGTCGACAATCTTAAGAAGTTCACCGAGTATGCCAACTCCAAGGGCGTGAGCACCGGTCTCTGGACCCAGTCGAACCTCGAGCCCGATAGCAACTCCGAGACCCCGTGGCATCTGCTGCGCGATTTCGATTCTGAGGTCAAGACTGGTGGCATCACCACGCTCAAGACCGACGTCGCTTGGGTCGGCTCCGGCTACTCCTTTGGCCTCAACGGCATCAAGACGGCCTATGACACCGTGACCACCGGCGCCAACAAGCGCCCCAACATCATCACGCTTGACGGCTGGGCCGGCACGCAGCGCTTCGGCGGCATCTGGACCGGCGACCAGTACGGCGGTAACTGGGAGTACATTCGCTTCCATATCCCCACGTATATCGGCCAGAGCCTCTCGGGCAACCCCAACATCGGCTCCGATATGGACGGCATCTTTGGTGGCGATCCCATCATCTCCGCTCGCGACTACCAGTGGAAGACATTCACGCCCTCTATGCTTGACATGGACGGTTGGGGCACCTACCGCAAGTCGCCCATGACGCACGGCGATCCATACACGGGCATCTCGCGCTTCTATCTCAAGCTCAAAGCACAACTCATGCCCTATATCTACACGAGCGCGGCCTCGGCGGCCAACATCGACACGGGCAACGGCGATACCGGCCTTCCCATGATCCGCGCCATGCTGCTTTCCGACAACTCCGAGTACGCCGCAAGCACCTCGACGCAGTACCAGTACATGTTCGGTGAGAACTTCCTGGTGGCACCGGTGTATCAGGATACCCAGGCAGATGAGAACGGCAACGATGTCCGAAACGGTATCTACCTGCCCAACTACGGTACCGACGAGAATCCCACCATCTGGATTGACTACTTCTCGGGCAAGCAGTACCGCGGCGGTCAGGTCCTCAACAACTACGAGGCTCCGCTTTGGAAGCTGCCACTCTTTGTTAAGGCCAACGCCATCGTGCCGATGTACGCCGAGAACAACAACCCCGAGGCCGTGACCGAGACCAACACCAAGGGCACCAATCGCAGCCAGCGTATCGTCGAGTTCTTCGCCACCGAGGGTGAGGGCAGCTTTACGCAGTACGAGGATGACGGCTCCTCCATCGAGAACAACACGACCGAGGACGATTCCTACGGCACAATCGACAATATTTCCTACGGTGAGCATGTGAGCACCGTCTATAAGTCGAGCGTGGTGGGCGGCACGGCGACCTTTACCGCCGAGGCATCGCAGGGCGGCTACAGCGGCTACGACTCCAACCGCACCACGACCTTTGTGGCCAACGTCTCCGCCAAGCCCACGAGCGTCTCCGCCAAGAACGGCGGATCCGCGCTCAACGTGGTTGAGGTCGACTCGCAGGAGGCCTTTGACGCCGCGACCCCCGAGGCCGGCCAGGCGGTCTACTTCTACAGCGAGTCCCCCAACCTCAACCACTACGGTAGCGACGCAGGCAGCACCGAGGCCGAGCAGGGCGAGAGCTTCAACAACACCAAGATCACCACGAATCCCAAGGTCTACGTCAAGTTCGCGAAGACCGATGTCGCCACGGCAGCGCAGACGCTCGAACTGGGCGATTTCGTGAACGCCGATGCCACGCTCGCGGCCGACCGCTTCAACGAGAACCTCTCCGCACCCGCGAACCTTGCTGCCCCCGAGGACGCCACGACCCCCACGAGCATTAAGCTCACCTGGGGAAAGGTCGATGGTGCTACCTCCTACGACCTTAAGGTAGACGGCACTGTGTTCGCCGTGGGCGATGCGGCAGAATTCACGCATACCGATCTTGCCTACAACAGCAAGCATACCTACCAGATTCGTTCGCGCAACGCCGATGGCTACTCCGCATGGAGCGACGTGCTTGAGGCGAACTCTGCGCTCGACCCGTGGCGGAACGTGCCTGAGGCCGAGGAAATCACTTGGGAGGGCTCGCTCTACGGTAGCCATAAGGCCGAACTCGCCTTCGACCATGAGTTCCAGTCGGGCGACGGCGGTTTCCACTCCGGTGGCAACGATCTGAGCAAGGCGCTTACCGTTGACTACGGTCGCGCTTACAAGCTCGACAAGCTCGAGTACTATCCGCGCGATGATGCCGGTAACGGCACTGTGACCAAGATGCGCATCGAGACGAGCCTCGACGGCGTGCATTGGACGACGCAGGAGGTCGACTGGGAGCGCTCCGCCGCTTGCAAGACGGTGGCGTTCGACGGCGCCGTGGCCGCGCGCTACGTGCGTATGACGCCGCTCGCGTCCGTTGGCAACTTCTTCTCCGCCTCCGAGATCGCCATCTACAAGACCGACGGCACGGACGGCTTCGCTGTGGGCTCCAACCTCAACAAGGCCACGGTCTCCGACGGCGACTACTCCAACATGAAGAATTACCTGGGTCTTGAGAACCGCGAGCCCGACACCTCGACGTTCGACTCCCAGATCCGCGCCCACTTCGCCGACCTCAACGGCAACGGCGTCTACGACGTGTACGACTACTCCTTCACCATGGCGGCGCTCGACGGCGGCACCAAGCAAAAGGGCAAGGCTGCTGGCACCCTCGCGGTGATCCCGAGCAAGATGGAGGTCGAGGCCGGCGACGAGATCACGGTCGACGTCTACGCCACCGACGCCGAGAACGTCAACGCGCTCGGTGCGCTCGTCAACTTCAACAGCGACCAGTTCGAGTATGTCTCCGAGAGCATCGCGCAGGATGCGTCGACGGCGGGCATGGAGAACCTCTCGCGCGAGAAAGTGCAGTTCACGGATGGCCACCAGACCATCAACCTGGCCTTCGCCAACCGCGGCGACGCCAAGCTCTTCAACAGTACTGGTGTGGTCGCGAGCTTCAAACTCAAGGCTAAGACGGCCGGCAAGGTCGAGCTGCCCTCGACGTCTTGGCTCGTCGGCCCGGCGTGCGACGCGCTCGAGTTCGTGAGTGATGGCACCGTGACGATGCCCGGTGTCCCGCAGCCCACCAAGTCCGAGTACGGCCGCGACGCCTTTGACATCACGATGACCAACGACGAGCTCCCCACCGACGACGGCACCAACGTCGAGAAGCTCATCCAGCAGAAGAGCTATGACGGACTGTTCGACAACAATGAGGGCGGCAACGACTTCGAGTTCCTATGGAACTATGGGCCCAACTGGATCGACGGCAAGATGCCGACCTACGTCAAGCTGCCCGCCACGATGACGTTCGCCTTCAAGACGCCGTCGAAACTCGATAGCGTCGAGGTCGTTAACCGCAACGGTGGCAACGGCACCGTGCAGAAGATTAAGTCCGTCGTGACGTTCGAGGACGGCTCGACCCAGGAGTTCTCGGGCGGAAGCTTTGATTCCTATCAGGCTCGCTACGCCTTTGGCCTCTCTGCCGAGAACAAGGGCAAGAAGGCGACCAAGGTCGAGATCACGCCGCTTGAGGCATCGGGTGACCAGATGCTCACGCTGCGCGAGATCAACTTCAACTACACACAGGGTGTCGAGGCCATCGAGGGTGTCGAACTGGGCAAGAACCAGACCGAGTTCTTCGAGGGCGATGTGACGCTCGTCGACGCCAAGGCCACGCCCGAGAGCGCCGGCTACCCCTATGTGACGGTCGAGAGCTCCGATCCTTCTGTGGTGAGCGTCTCCGCTGTCCAGGCCGGCGATAGCGTGAGCTACTACCTGCGCGCCAACAAGGCCGGCAAGGCAACGATCACGGTGGCGTCGGTGCTTGATCCCTCCAAGACCGCATCCTATGAGGTCGAGGTCAAGGCTGGTGTCGACACCTCTGCGCTCATGGCAGCGCTTTCCAAGGCCGCGGGCTACAGCGAGTCCGTCTACACCAAGGATTCCTATGCAGCCCTCACTGCTGCGGTCGAGGCGGCTCAGAAGCTCCTCGATGGCGGCCAGGGCAGCTATAGCAAGAAGGATGTCGCAGACGCCACGGCCAAGATCGAGAAGGCAATCGACGGCCTCAAGATGCGCCCCGTCGATGAGAAGAGCCTCATCAACACGCCCGAGAACCGCGAGAACGTCAAGGTGACCGGCTTCTCGAGCGAGGCCGACTATGAGGGCAGCAACGCCGTCAACGCTCTTGACGGCGATGAGCAGACGCTCTGGCACAGCGACTGGGCCTATAAGGCCGGTATGCCCCAGTACCTGACCGTCGACCTGGGCCGCGACTACGATCTCACCGACGTCACGTTCCTGCCGCGCCAGGACGGCGGCACGAACGGCGATATCTTTGAGGCCGAGGTGCTGGTTTCCGACACCGCCGACGGTTATGAGATGGGCACCGCCACGTCGATGGGTACGTTTACCTTCGACAACGACGGCCGCGTGCTCACCGACCGTGGCGACTGGAAGCAGATGAGCTTTGGTGCCGCGCGCGGTCGCTACGTGACCGTCAAGGTGCTCCACGCCGGCGGTGGCAGCGTTGACGCCTACTGCAGCATGGCGGAGCTCAAGTTCTACGGTACGGCCGTTCCCAATCCGGTGGCGAAGGACGACCTCACTGCCGCGATTGAAAAGGTTGATGCCGAGGTTGCAGCCGGCGACCTTAAGGCCAGCGACTACACCGAGGCTTCCTGGACCGCGTTCCAGAACGCCTTGGCGAGCGCCCGCGCCATCCTGAACGACGAGAACGCCACGCAGGACGAGGTCGACCAGGCACTCAAGGCACTCGAGAGTGCTCGCGACGCGCTTGAGAAGACTCCGGTGACCCCGGTCGAGAACCCGACCAAGAAGCAGCTCAAGGCCTTGGTCAAGCAGGCGAAGGAGACTGACACCAGGGGCAAGACGGACGAGTCTGTCAAGGCCCTGACGGATGCCATTACCTACGCCGAGGACGTCTTGGGTGATGAGAATGCTTCCGACATCCAGCTCCAGGCGGCCTATGACCAGCTCAAGCTGGCCATTGAGAGCCTCAAGGATGCCGATTCCGGCAACCAGGGCGGCTCGGGCAACCAGGGTTCCGGCAATGGCTCAAACGGCGGCAACCAGGCGGGCAAGCCCGCAGGCGACAAGGCCCAGGGCAGCAAGAAGAGCGGTTCGGCGATCCCCAATACCGGCGACCAGACGGCGGCGACAGTCGCGGCCGTCGGTGGTCTTGGCGCCATCATCGCCGCGATCGGCGCTTTCTTCCATCGTCGCAGCAAGGCTAAGTAGTCCCAGCGACAACTAAGCAAACGTGCCCGCCGCTCCGTCAAGGACGGCGGGCATTGCTTTATTATTTCAGCCAACGTACGTCATGGCAATATCCGGTAGGTCGCAGGGCGCTTCGCGGGCGGGCCAGGCTCTATCTGAACGACTTTGCGAAGCAACCGGAGTGAAGATAAAGCCTGGCCCGCCCGCGAAGCGCCACAGAGACCGCAGGGACGGGAGCAGCTATACTACTCTCAGCAGTTAAGGGTCGCGGATCCGCCGCGTCGCCGCTCTCAACAGGAGGTCTTTGTTTATGGCAGATCAGAAGCCGGTTGTCGGGATCATCATGGGCTCCAAGTCCGATCTGGGCGTTATGGAAGGTTGCACCGCCGAGCTCGAGGCGCTGGGCGTGCCCTATGAGCTTGTCATTGCGAGCGCACACCGCACGCCGGCGAAGGTCCACGAGTGGGCTTCGACTGCTGCCGATCGCGGTATCAAAGTGATTATCGCCGCCGCCGGCAAGGCTGCTCACCTGGGTGGTGTCGTGGCTGCCTTTACGCCGCTGCCGGTCATCGGCGTGCCTATGAAGACGAGTGACCTGGGCGGTATGGATTCGCTGCTGTCGATGGTGCAGATGCCTTCGGGCGTGCCCGTGGCCTGCGTTGCCATCAACGGCGCCAAGAACGCCGCCATCTACGCCACGCAGATTCTAGGCGCTTGCGACCCCGAGTACCGCAAGGTTATCGAGAAGATGAAGCAGGAGATGGCCGACGCCTAGGCGTTCCGCCGTTTCACCGCAGTATAAGGAGAGCCATGTCCGACTATCAGGGAAAACGATTCAAGGCTTCTCAGATCCCCGATCCGTCGAAGCCGGGTGCTGCCCGTGCGGCACAGCAGGGTCGGACATCCTCTCCTCAGCAGCAGCAGCAGCGCGCGTCGCGTCCCGTGACACCGGCGACGCATCGTCGACATGACGCGCCGGCCGCATATCGTCCTTCGTCTTATAGCACCGCTAAGAAACCGCCCCGGTCTTCATCGCATGCCACGCCGTCGGATTACACCGAGCCGCCGCGTAAAAAGCGCCGCTCCATCATTCCTATTCTGCTCATCATCGTGGGCATCGGTCTGATTGTTGCCGCCGCTGCCATCTTTATCAATGCTCAGATTGGCTATAAGCAGGCGAGCGATTCGTACCAGAAAATCGAGAAGCAATATGTAAGCGATAAGGACGCCAGCGGCGTGCCGATTATCGACTTCGATGCGCTTGCTCAGACAAACCCCGAGATTGTGGGTTGGATTTATGTGCCGGGAACCAACATCAACTATCCCGTGGTGCAGACCAACAACAACTCCAAATACCTCAACACGCTGTTCGACGGTACGGCCAATGCATCTGGGGCCATTTTCCTGGATAGCGATGACACCGCGCCGGGAATGGTTGACCAGCAGACCACGATCTACGGCCACCACATGAATGACGGGTCGATGTTCAACGTGATTTCGGACACCACTGATCAGGCGACGTTCGATAGCATCGAGTTCGTGTATTACATCACACGGGATGCTACGTATAAGCTGCGACCACTGGCGACCAAAGTTGTCGAGGACACGTATGCCAAGGCGCGCACGACCAATTTTGAGGGCGACGACGGGCTCAAGAACTACCTGTCCGAGATGCTCGACGGTGCCTCTGCCGTGGCGAGCGATGCCACCGATCGTGCCGCTTCGGCAACCAAGGTCGTAACGCTTGTGACCTGTCGTTCGTTATCGCTGAGCAACACGCGTGCCGTCATGGTGCTCACGCCGGTCGAGGAATAAGTTGTTCGAGAGTAGCTAAAAAGCCCCGTTCCAAATTGGCTACTCGACGACGGTAAGGGAGAAATGATGCTCGAGAATGGCAAAACGATGCCTTCGGTTGATGCTTGGCTGCGCGAGGCCAAGGCCGATTCGTCGGCACCTGCGTGCGGTATGTATCTGACGCATAACGGTGTGGTGCGCGCGACGCCCAAGGCCGAGGCGCGCGGTGTCGAGACCGATGGCGTGGCGCCGGGCCACAAGGTGGGCGGCATGGTGTTCGGCTACGACGCCAGCAAGGTGCAGGCTGCTATCGAGGCCACGCGCGCGATGCCCGGCATCGGCTATGTGCGCGTGTGGCTGGCAAACGGCGAGCTTTCCGTGGGCGATGACATCATGCTCGTGCTCATTGGCGGAGACATTCGCCCGCACGTGGTCGATGCGCTGCAGGCGCTCGTTGGCACCATCAAGAATGAATGCGTGAGTGAGGTCGAGCGCGAGGCGTAGAGGCTTGCGTCGATAGAAGACTCGTTTATAAAAATGCCCGCCGGTACGTGTGATACCGGCGGGCATTTTGCGTTTTGGGCGCGGTTGGCGCTACACGCGCGTCGCATCCTTGGGGCTCATGGTCATGCTCTGGAAGCGATTCTCCATAAAGTCATTATCGAAGTACTTGCCGTAGAACTGCGCAACGGGAATATCCGGTTCCGTGCCGTTGACGCGCTGATACCAATAATCGAGCGACTGCAGCGTCATAACGCCGTCGACCAGCATAATGATGGTGAAGATGACGGTAGCGGAGTAGCGGCTTTTCCACGGAATCATGTTGATGAGCTTGAGCAGCCTCGGCAGCAGCAGCTTGATCCAGATGAGTCCGCCCAGGCCCCACAGGCAGGCAAAGCCCGTGCAGGTGCGTCCGCCGGTAAGGACGGCGAGCGGATCGGGCATGCCAAAGAGCTTCATATGCGAGTAGCTCCACGAGACCACTCCAAACGAGGTCTGCATAAACCAGCCCACGAACACCTCAAAGCTCGCGCCGAGCAGCGCGCTCACCAAAAAGATAATGATGGGGTTCTTTTTGTAGAAGCGGTTGAGCACCATGGTCATGAGCACGGCGCCAAATCCGTAGATGGGGCTGAAGGGGCCAAACAGCATGCCGGCGCGGTTCTGGTAGACGCCGGGGTCGTCGACCGTCATGTGCCAGATGTCCTCGGCGATCAGGCCGAGTATGCAGCAGACAAAGAATACCCAGAACAGGTTGAAGTAGTTGAGCTTGATGTAGCCTTCGCCGGTTTCATCGCGCCCGAGCATGCCCTCGGCGGCGGCGTCGCGATCGAGCATCTCCTGCAGGCGGCGCTGCAGCTCGCGCTCCTGGCGCAGCGTGGGGTCGACGGTGGTCGAAAGCGCGACGAGGATGCCGAGCTGGATGGCAGGGCGCAGCAAGAAAGGCCCGATACCCTGGAGCATCACGTCGACCAAAAGCTCGACGACGGTGAATGCAATAAGGATGTAGGACAGGCGCGCGGCGTTGCGGCGCTGGTTTTTGATAAGGTCCAGGCCAAAGATGATCAGGATGACGGCGCTTGCCGCAGAGAGCATGATACCGGCGACGATAAGGCCGACCGCGACGAGCGTGTTGTCGCCGAGCTTGGCGGCGGCGTTGCCGTTGATGAGTGCGGTGATGACCTGCCACATAAAGGCGCCGACCGACGGGAGCGTACCCACGCCGGACAGGATGCACAGGACGGCGTACACCTTAATGATGAGGGGGATCTTCTTGACCTCCGTGGCGCTGGGGACGCTGGGGTCGAGTTCGTTTCGATCCATACATAACCTTTCTCGTTTTGCTGTAGGTACAAGGATACGCCGCCGACCTGCCAAAAGACAGGACGAACGTCCCAATTGCAACAATGCAAGCCCCAACGGCGGGCGAGACGCGTCGCAACGGAAGTATGCGGGATCGTCGGCCCCGAGGCGGTTGCCCAATAAAATGTTTGGCTGCAAAACGGATTATAAGCTCGGTGGGCTTTTAAAAAGCGCTGTTCATGCGCGGGAGTGCTTGTCTTGCCGTGCGTATAATAGGGCAGGTAACGCCAAATAACGAGGCTCTGAGGGGATGCCATGTCTCAAGAAACCATCCGCGCGGCCGAGCGTGCCGCGGGACAGGTGAAGACCATGTCGACGTATAATCCGGACTCCGATCAGCTGCATGAGGAATGCGGCATTTTTGGTGTGTGGGCACCCGATCGCGATGTGGCTCGACTGACGTACTTTGGTCTGCGTGCACTGCAGCACCGTGGCCAAGAATCGGCGGGAATCGCCGTTGGTGACGGCGGTACGGTTATGGTCCGCAAGGATCTGGGCCTGCTCGACCGCGTGTTCTCCAATGCCGACTTGTCGACGCTCTCCGGTCAGCTGGCCGTGGGTCATGTGCGCTACGGCACCGCCGGCGCCAAGAGCTGGGAAGCCTCTCAGCCGCACCTCTCTACCATCAATAGCGTCATTATCGCGCTCGCGCACAACGGCACCCTCGTCAACACCGACGAGCTGCGCCGCCAGCTGATCGAGCTGGGCGTGCCGTTCCTCTCCAATTCGGATTCCGAGGTCGCGACCAAGCTTATCGGCTACTTTACTCAGCGTACAGGCCATCTGCGCGAGGGCATTCGCAAGACCATGGAGCTCGTGCGCGGCGGCTACGCCATGACGCTCATCAACGAGCAGGCGCTCTACGCATTCCGCGACCCGCACGGCATTCGCCCGCTCGTGCTGGGCAAGCTGGTGGACGAGGGCCTGGACCAGGCCGATGCCGCATCCGTTTCGCAGCTGCCGTCGCAGGACGGCGCCGCGACGGTTGACGCCACCACCCATGTCACCCGCGCCGGCGGCTGGGTCGTCGCCTCCGAGACTTGCGCACTCGATATTGTGGGCGCCGAGTACGTCCGCGACGTCCGTCCCGGTGAGATTTTGCGCATCAGCGCCGAGGGCCTTGTGTCCGAGCAGGGCGTGCCTGCCGCCGAAGAGCCTGCTAATTGCATCTTTGAGCAGGTCTACTTCGCTCGCCCCGACTCCATCATGAACGGCAAGAGCGTTTATGCCTGCCGTTACGACATGGGTCGTCAGCTGGCACATGAGGAGCCCGTCGAGGCCGACCTGGTCATCGGCGTTCCCGACTCCGGCCTGCCGCCCGCGGAGGGCTATTCGCACGAGAGCGGCATTCCCTTTGGCGAGGGCCTCATCAAGAACCGCTACGTGGGCCGTACGTTTATCGAACCTACGCAGGAGTTGCGCGCCATGGGCGTGCGCATGAAGCTCAACCCGCTGCGCGACAACATCGAGGGCAAGCGCCTGGTCGTCATCGACGACTCCATCGTGCGCGGCACCACCATGGTGCAGCTCGTCAAGATGCTACGCAACGCTGGCGCCAAGGAGATTCATATCCGCATCAACTCGCCCGAGGTCATCTGGCCGTGCTTCTACGGTATCGATACCGACGTGCAGTCGCAGCTTATCAGCGCCAACAAGACGGTCGACGAGATTTGCGAGTATATCGGCGCCGATTCGCTGGCCTTCCTTTCGGTCGAGGGCCTGCTGAAGGTCATGCCCAAGGGCGGTTACTGCGATGCGTGCTTTACCGGACGCTACCCCGTGGCGATTCCCGAGAGCTTTGGCCGCGATAAGTTCATGGAGGGCTTTAAGCCCCGCAACCTGGATAAGCCGCTGCACTTTGACGACGACGCCGTGGTCGAGAAATACGACGACCGCAGCTGGGAAGAGGAGCACGGCGAGGCCTAAAGCCTGCCATGTAGGGACAGGTTTATTCTGGTAGGTTTTACCTGCTGTTTTGTTGATATGACGGCGTGTGCTGTTATGGCACACGCCGAAATGAACGCAACTATGAGCACCGTTTGGCGCCCGCGCGGCGGACGGTAGTGGGAGAGGAAGGCTCAGATGAGCGACAGCAAGCATGTGACGTATGAGGATGCCGGCGTCGATACCGCCGAGGGCGGCCGCGCCGTCGACGCTATTAAGCAGATGGTTAAGGACACCAACCGTCCCGAGGTCATCGGCGGTATCGGTGGCTTTGGTGGCTTATTCTCGGCCGCCGCGCTTAAGGATATGGAAGACCCGATTCTGATTAGCGGTACCGACGGCGTGGGCACCAAGCTCGTGCTCGCCCAGATCATGGACCGTCACGAGACGGTGGGCCAGGACCTGGTCGCTATGTGCGTCAACGACATTCTGGCTTCGGGCGCCGAGCCGCTGTTTTTCCTGGACTACGTTGCCATCGGTCACATCGAGGCCGAGCACATGGCAAAGATCATCAAGGGCGTGGCCGATGGCTGCAAGCTCGCGGGCTGCGCGCTCGTGGGCGGCGAGATGGCCGAGCACCCCGGCGTCATGGCGCCTGCCGACTACGACCTCGCCGGCTTTACCGTGGGCGTCGTCGACCGTCCCAAGATGCTCGACCCCGCAAACGTCCGCCCGGGCGATGTGATCCTGGGCCTGCCTTCCACCGGCGTGCACTCCAACGGCTACTCGCTCGTGCGCAAGGTCATCGGCGTCGACGGCATTAAGCCGGGCACGCCCGAGGCCGCCGCTAAGGCCGAGGAGCTGAGCCGCCCGCTCGAGGAGCTTGGTGGTGCATCGCTGGCAGACGCTCTGCTGGCCCCCACGCGCATCTACGTCAAGCCGGTTCTTGAGCTGCTCCGCGGCGGCGCTCCGGTGCACGCCATCGCCCACATCACTGGCGGCGGTATTACCGAGAACCTCAACCGCGCGCTCGCCGACGACGTCGACGCTGTGGTCACCCGCAACGGTGCCGAGATGGGCTGGGACGTTCCGCCCGTCATCACCTATGTGTCGCGCCAGGCCGAGCTTGCGCCCAACGAGGCGTGCAAGACCTTCAACATGGGCGTTGGACTGTGCCTGATCGTCGCCCCCGAGGACGAGGCCGCGGTGACCGAGGCTCTGGTCGCGCTGGGCGAGAAGCCGTTCCGCGTGGGCGAGTGCGTCGAGGGCTCCGGTAAGGTCGTGTACTCCGATGAGCGCTAACGAGCAGATGACTGCTGCCGAGGGCCTGGATTTTGTGCCCTATACCCGTCCGACTGGCACCGATACGGCCGAGCCGCTCAAGATCGGTGTGCTCATCAGCGGTTCGGGTACCAACCTGCAGGCGCTGATCGATCTGATCGCTGCCGGCAAGCTCAACGCTTCGATTGAGCTTGTGGTGTCGAGCCGTCCTTCGGCTAAGGGTTTGCAGCGCGCTGAGCGCGCGGGCATCCAGACGCTCACACTGTCCAAGGATGTCTATGCCGACCCTATTGCCGCCGACGAGATCATCGCGCACGAGCTTCTCGAGCGCGGCTGCGAGTATGTGGTCATGGCCGGCTACATGCGCATGGTGCACACGCCGCTGCTGGCGGCGTTTCCCAACCGCGTGGTCAACTTGCATCCGGCGCTGCTGCCGAGCTTTACCGGTGCGCATGCGATTGACGACGCCTTTGCGCGCGGCGTCAAGGTAACTGGCGTGACCGTGCATTTTGCCAACGAGATCTACGACAACGGTCCCATCATCGCCCAGCGCGCGCTGGCTGTCGAGGAAGGTTGGGATGTCGACACGCTCGAGGAGCACATCCACGCGATTGAGCACGTGCTGTATCCCGAGGTTGTTCAGATGCTCGCCGACGGCCGTGTCCACGTGCTGGAGAGCGGCAAGGTCGCAATTGATGCACCCCGCGGCTAGCGGTGCACAGTACAATTTAGCCGAGTAGTCAGGGTGGTCATTGGCGCCAAGGCGCGCGTGGCCACCTTTTGTTTTAGGTAGTCATCGGGGACGTTCTTTAACGACTGGTCATTCAAGAACGTCGCAGGTGACTAGGTGAGAGAGGTGAGCGCATGGCGGATAACGAAGCGCTGTTTACGCCTGAGCTGGTGTTTTTTGATTGGGAGTGTGCAACGCCGGATGAGGTGTTCGCGCGGCTCGAGGGCGAGCTTGCCCCGCGCGGCTACATTGCCGACGGTTGGCTCGACGCCGTTCGCACGCGCGAGGATGCCTATCCCACGGGTCTTGCCATGCCGGCGGCAAACATTGCCATTCCGCATACCGATCCGGGGTTTGTGGCCAAGCCCTATATCGCGGTGGTGAAGCCCGCCGCGCCCGTGACATTTA